>Ga0208767_1003795_pt1 | contig 10837 bp, 10 predicted proteins | sample VirMetDEL_Mar_21_FD_184514 | JGI IMG/M metagenome (GOLD analysis project Ga0208767, IMG submission 184514) | Aqueous microbial communities from the Delaware River and Bay under freshwater to marine salinity gradient to study organic matter... | ecosystem: Environmental > Aquatic > Marine >... | reverse complement strand
AGATGGTAGAGGAGTTTGGTGAACCACTTACTCTACGCAAGAAGACTACAGCAGGAACCTACGATCCTACTACTGGGTCAGTAACAGGTTCAGCTACAACCGACTACAGCTTTGAAGGTTACTTCTATAACTACGATCAAGGTATCATAGCTAATGTAGATGAGATCCGCAGAGGCACTCGTAAATGCGTAGTCCCAGCTTTAGGATTGGCAGTAGAACCCGATGACGAAGATCAGATTATTGGTAACGGTGACACAGTTAATGTTATTTCTGTTGTTACTATATTTTCTAATGGGGTCAAGATTTGTTTCTTGTGTGATGTGAGAGAGTAATGAGAACTGAGTTAAAGGTCATGCCTTCCCTACAGAGGAAGATAGATGGTCTTAAGGCTTTAGCTGAACAACAAGTAGAGCGTAAGCTAGTTGATATAGCACAAACCGCTGTTGATCTTTCCCCCGTAGATACTGGTGCATATGTAACATCATTCTCCTTTTCTACTGGTGCTGGTAGACCCAGAGGTAAAAGTTCTAAAGGTAAACCAAGGGCTAATCCTCAAGCAGCAAGAAGTGAAGGTCTAAGTAATCTTATTAAAGATTTGGAAAGAATACCTTCCCTAATAGACACTACAAGCATAGTACTTCGTAATAATAGTCCTCATGCTGTTGCTGTTGAATACGGGGGCAGAGGTTGGAAAACATCTCCTTATTTTGTCTTCACTAAACTGAGAAATATACATGGCTAGTATCTATAATGACATACGGGCAGCACTTGAGAACAAGTTAGCTAATACTGCTAATTTACCCACAGGTATAGCTTATGAGAATGTCTCATTTAGTCCAACGACAGGTACAAGCTACCTACAGACTAATTTCCTCCCGACACTCCGCAGACCCGCTGTAAGAGGTTTAAACCCACAACAGAGATACGATGGTGTGTTTGTTGTAACTGCCTACACCCCAGAAGGTAATGGCCCCGCCGCTGCTGATGCCTTAGCTAATACTATATTAGAGGCTTTTGAGGCAACTACTAAAATCTCCTACACTGGGGATGAAACAATAACTGTATCTATTGACTACGCTGAAAGACAGCAAGGTTTCTTAGATGCGCCTTGGTACTATGTTCCGATTAATATCGGATGGTACGTTTATAATAATTAGGAGAATACATTATGGCCTTCGCACAAGGTTCTCGTTCCAGCCTATCGTTCATTGTGGAAAGCACATTTGGCACGACTCCTGCTGGTAACTTCCAAAACTTACCCTTCAGCACACACTCTTTGAACTTAACTAAAGATCGTGTAGCTGGTACTGACATTCAACCTGATCGTATGCCCCGTGTTGATCGTCATGGCAACCGTCAAGCTGCTGGTGATATTGTTGCTGACTTACGTGATGCTGATTACGATGCATTCCTAGAATCAGCTATGTTGTCCACTTGGTCAACTAACGTCCTTAAAGTTGGTACTACACCTAAGTTCTTCTCTATCGAAGACTACGCTGCTGACATCGACCAAGCTCGTTTGTTCACAGGTATGACAGTTTCTACTATGGGTATTTCTCTAGCCCCTAACCAGATGGTAACAGCTACCTACGGTATGGTTGGTAAGGACATGACTATTAGTGCTACTGAGAAGACACAGGATGCTGCATCAGGTGCTGCTCCCTTCGATGCCTACTCAGGTACATTAGCTATCGGTGACGTTGATGGTACGCCCACTACGTCAGCTATCGTAACTGGTATGGACTTCACTCTGACGAACTCCTTCGCACCTACTTTCGTAATTGGTAGTGATAGTGCGCCACAATTGGAAGTTGGTCGTGCTGAAGTTGAAGGTACTATCTCAGCTTACTTTGAGGATGCAGCCTTAATCAACCGCTTCTTGAATGAGACTGAAACTGAGCTTGAGGTAACTGTGGGTGATGGTAGTAACACCATGAAGTTCGCATTCCCACGAGCCAAGATCAATAGTGCAGACGTAGGTGTAGATGGCCCAACTAGCCGTGTTATCTCTCTATCATTCGTAGCACTCTACAACACAGCAGATGCAAGTAACTTAGTTATTACTCGCTCTGCATAAAGTACCCTAGCTAGGGCGGGGAAGCATTGGTGTCGGGTCTGATGCTTCCCCTTTTACCCGACCCGACAACTTTTACCCGAAAGGAAACTCGACATGGACTTAAAGAATTTAACCCCGACCAGCGACACTGTAGATGTCACTATTGTACATCCTACTAGCTTTGATGTCTTGAATAATGATGACGATACACCAATGGTTATCACTGTATATGCACCACACTCTAAAGAGTACAAGGCTGCTGTACATGAGCAAACCAATAAGCGTCTGAAGCAAGCACAGAATAAGAAGAAGGTAGAGATTACAGCAGAAGACCTAGAGGACGCTACTTTAGATTTACTTGCCAAAACTACTAAAGGCTGGAAGATTACTTATGGTGGCTCTAAACCTAAGTTCTCTATCGCTAAAGCCAAAGAGATTTACGCTGAAGTATTCTGGATAAGAGATCAGATTGAGGAAGCAGTAGCTAACTCTCTGGATTTTACGAAGGCCTGATTGAAGAACTGGTTGACTACGCAGAACATGAGTTCTCTATAAGTAGACCAGACAAGTCAGGCACATCAGAACGTGAACACTTAGAACAAGTAGAAAGGCAGACTGGACACAGACCAAAAGCATTAGATGGCCCCGACTTCCCATTGCTTATGTCTCATGTTTGGTCTGCCTTTATTGTTTTAAACGCAAGTAGAACTATGGGGTTCTCAGGCCCAAACCCGATAAGTTATCAAGAAATAAAAACATGGAAGGAGCTTACAGATACACCATTGTCTTCTTGGGAGATAGAAGCAATAAAACGTGTTGATGTAGTCTTTATGGGTACGATGAATGGCTGATGATATTAAACTTGTAGTTGGTGTTGACTACACAGAATTAACAGGTTTAGTTCGCACTACCAATCAAACTAAGACTGCTTTAGGTAGCATGGCAAAGAGTTTTGCTCAAACTGGCAACCAAAAGCAGTATATGCGTGGTATAAATCAGCTTGTAGCTGCTCAAAAGAACTTAGACAAATCTTCTAGGATGTCTAGGGCTGAAATAATGAAGCTGGGCAATCAGATGCGTCAGCAAGCCAAGTTTGCACAGGCCTTAACTAATGCTACAACAGGTGCAGCCACTGCTCAGATGGCAGCTACTAAATCAAGTAACAGGATGGGTGTTGTAACTCAACAAGCTGGTTATCAAGTAAGTGACTTTATAGTACAAGTGCAATCTGGAACTAACGCATTTGTAGCTTTTGGTCAACAAGCATCTCAGTTGGTGGGTGTATTACCTCTTGTAGCAGGTAAGATTGGTCTTACTACAGGCGCTGCCATTGCCCTATCCTCCGCTTTAGGGATAGCTATACCTGTTGTAACAGCTATTGGAGCTTATTTATCCCGTGCAGGTAAAGATGCTGAAGAGACTAAAACTGCAATAGACTCACTTACTCAAAGTTTAGAGCAGTTTGAACAGGCGCAGAAAGCTTTACAGCTTGGAGTTTCAGTCGGTCAACTTACAGTCACTGAAAGAATAAAAGAGCTTGATGAGGAGATTTTAAAGACCTCTGATCATATAGACAAACTAGCTTTAGCTATGACTGCAAGTCTATCTACTACGGGAACTGCTGGTTTTGGTTTTATATTTAGAGGCCTAGCAGACGATATTCAAGAGGCTCAAGATAAAATCGTAGGCTTAGAAGAACTGAGAGCGAGGCTTTCCGACAGAATAAATGTAAAGTTTGAAAATCAGAAGAGATCTCTTCAAGAGCAATTATTGATTGCACAGTCTATTAACAAAAATGGCAAGGACTCAGAGCAAGTTGAGACCTTAAGAAATCGACTAGCAAGTCGGGATATCCTACTAAAAGCTAAGGCTTTGGGTATGACTAACGATCAGCTATTTGAGCTAATGCAGATTGTTAAACAAACTCAAGCCGCTGAGAAAGCTACTCGTATCAATTTAGCTCTGGCAGAGCAAGAGGAAGCGTCAACTAAGAGAAGCGTAGACTTGCATGAAAAACTTGCAGACATCCGTAATAGAGAGTCGAAGGACAGACAAAAGGCTGTTCAAAAGATATTAGACACTGTTAGTAAAGAGTACGATATTATCAGTGATAAACTAAGACTCGTTAATCAAGAATATCTTAGTGATAAAGATAGTGCTGCCTATCAAAGGGTAAAACTTCAAATTGAAAGAGATAATTACGAACAGACTCTAAAGTCTAAAGGTGTCTTAGGCGATAATCTAAGACTTATTATGAATCAGTTTGATGCTTATCATAGTATGCTAAAGACTTTAAAAGACATTAACGAAGAAGAGAAGAAAAGACTAGATGCTATTACCCTGCAACAGAGAATGGTAGGTGTAGGTGTAGCTAGTGGTCGTGGTGGTGATCCCAGACAGCGAAACACCCGTTATCAACAAGAATTTGGTTATAAAACTGTAGACGAACTTATAGCAGAGCATAATGCTAGGAATAAGGGCATAAAAGAAACTATAGACCTTACCAGAGAACTAACAGAAGCACAGAAACAACAAGTAGCTGTAGCTGATAGTGTCTCTGGAGCCTTTGGTGACTTCTTTATGGGTCTAGTAGATGGAACTACATCAGCTAAAGATGCCTTTAGGTCTATGGCTGCTGACATCATACAACAGCTATATAGAATACTTGTTGTTGAACAGTTAGTACAATCTATTTCAGGTGCTATCACAGGTGCATTTACTCCTGCCTCTGCTGCTGGTACTGAAGGTACTGTAGCTCCACCTAGAAGACCAACAGGGATCTTTGGCATTTTTGATGGTGGTGGATACACAGGCTCAGGCCCAAGATCAGGTGGATTAGATGGTAAGGGTGGCTTTATGGCTATGCTACACCCTAGAGAGACTGTCGTAGACCACACTAAAGGTCAGTCTGCTGGCGGTACAGTAGTAAACCAAGTATTCAATATCTCAGCTAATACCTCAGACGATACTAAGAGACTTATTACTCAGACAATAGCACAAGCCTCACCAGCTATCATCAATCAGTCAGTAGGTGCAGTTATAAACCAAAGACGTAGAGGTGGTGCAATGAAATCAGCATTTGGATAAATCATGGCTATAAGTTACCCTCTTAATACACCTACAACTATTGGCATAGAGAGTATTGAACTACGTGCTATGAATGCTGTAGCTGTCTCTCAGTCTCCCTTTACTTATAAGCAACAGGTTATTTCCCATCAGGGTCAAATCTGGAGTGCCTCAGTCAGTATTCCCTCGGTGCGTAGGGATCTAGCTGCTGAATGGAAGGCTATGCTGGTAGCTCTTAAGGGGCCTGTAGGAACATTTCTACTGGGTGACCCTGATTATGCTACACCTAGAGGTACAGTAAGTGGTACACCTACATTGTCAGGTAATGCAGGAGATGCTACTCCAACTATAACTTTGACAGGAACACTTCTAGCTGGTGATTACATTCAGTTAGGTACAGGCTCCGCTGCTAGATTACATCAGGTCTTGGTTGATAGAACTGCTGGTACTAATGTTGAACTGGAAGTTTGGCCCTCTCTTAGAAGTACATACTCAGGAGAAACCGTTATTTACAATAGTCCTAAAGGTGTCTTTAGACTTGGACAGAGTACTACTTCTTGGTCTATAGATAACGCAAGTTTCTACGGCATATCCTTTGACGCTATAGAGGCCCTACAATAAATGTCCAGAGTATTACCCACATCAGTAGTTGATGCCTTAGATGATGATGTAGTCTACCCCTTCTTTGCTGTTGAAATGAACTTTGATGGTAGTGATGTATTACGTCTATGGACAGGTGTAGGTACTCTTAATGTACAAGGTGTTGAATGGACGGGTGCTGGCACTCTCTTAGGCATATCTGCTGTAGAAGAGACTACAGAGACTGCTGCAAGGGGTGCAGACATTACTATTACAGGGTTACCTTCTGAAGTGTTGTCTTTAGCTCTTAGTACCCCATATCAAGGTAGAACTTGTAAAATATACTTTGGTCTATTTAAAGCTGCAAAGATAATAAAAGAAGACTCATCTTTCTTACTACTAGAAGATGGATCAAAGATCTATTTAGAGGATCTCAACTCTGGTTTCACTGAAATATTTACTGGTTACATGGATCAGATGAATATTGCTGAAGGTGCTGACACAGGTACTATCCAAGTTAAGGTTGAGAACAAGTTGATTGATTTGGAAAGAGCTAGAGTAGCTAGATATACTGCTGAGTACCAAAGGTCTAGGAATATAGCTGGTGCAAGTACAGATGCCGGGTTTGATTTTGTAGCTAGTATGCAAGACCAGAAACTAGCTTGGGGTAGGAGTTCTGAAAGCTAATGGCTTTATTTGGAATAGACATTGATTTATTAGATGAGGACTCTAATCTATCTGCTGCTATTACTGGCGCTGTAACATTTGCCGTTGCTGCCACCATAGGTTTTCCTGCGCTTGGTGTTGCTGCAATGGGTTTTGGTAAAGCAGCATTACTGGCAGGTGCTTCAGCATATGCTTTAACCTTGGGAACAGCAGCATTAACCAAAGCATTAAGCCCAACTCCAGAATTAAGAGGTGGTGATCAAGGTTATACAATAACTCAAAGAGGCTCAACTATGCCTCATCAGGTTATCTACGGTAAGACTAGAATAGCTAGTGGTATAGTCTTCCAAGGGGTTACAGACAATAACAAATATCTACACAGCGTATTAGCTTTTGCTGGACATGAAGTAGAAGAGTTTGAAACTATCTATTTTAATGATGAAGTTCTTACTCTGAGTGGTAATGACGTTACGGCTCCAGCTAAGTATGTTGGTAAAGTTAAGATAGTTAAGAAGTTAGGTACAACTACACAGTCTGCTGTTACATCCTCTGACTTAGGTGGCGTTTCTCCCCCTTCACAATGGACAACAGACTGTAAACTACTAGCTACGGCTTATCTTTATGTTATGTTGGAGTATGATGCTGATGCATTTCCTAATGGCGTTCCAGAAGTTACAGCAGTAGTTAAAGGTAAGAAAGTATACGACCCTCGTACAAGCACTACAGTTTGGTCTGACAACCCTGCTCTGTGCTTAAGAGATTACATTACGTCAGGTAAAGAGGGTACGAATACAACCCTCTACAACTATGGTATCAGTGAGGATATTGAAAGTGTAGATGACTCTCTTGTTACTATAGCTGCTAATGTCTGTGACTATCTAAACTATCCTGTTCTGTCAGGTGGTACTAGGTTCTCTCTTAATGGTGCATTCACTACTAATACTACACCTTACGATGCTATACAGAACTTATCTACAGCTATGGGTGGACTATTGTGGTATGCTCAGGGTAAGTGGAGAATGAAGCCAGCTTACTACACAGATCCAGTATTAGATCTTAATGAGGATGACTTAAGATCAGGTATATCAGTTAATACTAGACATTCACGTAGAGATAACTTTAATGTAGTCAAGGGTACATTTAGAGGTCCAGAGAGTGACTATCAACCATCTGACTTCCCTCAAGTGCCTATTCTTAACTCATCGGCTTATAATGCCCTATTAGCTGCTGATGGTGGTCAAGAGAGTGTAATTGATTTACAGTTACCTTTTACAGATAACACAACAGAAGCTAGACGTTTAGCTCTTATAACCTTAGAGCGAAATAGGCAACAACTCAGTGTACAGGCTACCTTTGGTCTTAGGGCTTTCCAAGTTCAAGTGGGAGATATTATACGCCTAAGTAATACTAGATTTGGCTGGACTAATAAAGAGTTTGAAGTTGTCTCTTGGGATTTTGGTCTTCAAGAAGACTATGACATTCTAGTTAATATGTCTCTCAGAGAGATTAGTGAATCTGTCTTTGATGAGGTTTCTGATGGTGCAGTATACGAGAGTGACAACACTACATTACCATCCCCATTTGATGTACCACCTGTAGCTGTAGCCCTCACTCAAGAATACAGAGTTATCAATGAGCATGTAACTAACGTCCTTGTAGTTAATGTATCAGCTACAGCTTTTGAACGTGTAGATTACGTCGAGGTAGAGTTTAAGAAGTCTACAGACTCAACTTACAGTGTCTTAGGCACAGGTGACTTAGGTAGATTTGAAATCTTAGACATTGAGACACCTCTAGCTGGTGCAGCAGGTACTATAATCTATGATGTTAGAGCTAGAGCTATCAATGCCTTTGGTATTAAAGGTACATTCACTGATGCACAGAAGACTGTAGAAGCTGACACTACTGGCCCATCTGCCCCGTCTACATTTGAAAAGCAGTTATCTGGTGGTACTCTCTTCTTTAGTTGGACTGCTTCAACTGACTTTGACTTGTCGTATTACAAACTATGGCATAGCTCATCAACTACAGCTACTTTTACTGATGGTTCTGCGCAAGTCATAATCAATAAAGTAGCTAGACCAGCGACATCAGTAGCCTACCCAGCTATCTCAGGGACATTCTTTATTGAGCCTTATGATAAGTCAGGTAACGAAGGTACTGTAGCCTCTGTTGTTGTTCTACCATCTGAATTACCTACACTAGGAACCTCACAGACTGACACTGAGAACCCAAGTTTCGCTGGTGCTAAAACTAACGTAGCTGTGGCTACAGGCCCAGATCCTGATGAGTTAAGACTATCTAGCTTTGCTACTGCACCCTCTACAGGTACATATGAGTTCACAGGATACTTAGATACAGGCTCAACTAGAACTGTAAGGGTATCAACTAACTTAACCTCTACTAGGCATCACGCTAATGCTTCTGGGGGATTAGTAAATTGGGATGACATACCTAATAACTGGGATACTTGGCCTAATAGTTGGGATGATTGGTCAGATGAAGATCAACCCTATGGTGACTTCAGTACAACTATTTATGTAGCTGCAACGAGTGATGACCCTGCTGGTTCTCCTACATGGGGAGCTTGGCAAATAGCTGCTGGTGAACTCACAGGCAGGGCATTTAAATTCAAAGCTGAACTCGACAGTACCAGCAATAACGTATCACCAAGCATAAGCGTCTTGGAAGGGATAGTGGAATACTAATATGGCACAACATGACTACAATATAGCTAACCAAACAGCAGCTAATGCTAGAACCGACATTAACAACGTCCTATCAGCTATAGCTACAAACAACTCAGGAACTTCTGCACCTAGCACTACCTTCGCTAATCAATGGTGGTATGATACTGATGACTTTATCTTGTATATAAGAGCAAATGGTAATGATGCTTGGATACCTGTAGCTTACCTAGATCAAACAAATGATAAGTTTCGTATCCTAGATGATACACAGGTAGTAAACACCTCTGGTACTCAAACTGGTTTACTAGGAGATCAAGCTACAGCTACATGGGAAACTGGAACAGGTACTGTTGAAAGCCTTATATCACCAGCTAAATTAAAAGCTGCAATCGTAGCCCAACCTACTGTTACTATCGTGCGAGGGTCTACATCAACTGCTACTAGCGCTTTGACTCACACGGTTACTCACGGTCAATCCTCTAGGCCAGATTTTGTTTGGGGTGAAATAATTATTACTGTTGCACAGAATGGTTATGCGGTTGGTGACTGTATTAAAATTAACAATGTCTTTGAGAGAGATGAAGATGATGTAGTGATGTCTCTTTGGGGTAATGCTACGCAAATGGGTTTATCTACAAATACTAGCGAGGCTTATATGCAAACCGTCAATAGGTCTACAGGTGCAGATGTGCGATTTACAGGCCAGTCTATTAGGATTTGTGGAGTTTGGTACGACTAGCAAATCACATGTATAATGGAATTTAAGAATAATGCCAACCGAACAAAACCTGAGTAAAGGTAATCGGTCTTGGCCTAATATGTGGAAAGGATAAGGTCTTGGCAGATCAGAAAATATCAGAATTAACAGCCCTTACTGGGGCTAACGTAGCTGACGATGATGCTATAGCTATTGTAGATACATCAGCTACTGAAACTAAGAAGATAGTCTTTAGTGAACTTAAGAATGCCCTAGATACCGCAACTGGCTTTGTCAGGATCACTGGCGATACCATGACGGGTGCTTTGGATGTACAATCGACTATCACCAGCGATGGGTTAGGCTTAGGAGAATACTCTAAGGCTATATCCGACACAGCCGTAGACGTATTCGTGTATGACACCAGCAAGGACTCTGACGGCGGTGCATGGCGTAAGCGCACACAAGGCACAAGCTGGTATAACGAAACCTTGAACACTGCCACCCGTGGTAGCCGTAAGGAGTTCCCTGCGGTTGCTGTGATTGTGGCTGAGAGTGGTCAGGTTACGATCTACGATGGTGATGATCCTGATCTTCCTATGTGGATGGTGTTTAACAGTGCTTCTGGAAACATATTCTGGGTCTTTGCAAATACAAGTATAAGCATGAAAAATGCTACATTCTGCGTAGGCGAGTCGGCGTTACAGGGATTAAAGACTACGAACTTTATATCTGACTCTGGTGGATACTGGTATTCTACTTCTGGTGGTGATGGATTAAGATTAACATCTAATAATATAGCAGATCGTAATAGTGGGGTGGGTACTTTATCAACTATCAGCACAACTAATAGCATTGTAGACCGTACAGTCAACGATGTAGCCATGACCGTGCTACCCAACGCCCCGATTGACCCTGCGACTGGGCTTCCTGTGCCTACGATTGCAGTGGCGACGGATGGTGGTGTCAGTGTTATCAAGGATGATGGGACTGTTGTTGATATTACAAACAGTAGTAATTATGATCGGGGTCTTTCAGTTTCATTTACTTACGACAACAAGGTTGCATTTGCACAACACTCAA
>Ga0208767_1003794_pt1 | contig 10837 bp, 15 predicted proteins | sample VirMetDEL_Mar_21_FD_184514 | JGI IMG/M metagenome (GOLD analysis project Ga0208767, IMG submission 184514) | Aqueous microbial communities from the Delaware River and Bay under freshwater to marine salinity gradient to study organic matter... | ecosystem: Environmental > Aquatic > Marine >... | reverse complement strand
CAAATAGTTTCAAAAGCACCTGAACCAATTGAACTATTATATCCAAATTTATTAACCATAGAGTAACCAGGAACTTTACCTTGCTGTATAGCTAAATAAAATGGAATGTCATCAACTGTACTTCCACCTGTTATTGGATTTACATTATTACATCCAGACATTAACAATGTCCTCCCATAGTAAACCAAGTAAAGCGTTCTACTTCTTGTTTTAAATCTTCTTGATAACCAAAATTAAGCTGGCTTTTTAAGGTATCTAAAGCCTGTAATACTTGTTGCTGTTGATTAGGGTTATATTCAACGGAAGGTTCTGGAATGTATACAGTTATTTTAGCCATGACTTAGTATATTCCAAAAGAAGCTATAATTCTAGGAGTTAATCCTATTGATTGATGTGGAATACCGTTTTTAATCCATATCATATCTCCTGGTGACACAACATACGGTTTATTATCTATTAAATAGCAAGTGTGACCATGTAGTCCAAATATATAAACATCTTCCCTATCTTGATGCATTTTCCCCTTTGAACCGTATTTAAAACTAGTAAATATATGTAAATTACTTCTTTTATTGTTTAAATTAAATTTTTTATTCAGTTCTTCAAAAATAATTTTAAAATAGTCTACCTTATGAATATTATCTATTGTAAATACAGAACCAAAAATATCGTCTTCGTTTTCTTGCCATGTATTATAAGAAGGTAAAGAATTAAAATTAATCATTTTTATTAAACAATTAAAATCAAATTCTTTTTCAAAGTTAAAAAAATTTTTATATAATTTAAAATTCATGATAAAATAAAATTACCGCTTACAATTAGTCTTTCTTCATCTTTATTTGGTTCTACAAAATGAGGTATGGCTTTATCAAATATAATAATCAATCCTCTTTTTGGTTTTACAATATATTCATGAGTTTGTACATAGGGATATCCAGGATTGTAAAAACAAGTTTTTGACGAATTATCAGTCACATTAATATAAAAAACAAAAGAAAATCCTTCTACTCCATGTGTATGCAATGGATGATATTGTCCTTGTTTATATTTTTGCACCCAACAATTTTCAAAAATTAAATTACTAAAATTTTTTAATTTAGCAATTTTTTCCACTGAAGGTTTTATTATTTCTTGAGTACCATTAATAAACACATTATTTTTTATTTTATAATAAGAAGTGTATTTTTGATTTACTAATTCAAGCTCAATACTTTCAACTAAATCTATGTACGACTGAGTAATTGTTAACTGATCAGAGTAAATATTAAAATCAAATTTGATATGTTCCACTATCTTTTTCCATCTGGTTGAACGTCTGCTCTAAAAGTTCCATATCTCCAAGTTTGTCCAGCTGATAAATTTTGTATTTTTAAAGCCGCAGCTCTACCTCTAGCTCTTGTATCTATTTTATTAGTAGAAGAAGTTACAGAGAACGGTCCTAACGATGAAGATACAGCGGTATTAGAAGGATAGTCTTTAAGTAAAATAGTAATTGTAGCTGTACCGTTTAATCTTTGGAAATCTGGTATAAATCTTCTTATCTTAGTAAATGTTTCTCCATCTCCATCTTGATGTAATTGAAAATCTCCTGACTCAATATAAGACTGTATGGCAGTTGTTGTTCCGTCTTCTAATTGATCTACTCCTACTTCGTGAGCCCACAAAGTGGACGCACCACCAATATTGGTAACTCCTTGTATAGTAGGGAAACTTGGAGTACCACTAGCATTAAATGAAGTTGCATATGGATTATCGTACAAGTGAGCATCGTAATAAGTAGTTCTTGTTAATGAGCTAGTATACCAAACTTTATCTGAATAATTATAAGTAACACATCTATTGATAGTGCTGGATGAACTGGAAGGATAAAACCAATTGATTTCATTAAACAATGAATTGTGTCCTGCGTAAGTTAATCTCCCTGCATTGTAATTAATTCCTAAATCAGTAGGATTGTTAGTAGTAAATACAAAATCTTCAACCGTACAAGATATCTTTTGAACGGTTCCATTAAATGCATTAAAGCCACCAGCATCGTCCATCCAATATACAACACCATCTACGAATACGACTGCATGAGGACCAACTAAACCACAATTAGATCCTACTTTCCTAATACTAAATGTAAAAGGGGCACCGACATATTGCATAGTGTAAGCTGCAGTATCTGTAAGTACTAAAATATAATCTTTTGCTTTTACAGCACCTACAATTTGTGTGCCGTCATCGATTCTAAATGTTCCAGCAGTGTTAACTGAAGTTGGTTGATAATCATTATAGTTTTCTTGATTTGAAAATCTAATAAACATTGGATCAAAAGTAGTAGGAGATCCAATAGTTGTTTCTGTTCCCAAATGAATAAAATGTCTATCTTGATCAGAGACAATAGATACTGCTGTTTTAGTAGGTGCTCCTGTCATAATAGTTGCTCTTGTTTCCAATGCAGAAGCTAAACCATTAATAGGTTGCCAAGTAAATGTTCTACCATTTAAAACAGTTGCGGTTAATATTTGTCCAAAATTATCTAAAGACCAATCTGCTGGGTCTAAAGTAACAGATGAAGATAAAGATGCTGTTCCCCATGCAGTATACGCTTCTACTCCTGCTCCATCAGAATGGGATGCTGCAGATGTTCCGTTTACTCCTCTTGTACATCCAGTTAAATCGTTGCTAGATATTCCTGTGTAGGTAATTAATTCATTATCTATTTTTACTGTTCCTGATGTAGGAAAACCTGTTGTACTTATTAATGTAATCGTAGTAACTACAGCATCTATTGCTCCATTTAAAGTAGTAGTTAACCCTGAAGCTCCTCCGTATCCTCCAGTTCCAAAACCATATCCGTAAGTTTGTCCTATAGGGCCTATTTTAACATATCTGTTAATAGTACAGGCTCCATCAGCTGTATTATTAGCTGTAGCATTCGTAGCCATGGTGACTGTAAAAGTATTGATAGTAGCACTAATAACTTCAAAAGTTTGATCTTGAAAATTACCTGCTGTGTATCCAGCACCTGTCGGTGGAGTTACTGAAGTAAAAGTAAATAAATCTCCTGCAACCATGTTATGTCCAGTTAGATTAACAGTAACAGTAGGAGACCCTGTAGTAGTATTGAAAGTTCCCCCTGTTTGAGCAGTTTCTAATGGAGTGATATCATAAAAAGCAGTTTCATAATAAATAAAAAGTCCTTGTTGAGTTCCGATAGCTACATACTTTCTACCATCTAAATCAGTCCATTGATGCTGTGCTCTAGCAACTCCTGCTAAAGTATTAGAAGTAAGTTTTGTCCATCCTCCTATTTTTTCAGGTAATCCATAACGAAAACGAACAAAATCACCATCTACATATTGCCCTTCGGCAGCTGTATCAGTTATTTGTTTATTGAAACCTGGTCTTATGTTAACTAAACTTAATGGCATAAATAGATTATACTATAGTGCATTAGATAATTAAAGGCTCTGGAGATACGTTATAAGGCTCACATTTTATCCAAGTTATTCCATTTTGCATTTTGTCAGTGTGTTTTTTCCGCATATCTATTTTAGTAAATTTAGTGACTTCAACAAATTCTTTAATTTTATTATAAGATTCTTTACTAAGAGTTTTTTTAAAAATATGAGGTATTTTTTTATGATTAAAAAGTTCAATCATGTTATTTAAATACGCATAACTACTCCAATCACAATTTAAACTATCTATAAATAATGAGGAATAAGAATTGCAATTTAATAAAAAAAAATTCATTAAGTCTTGTATGTAGGCAGGACTGCGGTAAAAATCACTAAACAAAATATCTATATTAGTACATTCAATATTATTAAAACCAATATCTTCTAATTTAAATTTAAAATGATCCTTTAAATTAAATTCTTTAATTTTTTTTTCTATAAAATACTTATATTCAGTAGGGCTTTTATCTTGACTAAGGTGGTGCATACCATTATCATAACTTGTTACACTTCCTTCATTATTTTCTTTCATTGCTTGTGCTACAGCGAAAGCAGTAACTCCATATCCAGTTCCCAATTCTAAAAATTTTTTTGTATGCTTAAATTTAACAAGACTATAAAAAAAATAAGCGGTACTTTCAGTGTCATAAAAATGACCGTATTTTTTTATAAAACAATTTATTTCGTAAATCATATCCAATTAATATTAATTACTATTCTAGTTTTTGTATCTGTGTGGGTTGTAGCAGCGTGTTCAATATTAGAACAAAAACAAATAAATCTATTTTCTATACTTTCACTAACTGTATTATCTTTAAACACAGTTTTGCCGTTATTTGTATTAACATAAAATATACCTGTTTTTATATCTTTGTCAGATTTAAAATCTGTATGAAAAGGATATTGTTGAATTTCTTTTTGAATAGTATTTAAATTAGCTTTTATTCTAATTAATGAGGTCGGATTTATTTTATTTAAAATAGGGTTTAAAACTTCAAAAAAATTACTTTGAATGTTAAATTGATTATAAAAAATATGAGTAAATTGAAATTCATATGTATTTTTTGAAAATACATCATTGGTTTTAAAATTATTATAGTACCAAGGAAATGTATTAGACTGTAATACTTCTTGAATATTTGCTAGATCGTTTTTATGAAGAAAGTCTTCATAAATTTTAAAACTCATAAAAGTTATTATTTATTATTAACAATATCTCTTTCCGCTTCTTTATTTACGTCACTAGAAAAACTAAGTATTTTTTTTACATCATCGTTAAAAAGCATTTGCCATTCGGAAACTATTCTTATTAAATTGTTTCCAAAATGTTTTAAAAAAATAGCTGGTAAATGAAGATGTCCTTTAAAAAAAATTATATACCTTTCTTTTAAAGTAAATTCTATATCAGCAGAACCATCTTTTGGGTGTTGTTTAAAAATCACTTGTGGGGTCTCCTCCCATACCAAATATCGGTCTTCCGTCTCTAATTTGATCTTTGTTAGGACCGTTTTTATCTACATAGTGTAAAAAACATTGAGCATGCCAATCTCCATTAAATTCTTCTCTCCAATGCATAGACTCGCAGCCAAGATAAATAGCTGCATCCCCCTGTTTCATATATATTGGAGTTCCATCAATATAGATAGGCCAAGAGTTTGATTCTTCATCTGCTCCAAGCATAACCGTAACACTTATTTCACAAGCAGGTCTATCAATATGTTTTCCTAATTTAGCGTACTTCGTATACATTCGCCAGAAGGAATAAGTTGGATACAATTGTAGTCCTGTTTCTTTTTCCATTAAAGGAATTTTTTTTAATAATAAAGAATCTGTTAAGGGATCTCCGTAAAAATAAGTCTCTGCATTATTATTTTTAACAGCATCGAAATTTGTTTTATTAACCCTATGCTTCATGATAGCGTAATGTCTCAAAAGATATACCTCATCTTCAGTTAAAAATTTTTCTATCTTTTTATATTTAAAATCTTTTCTTATAATACCCATGACACTAATGAATACCTTATCCCTTTTGTAACTGGTTTAACTTTATGAGGAAACAAAAAAATACTTGGCCATATTATAACACGTCCTGCTTTTGGTTTCACTATAAATTCTTCTTTATCATAATTTCCAGGGGAAGTAAAAACTAACTCTCCCCCTTCATAATCATCATTTAACAATAGAATAATACTTAAAGTCCTTGGAATATGTATCGAATGATCCACATGGTAATGATAAAAACCAGAATCCTGATATTTTAAAAAAGCCATATCAATTATTTGAGTATGTCCTATATCGGTTTTTTTTAAATTAGAATACTCATTAATTAATTTATAAAATTTATATTCTAAAAGATTAGCCCAATGCACATCAGTCATAGATTTAGAGAGGGGAGAAATTGAATATTGCCTTGTTTTTCTTACAGCTTCATCTAAGCCCCCTATTGTTTTTGCTTTTTCAAATTCTCTTGTATTTGCAACTCTAACTAAGTTACCAATCATACCTAATGGCAAAAAGTCATCTTTAACATATATAAATTCTTTTATATCCATTTTCTTTTCCTATGAAACCATTTTCTATACTGAAATGCAAATATTTTATAATAAAAATTTTCTTTGGCAATACTTTCAGAGTCAATTTTCCCTATTTTCATTTTCCAATCGTCTCTTTTAAAAGGTATAATTTGAACATATGGAGTGCCTGCTTCAATGGTTGTTTCTAAAGTTGGATATTTATCTCCATTTATAATAAATGGAAAATTTATTCTATTTGTAAAAAGATCCGTCTCTACAATACCAGGTATTATGGAAAATCTGTCATCTGAATTATTTAATGGGGGTAAAAGTAAACAAGAATATCCCTTAGGAGTTTTTATTTGCCAAGGGTTAGAAAATTTATAAACAGGTAAATCTTTATTTTTTTCTAATAAAGGAGATCCTGCTAATTGAATTTTATTATGTAAATTATGTCCTCCAGTTGTATTCAAATTCATAAATCGACTTTGCAGGTACTGAGATTCTTGGCCATCTAAAGCAAATTTATGTTCAGAATCTTTTTGCCCTTGACTATTTAAAAAATTATGTCGTATATATAAACTTTGAGGAGTTTTAAGTAAATAACCATGAGTTAAGGTTTCTAAAAAAGGCATACACCCTTTAATTGTCATTGCCTCAGATGAATGTTTTAATTTCTTAAACCAATCAGGAATATTAGTTTTAATAGGAACTGGGTACAGTTCTTTATTTGCTTCTAAATATTCTTTTGGAGCATTAAACTCTATAAGATTCATTAGAGCTTTATAAATGCAATTAAGGTAATTGTAAAGTATTAAAAATAGTTACGCCTGTTTCTTCTACAATCTGTTCTACAGTCTTGTTTATAGGATAAACATACGTATTTTGATCTCTTGGATCTAATGCATTGACTGCATCTCTATATATTATCCACTGGCTGTTTAAATTTGCGTCATATCCTTTGTCTATTACTTGATTTAATCTATTTACTATAAAATCTATATTTGTTATAAAATTATCTTCGTTCACAATCTGTATTGGATCATTTGCTTCATATGTAATAACATTGTTTGCATCATATTTAACTGGCATTTTTAAGTTTTGTTGAACCTCTGCAAAATCATTATCTGAAACTTCAATAGCATTATAGGTTGAAGGATCTAAATTCATCGCATTTAATTCCATATCGTTTTTTGCTATTCTAATTAAAGAATAATCTTTATTAACAGCATCACTTTGAAATATAAATTTTTTAGACATTTATTAGGTTCCTGTGTTTTCGTAAATAATTATTCCACCAGCCCCACCAGCTGCTCCTGCGTTACCAGGTTGATTGTATCTTCCTGGACCATTGTTAGCGGGTCCACCGTTTCCTCCTACTCCAAGATTCGCATAATCCGCACTTGCAAAAAGAGGGTATACAGTTCCTGAACTGTTACCTGAGGATCCAGCAGGTAAAGGAGTTCGTTGACCTTCTCCATATGGTCTTCCTCTTGGTCCTCCCCCTCCACCGTTAGACGTAACAACACCTGTTACAACAGTAGCTGCTCCCGCTCCACCAGATACGTTACCTGGTCCAGGGTTTCCTCCTGCTCCAATTGAATAAGGTGTTGAATAAGGCGCTGACACTGGGGTTGCAACATAACCAAAACCACCTTTTCCACCAGGCCCACCAGGATATCCCCAATTTTGTTCAGGCTCGGTGTCTCCACCTCCACCTCCGCCTCCGCCTCCGCCCCAAGCGTAGACATTAATCTTGTTTGCATTAGAATTCGCAGTGTATGTTCCTGATGATGGTCCCACACCTGCTACTTTAGGCTCAAAACCTCCAGCACCCGCAGATCCAGAAGAGGCTGCTGTAATTCTTCCTTGAGCATCTACAGTAATAGATGCAGATGTGTAAGCACCTGGAGTAACTGCAGTGTCCGCAAGTTTATCTGCAGTAACTGCATCGTTTGCAATTTTTGAAGTTGTGATTTGTAAGTCAGAAACTTTTGCAGTTGTAATTTGATTGTCTGAAATTTTAGCTGTAGTAATTGCATTGTCTGCAATCTGAGCAGTAGCGACCGTTCCTGTAATATTTGCAAAAGCAATTGTACCACCTAAAGTATCTAGTGATATTTTATTTAAATTTGTTCCGTCAGAATATGCTGCATAAATTTTTGCTGCATCTAAAGTAAACCCTGTTCCTGAAGCTGTTTTGATAGTTAAATTTGTTGGACCGCTTACTGCAGAACAATCAAAAATATAAAATTTTTCAATTGAGTCTGGAATAGTTACCGTAGAAGCTGTAGATAAAGTTCCAGTAAATTTAAGAACCATGTTTCTTGCATTAGAAAGAGTTTTATCTGTCATTGCAAGAGCGACAGTTCCACCATCGGTTAAAGCGACTGCTTCATAACCAGCGATAGCTTGTTGAATAAGGTTTAAGTTGTTATTAGTATTATCTCCCCATGTACCAGCGTTTTCGCCAGTGACCATTAGTTCGAGTTTTAGATCTGTAGAATAACTAGATGCCATAATTTATAAAAATCTCCTGTAAGTATTTTACTATTGTTAAGCTGCCAAATCAACAGGTGTCCATACAACATCGGTTCCTGTATCCACCTCAGCCCATGCGATAATATTAGGTGTAATTGTATTAATTGTCAATCCAGAGCCTGTTATAGGTACATCAGCACTAGCTTGTACAGTTACCGAACCTATGGATGTAGTAGCTGAAATACCGTCTACAGTATAGGTACTAATTGGAGTAATGTTTCCAAGACTTCCTGTAATTTCAGATCCAGTTACAGATACAGTAACATCAGTAAAGGCATTTTCGTTACCTGTAGTAATAGTTAATTGTTGTCCTGTAACGGATACTACGACATCTGTAAATGCAGTTTCATTACCTATAAAAGTAGTTAAAGGTATGCCTGTTAAAGATACCTCCACATCTGTAAATGCAGTTTCATCTCCAATATTAGTAGTTAAACTTAATCCTGTTGGATAAACATCTACAGAAATATCTTCAGTAGCATCTCCTATAAATGTATTTATTGTATGTTCAGTAACATTTACATAAATATTTGCTCCAGCTTGGATATCTACTACACCTACTCCAGTACTCATTTGAAGTCCTGAAATACTTAAACCTTGAACTTCTCCTATATTAGATTGAATATTTATTCCAGTAGGGAATACATTTGCATTAGCTTGTGGTGTTTCATTTCCTGTAACAACAAATAGCTCTTGTCCTTGAACTTGAACATCAACGTCAATTTGAGTAGATACTCCGTTAATTGCGGTTTGAGCAGATACCGAACCTGTTTGTACTGAATAAGCATCTCCCCAAACTAAAGATCCCCATAGATCTCTACCCCATCCAGATCCAATTAAACCTAGTTCAGGGATAGTTACATCATTTGTACTTACTTGTACGGAAGATCCTATGACGTTAGCATCAGGGTTAGCATCAGCAAGTCCTGTAACTGCAGTTGCAGAAACTCCTTGCACAAAAACATCTACTGAAATATCTTCAGTAGCATTTCCTATAAAAGAAGTAATTAAATTTGTATCAGGAATTACAATCGAGTCAGCTTGAACAGTGACTGAACTAATACTTGAAGTGACAGAACTACCAGTGACGCTTTGGTTTATTTCATCTTGTAAACCAAATTCATTTACGCCATAATAATTTGTACCCCAAGTATTAGCCATTCCATATTATTTTCGTGTTACGATATTCTTATAATTGCTTGTGTATCGTTTGCATCAGGGAACTGAATAGTAAATGTTCCAGCTGTTGCAGTTTTATTTCCACCGAAATCTAACACACATACTGATTTACTAGATTCAGATGTGTTATAAATTAAAGCTCCTTTAGCTGTTAAAGTAACTCCAGTGAATGATAAATCGTTAAAGTCAACGAAAGCTGTTGTTCCGTTTACTGATACTAAAGCGTTCACTAATGCTCCGCCACCTGCAACATACTGTCCAGTATCTGGAACTTGTCCTGTGATACCTGCTGAGTATGAAGTAGTGTCTGCACCAATGGATGCAGTGTCATCATATAAAGCTAATTTAAATACATCACCTGTAGATGGTGTAAAGTCATGCAATCCTTGTAAAGTATCTTCTTTAAAAGAATTAGTAATTGCGTTTGTTGTAATTGCCATTTTATTTTCTCCTTATTAATTTTATTATGGTGATGGAGAAGGCACTTTAACTCGTGGCACTCCATCCGTATACTCATCTCTACGTCTTCTACCCATTTGTTGAAGAGCAAAAGCTTGTATAGCTTCATTATACTTGTCAGAATACAGTTTGTACATATCCGCTGGTCCTTTTAAGTAAGAAAAACATTCTACTAAAACACCGTATAAAAGCAAAGATTGCTGATTAGTAGATATATAAGTTGTATTTGTACTAGTAAAATGAGGTGGATATTTGATATAGTTAATTTGAACTTGTCCAGCCGCAGCTGTCGCATTAGGAGTAGGAGCAACGACAATATTATAATCGTCCCACATAGCGTAATATAAAGGAGCACCTGTAGCTCCATCGTTATTGTATTCCGAAATAAAACTTACATCTCTTTTTTCTAAAAAAGTCCTTGTACTAGAAATAATGGTTTGAACTGATCTCATAACAATTAAATCAGCTGGTAAAGACAAGTATCTTTGTCCAGAAATAAAACTAGAAGTAGCGTATTTTCTTAAATCATCGTAATCCACTTTTCCAGCGATATCTAGTTCTGTATTACTGATAAATTGATCTAACAATGTATCCGATAACACATTAGAATCTACCTCTGTGTAACTTCTAATTTGAGTTAAAAAATTTGAATAACTAATTGCCATATTAAGATATTACTATTGTAACACTCCCTGT
>Ga0208767_1003793_pt1 | contig 10838 bp, 7 predicted proteins | sample VirMetDEL_Mar_21_FD_184514 | JGI IMG/M metagenome (GOLD analysis project Ga0208767, IMG submission 184514) | Aqueous microbial communities from the Delaware River and Bay under freshwater to marine salinity gradient to study organic matter... | ecosystem: Environmental > Aquatic > Marine >... | reverse complement strand
TCTTCTAATTCTTTTGGGAATTGAACTATAAAATCCCCTATGAAATCATCTTCTTCCGTGCCAGATTTTATACCATAGTTATTAAAACCTGCAGTGCTTTTATCATAAACTGAAGCATCTTCTCCACCTATTGTAATTTTCTCAAGCACTGCTCTTTTGGAGGGGTCGAGCATATTGTTGCTTTCTAAATCTTTTACTTGTCTATAAGTATTGGGAGGTTCCAACAAAGCTTTACTACGCCCAGAACCACTAAATAATTTAGCTGTAAAATCTTGTGCAGTGTACGGATGAACAGTCCCTGGAGCTAGTTCCTTTAACTCTAAACTCCTTACATGTCCATACAAAGGTTCTAATCCTTCTTCCCCAACAACTTGGGGGTGTTTATAAGTTTTGGACAGACTGTAAGGACTCGTTACACCTTTTGCTTTTAGTCCAACTCCTTCTTCAGAAAAGGCAACTCTAAATGCTGGTAGCCCCCTCTTATATCCTGAACTAGCAAATCCAGTTTTCTCAGGGTAGTTGTCAAAATATGTAGCTACATTTGTAGCATAAAAAGGGCTTTTCTTTGTTTGAGTTATATTAAGACCACTCAAATCTTCTGGTATCATTAAGTCTTTTACCCGTAAGATAGGTAAATTTTTAGGATTTCCTTTTGCAAGTGCTTCTTTTATAACTTTACTATTATCAGGTAAATTAGTATCAAACTCCGGCAGTTTAATTTTTACATCCGCCCCATCATTTATAAATTCTCCAATATCACTGTCATCTTTTTGAAGAAAATCAAACTTTTTATTCACTGGTTGAATTTTAAATCTATCTTTTATGTTTACGCCTTTTATCTCTAAGGCATCTTTAAGAAGAGCTTTACCAGTTTCATCACTGCTTTGTTGTATTTTTGCAGCAATACTTTTAGTTAAATAAGCGTCAGGGTCAATCCCTTTCATACCTTTCAAGTTAAACCCAAAGCCTGAGCCTAAAGAACCTGCAGGTTTTGCTAATGGATTGGAGAATTGTGCCATACCCGCAAAACGTAAAGCCCCTCCCACTGTAGGGGCAGTTTCACTTGGTCCAGTTAAACTGAAGAAGGGCAAGTTTCTTGGGTCGGTGGGTTTATCAGGGGGGGATGCAATAGGACCATCGGTTAGCCCTGGGGGGGATATTGGTGTGAAATCAGTATTGTTTAAAGATTTTAATAATTCTCTAGGACTCATTATTCCTAAATTAGGAGAAGGCTTATTTGATAAAACGGCTTTGTAGTCTTCTTTTTGTTGGGCAATATCTAATTTTTCAGCTATAAGTTTATCTTTTATAGCTGTGGTGCTTTGTTTATATATGCCAGGAAATATTGGAAGTTTTTCATTATAGTCCAAAGATAGTCTGGGACTATATGACTCTTCTAAAATATTTTTAACAATACTGAGAGAGCCTGCATCTTTCTGTTTCTTAATCGCAGCTTTACGTCGCTTGACAAAACCTTTAATATCTTCTTCAGTTAGTTTTAACTCATCTTCGGTTCGGTCAGCTTCGCCCGCTCCTGAGTAGTACATAATGTCAGATATGCCTGTTAAATTCTTTTGAATATTCTGAAGAGGGCTGCCTGGCTTAAATTCAACCATTATTGTACCTGTAGTGTTTGTGTTTGTTCTCTTAAGCTTTTTATAGTTTTATCCAGCTCAGGTGTATTTTTTAACATTTTGTTTGTTTGTTCAGACTCTCCACTACGTTGAGTGCCTACAACAAATCCAGTAATTATGTTACCTATTGCTCCTGCTCCTGTGAAGTATCTTAGTAATTTTTTAGATTGGGGCTGTGGTTTTCCTATCCCAGTCATAGCATCCGAGAATGCTTTGTTAGCAAATAACTTAGCTACTCTTCCCTGAGCACTTAGTCTTGCCATACCAGATATAAATTTTGCTGGGTCTAACGTAAACATATTACCAATAATTTGTGCACCTGCCAATGCAGAACCTGCATCTGTACCAGCGGTTTGTATAACACTAACATAATTTTGCATTCCTGTTAACAATTCCTTGTCTTCACGAGTTAATATTTTATTAAAAATACCAGAACCGTCTAATTTTGTTATTAGTTGATTTAATGTTGTAGGGTCAATTATGGTATCCCCTATGTCAGAGTAGGCACTTTGTCCTTTAGTTACTTCTTTATATACGCCACTTTGTTTAGAAAATACATAATCAAGCAATCCTGCTCTCATATTTGCTATCTCTGATTTCTGTTGAGATTTCGGTAGCTTGCTTATTATGTCCATCATAGTATCAACTGTTTTAGTTAAATCTAATTCGTTTCCTTTAGCTATAATATTATCAAATACAGTTTTTAACTCTGTATTCTTAATACGTGACCCTAGAGCTAACTGCGAAGCTACATCAGCACTCTCAAGTTTGGCGATTGTTTCTAAATCTTTAAATATAGATGCTTTGTTTACTCCCAAACTCTGTAATTCTCTTGAGCTATATGATTCAATATATTTTTTTATATCTGCCGCAGAGTCAATCTTAACCCCGCTGACATCTGCCGCACCTTTTAATTTATTACTTATAACATCAGCAAAAGCTATTTTTATTCTAGACATAGGACCAATAGGTGTATTTCTTCCTTTGAAATTCTTTAATATATAATCTTCTTGAAATGCTATATTACTAAGAGTCTTTTGTACAGGTTGCTTTCTACCTCCTGACCCAGGAGATATACCTATAGCTTCTGGTATAGTTGTACCCTCATCTCCAGTCTTGGCAGCTATTCTAGCTTGCAGTTGAGTGCTTGTTTCTGTTACGTCAAATGTCTTTTTGTAAAATGCATTAGCACTTGCTATTAGTTCTTTTAATCCAGTTATAGCAGGTTTGTTCTTAGGCGTAATTGGATTTGCTATTTCTTCTAATAAAGCAGTTCGTAATCCTTGAGTAAATGATGCTAATTGTGGATTAGCTGCTGTGCCTACGTCTTTGCCAAATACTCCTTTTGACATCTGCCCTAATAATACGGCATAGCCATGTAATAGCTGGGCAGGGGTTTTTATTTGTATATCATTAGTTTCTAAATACTTTGCATACTCAGGATGCTTACTCTTTAATTTTATTACGGCTTTCTCTACACCTTTCGCTGTAAGCACTCTAGTGTTACCACTAAGAGCACCTAAGTCCATTAAATCTGCTATTATGGAGTCTACTCTTGGTTCTCCTGTAACTCTAGGAGTAATACCAGCTTCAATAGGACTTCCTGCAGTTTGTTTACTAACAGGTACAGTAGTTTTTACCTCTCTGTTTACAAGTAAGCCTCGTATTTTCTCTAAATTAAATGAACTGTTACCTATTTTATCAAAGATATTTTTATACATACCCCTGGATTCAGTCATACGTAAATCAAAAAATAAATCTTCTAATTCATTTAATTTTACGCCTAATCCTTCAAAATCTACAACAGTCTTACCTTCTTTTATATTTTTAAGCATAGTGCCCATGCTTGACATAGCAGACCTAAATTGAGAGAAGTTGCCTGCTCCTATATTACCTCTAAACTCTTTAAGGTAATTAACAGCACTCTGCATTTGTGAACGAAGCACTTTAGGTATAATTACAGAAGTTTGTTCAGCTAATGATGCTAACCTAGATATCTTTTTATCCATAGTTCTTTGGGGAAGAATAGTGGGAACTAATCCTTTTTTATCTGCAAAATCTTCTGCCTTGATTGCAGACTTATAAATGTTAGTATCATCAGGAGTAAAATTTTCTCTTACCCTAGCTAAGGAACCTTTTAATTTATCTACTAGTGCTAGTGGAAATGATATGGCTGTACCAAATATACCACGTAATTCTTGATTAAATTCTTCCTGGGATATGTCTGCTTTTTTACCAATTAATTTTTTAAATGCTTCCCCTATTTTTGGGTCAGTTACTATTTTTTTTACATTTTCTACAAAAGAACCAAACTCTTCAGCATCCTCTCCCCGCAACCCAAGCTGCTCTTGTATGAATTGCCTACCTCTTTCTGCACCTTTGTTTAAAGTGTACAGCATGTACCCTAGTCCTGCTACTGCAACTACAGGGGCAGCTACAGCTCCTGCAACAGGAATCAAAGAAGCTAAAGATGTTAGTGCTGTTGTTGTTAATATAGATGTTCCAACTGCAGCAGAGTCAGATACCACTTCATATCCTAACATAGGAAAATACTTTTGTATGTAATCAAGAGTATTTTGTGTCGGACTTGTGAATGGTGTAAAACTGCCATCTGGTTTCTTCAGACTTACATAATATTTATCTTGAAAAAACGCAGCATCTTTATCTTCAATAACTTTATAGTTACCTTCTCCTACTCTTTCTTGCATAGCTCTTTTGAATTGGTCTACATTATCTACAAAACCTAAAGTAGCTAGACCATCAAAGCCAAGTATATTAGACACTTCGTCGTTGTTCATCTCAAAAGTGCCCCCCATATCAGTAGCAACTTTTGATATACGGTCAGTTCGTGCAGCGTCCATTTTTTCTTTATTACGTTGAATAGCATCAGTATTCATAGTTCTCATTTCAAATGGCTTGTCTTTACTTAGACCAAATGGAAGGTCAAAAGGACCAACGTAAGGTTCGTTGAATATGGGTTCTAGGTCTGGCTTTTCTTCAGTAACTGCGGTTCCTGGAGGAATCTGAGATGTAGTGTTCATTTGATTTTGTAAACTTTTTATAGTTTTATCTAATTCATTATCCATTATGTTCTACTACCACTTGCTTGAACTAGGAAAGGATTAGCTGTTGCTCTCTTTTTATAATCATCTAAACTTTTGTAGCGAGGGTCGAGAGATGCTTGATACGCTGCAACAGAGTTTTTAGCCAGTATCATAGCTTGAGCAACTTGCCTCTGCATTGTTGGGTCTGTTGAAGCAACATCTAATTGTTGAGATTTTACTAATTCATCAAATACCATTTTTGCTACTGAAGGTTTATTAATTGATAGGACATCATCTTCTCCTACCTCTATTATTTTCATACCTCCAGGTTTACCAGCACCTGTATTAATAGCAAAAGAACTAGCCATAGATGTTACAAATTGCCTTTCTAGTCCTGTTATAGCAGCCATTGCACGTGTACTACCTACAGTTGGGTCATTTAGTATACCTAAATATTGTTCAATTAATAATTTATCTTGGTCAGATATTCTAGGGTCTTTAAATATAGCATCTTTTGCACCTTTAAAGAATAGTATAGCACTCTGTAAAGAATCTTGCAACTCTCCGCCACCGAGTGCATCAGCTAGTGGTTTGGCTCCTACCATATCACTAAAGTCTGTAAGCTTCATTCTTAACTTTCCAACGAAGTTAAATGCATTAGGATACTTAGCTAAAGTCTTTCTTATCTTGCCAACTCTTTCAAGGTTGCCATAATTTGTTTTTATTAACTCTTGGTTTTCTCTCTCTATTTCTGCACTTGGAGCAGCTAATTTACCATCTATAACTCTATCTATAGTAGTATACTTAGGTCCGTTAGGAGTATAAATAATTGTTCCATACTCTCCTTTAGCACCTCTTACAGGAGGATTTAAAACTGCTTGTTCTGCTAATGCCCTGAGTTCCGTTTCAGATTTATTTTCATTCCCTGGCTGAGAACGTATGACATTCATCATACTACTTAATTTTTGTTGGAACATGCTACCTCCTGAAGGAGGACCTGATATTCCTTTGGCTAATGCTTCTGGGGTTGCTCTTTGAGTTACATTTAGCTCTGGCATATCAAATGTGTTAGATAATACTTTTTTAACTTGGTCTACGGGTAAGTTACTTCTTTGAGCAAACATCTCAACCACTTGGTCTGGAGAATAAAACTTAAATAAATTCTTAAATGAGTTAAATACAGAATCATTAGATGCATTTTTAGGAGCTATATCTACAGATTCTATTTTAGTAACTTCAGGAGTTGGTCCTGCAGATAATTTGTCTACATCAACTTTTGTCACAGGTATATTATTATTGTAAGATGATAACATATTTGTGACTATCTTACTAGCTTTGTCCACACTTTTGTTACTTATCTTGTAAGCTTGTTCTGCAATACCTATATCTACATTGAATGATTCAGCTATAGTTTTTATTTTATCCATATCTGACAATGCTGCTTTTTGCTTCTCTTGTATAGAACCTGCTTTAGCGTTATACAACTTACCTATGTTATCCATACGTGCAACAGCATCTTGCATAGGAGCTTCTAATCCCTGCTGTAATACAGGTAGTGCCCCTCTCATTATACCACCTAGTGTTATTCCCATTATATAGCTCCTTGTCTAGCCATTAGTCCTTGAGGCTGTTCCATAGGAAGCTCCTCTGTAGTATCTTCTTTCATTCTATCTGAGAAGCCTTGCATAGACTCCGTTTCAAAATCAACTTTATCTTTCTTAAACTGTGCTATTTGTTGTAATCCTTTATCAATCATAGAATCTTGATTTTTTATAACTTTATAATCTACTTCAGCTTGTTCAGCTAAATGCATAATTAACATAGTTAAATCTTCTCCAACTAATATAGCTGTATCAGGAGTCATAAGTCCCTCTGAAAACCCTGCTAATAACAAAGAATCCACAATAGTAGCAATAGGTATCTGTGCATCAACTAAACTTAATAGCTTATCTGCCGTAGCATCATCTTCAAACTTATCCATGAAATAATCCATGACTTCATCAGGAGTATTTAACATTGCAGGTTTATCCCACGGATAGATACCTGGGGTTTTAGTTAAAGATTGTCCTGGGATAGCAGTATCGAACGAAGAGCGTTCTTTACCACTAGGAAGTTTCATAGTGTCGCTTAATTGAATATCCATTGTTAGTTGTTTGATGTTAGTAGACCTAGTTGTTTTTTGAGGATAGAGTTATATATGCTTTGAGGTCCATACGCTCCTGTGTTAACAGCAGCAGGTTTAGATTTTTGTCCATAATAGCTAGACCTTCTTCTTTGTGGTCTGCCAAATTTTTCATATATATTTACGTCTGGTGGAGTTTTTAATTCAGATTGTTTCGGAAGTTGGCTTCCACCTCCAAACTTACTCATTACTAAATTAGTAGCTATTGGTGCTATAAGACTCATCATGTTTAGTTTTCCTAGCTTGGTCTATTAATTGCTGCAATACCTAAAGCAGATATAAAGCCCCCTATAGCATTAGATGATTTCTCATCTAAGTATTGATTGTACAAATCGGAAGTAACGTCTGCGTCTAGTATTGCCATAGCATAGTTAAATGCTCTGTCTTGTGAGTTTTCTGCAGAAGTATATGCATAATCTGCTTCATCTCTATATTGTTGCCAAATATTATTTAGTGCAGTATTTGATATGTTAAGATAATTAGCTGCATTTAATTGATTAGCTGCGTTAACAGCAGCAGTATTAGCTGTGTTTACATTTCTACGCCACGTAGCGTTAGACTGTGCTATCTCTATAGCGTTCTTTGTATTAAACTGCTCCCTGCTGTTTAACATTGTGGCACGGAATTGATTCAATGCATTCGCTTGTCCTGCGTTAAACTGTTGTTGTGCATTGAACTGACTTGAGTTTAGCTTATTAATATCCGCAGTCAAAGACTCAAAAAACTGATTGACTTGATTTTGACTTGTGGCATTAAAGTTTTGAGCCGCATTTTGTGCAGCTTGGTCAGATAATAGAGTTTGCATTTTAGCTTGTTGGTTTAATGCTTCTGTCTGCTGTGAATTACTTAAGTTAGACATATCCATCTGCAAGAAGCCTTGAGCATTTAAAACCATAGCCTGTTGTCTATTATTAAGATTTGCCATATCCATTTGAGCAAATGTTGCAGAGTTGGCTAGGGCAGTTGCTTGTGCATTATTTAAGTTTTGAAGATTAATGGTTTCCATAACCTTCGCATTAGCAAACACACGTTGTTGCTCTTGAGTAAAGTTCACGTTAGCGGCTTCAGCATATTTTTCAGCGTTGAGGATATTTGCTTGCTGTTGGTTGGAGAGTGTTTGTCCAGCTAGAGCGGCTTGAACTTGCATCTTTGCAAGAGCAGTTTGTTGTCTATTGGAAGTATTAGCCAATGACACATTTAAGTTATTCTGAGTATTTGTTAAGTTAGCCTGCTGTTGATTGTCCATTATCTTTACAGCAGTTTGATAATATGTCTGAGCATCAGCTGTTGCTATCGGTATAGAAGCTTCCAATGCAGCTTGTGTTATAGCCGCTCCTGCCATTGATGATGCAGCGAGTCCTCTTTGAGCCATTTGTGCAGTTGCATTACGAATTATTCCCGCCGCCCATGCTGGTACTTGACCATTGTCAAATTGTTGAGATATACGAGTAAGTTGTCCTTGTACAGTCATATCATCTGTGACTGTCATGGTTGCACCTTGTACATTACTTACAAAGTCTGATTGTGCCGCTGTGGTGTCACCTAAAAACGCTGTGTCTGCAACAGCTCCAGATACAACTTCTGGTGCAGTTACGGCTCTTAATGCAGTATCCGCCTGACTGATTTGTCCCTGTGCAGTTCCCTGTTGAGCTTGAGCTTGTGCTCCTGTAGATACTGTGCCTTGGGCAGCAGTTGCTTGTGCATCTTGAGATAATGTGCCAGTTTGGGCAGTTGCAGTGGGTGTTGTTGTTCCTACTAGACTAGGGTCTACAGTAGCCGCAGGAGATACAGTAGGAGCCGCTGCTAATGCAGTTTGGGCTTGGGATATAGGTACATCAGGTGTTCCTTGAAGAGCGTACGCTTCTGGAGATACTTCTTCTCCTGGTTGTATATTCTGTGATTGAGGAGCATATTGTCCCTGAGCAGGCATTACAGGATTAGTAACCTGTTTACCCATGTACTCATCTACATTTTCATTAGTGGTTGTTTCTGCCATACTCTATTCCTATTACTTCATCACTATTGCGACAACCAAAGCTACCACCCCAAGCGTACCCACCATGGACATAGCTTCTATTCGCCACATTCTTTTGTCTAAAGTTTCTAGCTTATCATTGACTGCTTGGTATCGGATAGCACATTCTTTTTCGTGTGCATCCAATTCCATTTGTACTTTTAACTCAGGCTGCATTTTCATCTGCATCGTCTGTAGATTCCTCTTCCTCACCTTTAACAGATTGTATCAATGAGTTTGTAAAAGCATTTTGTGCTACAGTTACTTGGTCTAGTTGAAATCTTAGACTAGCACCTTTAGCCTGTAAGTCTTTTATCTGATTAATAAAATAGTTCTGGTCTTGAGATAAATCTTCTTGATTATACTCTTTGCCATCAATAGTGATTACGTTTGTTTTTTCAGCCATTTTATTCTCCTTTATCTGACTAAATATTCATGTACTGTATCAGAGATTTCTCTCATCTTAATCCATCTGTCACCGACAGTTTGACCAACATTAACCCTAAGTTTTCCAACTAATCCTATAGCACTAAACTCTTTTCTTTCTACTCTTGGTGTATAAGTTTGAGTTGCATCATAAGATGAGTTAAGTTTTCTTCTCATTAATTTTACGCCATTTTCATCTTCAGATGTAACTTTTGCATCATCAGGAGCAGTAACATCACTTGGTATTATATCCGTTTGATAAGTTTTTAATTCTTTAGTTCCATCATCAGATTCTTCTGTCCATTCTGTTTGTGTATATTCCTCAAAAACATATCTGCCATAGCTATCTGTTTCATATTTGCCTATCCACTTTTCATCTTGAGCATCACCAAGAACTACTGGTGTCGCAGAAACAACACCTATAATAGTTGCTTGTGCATCATCACTTGTAGATAGTCTTATTTGATTTCCATCAAGAACAACTGTCTTACCTACTCTATCTTCTGAACTTGTGTTTCCATCTTTCCATTCAAACATTTCGGCATAGTCACCACCACTTGAACTATAAGCACCATCTGAATGTACTGTTCCATCACTATCTACTCTAAATTCTCTATCTGCTGCATTACCAGAATAACCCTCAAAAAATCTATAAGTATCACCTGTGGCTGCTCTAACTGCTATAGATTGGATTCCTCCATCTGCATAACTAGCATTTTGAAAAGCAGAAACATTTCCTCCTGATGTGGTACTAGTAGTCATCTCATGATAATTACTAGAAACCCCCCTATATGTTCCATTATCTGAATGTTTAGTAAATCCTGTTGTAATTATTCTCAGACGCTCACCAGAATCACTATCTCCACCAAAAGTATGAAATCTTAAATCAGCATTGGCTGCATCACTACCCCTAAAAGATTCCATACCAATAAAGCGTGAGTTTGCTGCATCAGTACTAAAGCCAATTTTTCCTATTCTAGCGTTATTACCTGCTGTGCCATTACCCACAGCAATAGAACCATCTTTTATATGTAGTAATTCTGCTGGTGCATTAGTGCCTATACCAACTTTGTCATTTGCACCATCAACAAATAAACAGTTTGCATCACCATTTGATTCAACACGAAAGTCTGCATCTATAGAGCCTTCATTAAATATGACTCCAACTTCTCCATCACCACCTACACCATAACGAATAAAATCCGTAGTAGTACCATTAACCATTGTGTTAAATTGCATCTGTCCATCTTCTGTGCCATCAGAAGCATCTCTTAAAGTACCATTAATAGTTCCATACAAAGTAGATTGCCCTGCGTCATTATCAGCAGTAAATTTTATCTGCCCTATAGCATCTCCATCTGCCGGAGAGCCTGAATCTCTTTGTATTTCTAATATTCCTCCAGAAGAACCATCAGCATCAGTAGATATTAAAGTTAACTGTGCTGTATTATCAGCAGTACTTATAGTTGTACCATCTAATATGGTAGCACCTGCTCCTAATAGTCTTGCTGTATCTGATGCTCTAGTCATATCTTCTC
>Ga0208767_1003787_pt1 | contig 10850 bp, 13 predicted proteins | sample VirMetDEL_Mar_21_FD_184514 | JGI IMG/M metagenome (GOLD analysis project Ga0208767, IMG submission 184514) | Aqueous microbial communities from the Delaware River and Bay under freshwater to marine salinity gradient to study organic matter... | ecosystem: Environmental > Aquatic > Marine >... | reverse complement strand
AAGAGGATGCTGTATCTTTATTAGTGTCCAAAGGTGAAATCATGGTTCACCCCCTCCTCGCAAAAGTCATCGGAATCGGTAGACTCAACAAGATCAACAATCGCGGCAAAGCTGAAGTCGAAAAACGGATCGCAGAAAACGGCCAAAGCCCCGAAGCAGAGCAGGCACAGGCTGTCGTTTAAACTATTTTCAAAATAACGGCTACCCCATTTCGATGGGCCCCGTATCAACAACCTACGGCTACCCTCAGCCATGAGGCCCCGTGAGATAGGAGAATAAAATGGCAAAACCTAGAGGGCATCGCGCAAACAAGCCCAATGATAGTTTCGGCACAATCAACGACGACGCACTTTATCGCGGAAAGTACCGTGAAGAAGTGTACAAAGACGATGATGAAGATGGTGAAACAAACGTAGAAGCACAGGACCCCTCAACTGATGAGGCTACTCCCGAGCAAGAAAACGAAGAGAGCTTTGCTAAAGCTCCGGAGGAATCGGATACCGACTATAAAAAACGGTATGACGACCTCAAGCGTCATTATGACTCAAAGCTAGAAGAGTGGAAGCGAGAGCGTGAAGAAATCGCAAATGCTCAACAAGCAGGAAGAGAGAGTGGACTCTCAACTTCTGAGTTACCAAAGACACCGGAAGAACTCCGAGAGTTCAAACAAAAGTATCCGGATGTGTATGCGGTAGTAGAGACCATTTCATCACTTCGGGCGGATGATCATGTTCGTGAACTCAAGAACGAGATCAAACAACTGAAGGGTAAGGAGCAAGAGCTCGAGGTTAAGTCGGCCTACAAAGAACTTCTTTCTAACCACCCGGATTTTCCGGAACTCAAGAAAGATGACAAGTTTCTTAAATGGTTAGACGGACAACCGACATCGATTGCAGATGGTATCTACAAGAACAATAAAGACGCTAAGTGGGCGAGTAGAGTCTTAGACCTCTACAAAGCAGACATGGGCATCAATACAAAACAGCGGAAGAAATCCCGCGATGCTGATCCGGCGGTAGCTGTTACTAAGACAGCGGCAAAAGACGTTGTGTCTAATGCCTCCTCGGATAAAAAAATTTGGAAAGCTTCCGAAATCGGTAAATTAAAGCCGTGGGAATTCGAGAAAATCGAAAGTGAAATCGACTCCGCACGTGCTGAAGGCCGAATTGACTATAGAGCATAAAAACTTTAACAACCTATCTATCTCATAAGGAAGGGTAATAACATGGCTTTTAATAGCGCATCAGGTTATAACAACCTGCCTTCAGGTAACTTTACTCCTGAGATCTTTTCTCAGAAAGTCCTGAAGTTTTTCCGTCGTGCCTCTGTCGTAGAGGATATCACAAACACTGATTACGCTGGTGAAATCGAAAACTTCGGTGACACAGTACGTATCATCAAAGAACCTACAATCACTGTATCTGCATACTCACGTGGTGCTGTGGTAAATCCACAGGATCTCGCTGACGACCAGATCACAATGGTTGTTGACCAAGCGAATGCTTTCGCGTTCAAGATCGACGACATCGAAGAGCGTCAGTCACACGTTAACTTTGAAGCGTTGGCTACATCTTCAGGTGCGTTCTCCCTGAAGCGTAAGTACGATGCTAACGTCCTCCAAGCAATGGCTGATGGTGCTGGCAACACAGGTACTGACTTCGGTACTGTCGGTGCTCCAATCAACATCTACACAGCGGCAACCAAAGGTGACTCTGCTGTAAACATGATGTTGGCAATGGCACGTGCTTTGGACGACCAGTCAATCCCAGAAGAAAACCGTTTCTTCGTTGCGCCACCTGCTTTCTATGAAGCATTGTTTGGTGCAGGTGCTAAGTTCGCAGAAGTACAGGTAACTGGCGACGCAACTTCACCACTACGTAACGGTCTCGTCATGCAGGGCAACATTGCAGGTATGGCTTGCTACAAGTCAACTGCACTCAACAACTCTGGTACTGACGTTGTGACTATCACTTCACAGGACACTACAAACGACTTCGTAGTTCTTGCGGGTCACATGTCTTCTACAGCGACTGCATCGCACATCGCTAAGACAGAAGTTGTCCGTTCAACTGACACATTCAGCGACATCGTTCGTGGTCTTCACGTATTCGGCCGCAAGGTCTTACGTCCAGAAGCCCTCGTACAAGGTGTTGTTGCAACTGCCGCATAAGGGAGACTAAAAAATGGCCGGAACATATTCCGTAACTGGTAACTCTGTAAATATTTCAGCAGGTTCCAACTCTTACGTTCAAGAAGCAGTTCTTGATTTTTCTACAACTAACTTGGGAATCAACGAAACAATTGATGTTTTCCAAGTTCCTGCTGAAACTGTCGTTGTTGCGGCAGGCATTCAGTTAATTACCGCTTCTGGAAACGCAGGCGAGTTAGACTTAGGTGATTCTGAGTCTGCTGTTGCTTACGTCGACAGTCTTGATGCAGACAGCGCGACTGCGGAGTTAAACTCTGTAGGTGGCGGTAAGCTGTACATCGCGGCTGACGAAATCCTTTTGAAAGCTACAACTGCGGCTTTCGACGGTAAAGTACGTGTAGTTGCTGTCATGGCTCCTCTGGGTCTCAGCACTAAGACTGGCGAAGCTTTCGCCTAAGTACGAGTCGGGGCCTTCGGGCCCCTTCTTTACGTGAACATCACAAAAATGCATCAGTGGTGTTGACTTAAAGAATTTTATAGTTTACGATCTGACCAACACCCGCCGGGGGTAAACCCATACATGACCATCGCAAAGAACAGCAGAACAAAGTCTGAGATTGTTGCTATAAGCACAGATGATGTGCCTTTAACTTTGTACACATGTCCTGCCAATGCAAAGGCACACCTGAGTCTGCTGTTCATTACGAATGCTTCAAGCAATGCCAGTGATATTGACGTACAGTGGTACAGAGCATCTGTAGCTACTAGCTTTTTTATTATTGGCGGTACAAACTTAAGTCAGGGGGAGTTTATCAAGATTGATAACGCATTTATTGTCCTTGAAGCTGGGGATTATATAACTGTAGAAACAACAAGTACAGCAGGTTCCGGAGTTCCGGATACCGATGCCTTCTGTACCGTCGAAGAATTCTTCAATCCTGTAGGATCATAGTATGCCACTGAAGAAAGGTAGCTCTCAAGAAACAATTTCTAAAAATATCCGTAGTGAAATGGAACGTGGCAAGCCCCAAAAGCAAGCTGTTGCCATCGCTCTATCCAAGGCAGGTAAATCACGTGATCAAAAGGCGATGGGTGGTTACACAGAACGGTGGTCAAGAACTCGTATGGCGTCTGGTGGAGAAAGCCGTGTCAACGAAGCAGGCAACTACACCAAGCCCGAGCTACGTAAAAGAATCTTCAACCGAGTTAAAGCCGGAGGGAAAGGGGGATCACCCGGACAGTGGTCAGCCCGCAAAGCCCAGATGGTAGCGAAGCAATACAAAGACGCTGGCGGTGGTTACACATCATGAAAGCCCCGCAGAAGTCTCTGAAGAACTGGACAGAAGAAGATTGGGGAACCAAAAGTGGCAAGCCATCGACACAGGGTCCGAAGGCGACCGGTGAGCGGTACCTACCAAAGAAAGCACGAGAGTCCCTCTCCCCCCAAGAGTACGCCGCAACAAGTCGAGCAAAGCGGGAAGGAAAAAAAGAAGGGAAACAATTCGTAGCCCAGCCTAAGAAGATTGCGGAGAAGACAGCACGATACCGTGCCGCTGAGGGCGGTTACACAGAAAGATGGAGTAAGTCACGTGGCAATTGAGTATCGTGGTGAGAAGTTTGCGGGATACAACAAGCCAAAGCGAACTCCCAATGGTCCAAAGAAGTTTGCAGTCCTCGCAAAAGTAGGGGACAAGGTTCGCCTTATTCGTTTTGGTGATCCCAACATGACAATCAAGAAGTCTGATCCTGAGCGTCGTAAGTCATTTAGGGCTAGACACAAGTGTGATACGGCAAAAGATAAACTCACCGCAAGATACTGGAGTTGTAAAAATTGGTAATGAAATACGATATGACAGCACTGGAAGATCAACTGATTGATCACGAAGGTCTTGAACTCAAGCCCTACCAGTGTACCGCAGACAAGCTGACCATCGGAGTTGGTCGCAACATCGAGGACCGTGGTATCACGGAAGACGAAGCACGGTACCTCCTAAAGAACGACATCAAGATTGTAGAAGATGAACTTCTTGAGAGAAAACCCGAAGTGGCTGGACTTGATTCTGTTCGTCAGCGTGTGCTTGTTGACATGGGTTTCAATGTAGGTCTACCGATCCTCATGAAATTCCAGAACATGTGGGCCGCAATTGAAGAAGAAGATTGGGACGAAGCATCGGCACAGATGATGGATTCCCGTTGGGCAAAACAAGTGGGTAGGCGGGCCGAGCGTCTGTCACAGGCGATGAAAACCGGAGAGTGGGTATAAGACATGGCAATCACGACCGCAATGTGTACGAGTTTCAAACAAGAACTTTTCGGTGGAGTTCATGATTTAGATACTGATGTAATTAAGCTTGCACTAATCAAAGCATCCCCTGCTGGAACATACGGTGCGGCTACAACAAACTATTCTGACGTAACGGGTAACTCGGATGAGTCTTCCGGAACAAACTATTCAGCAGGTGGGCAAACTCTCGATGGAGCCACCATTGCGACATCAGGAACAACAGCCTACGTCGATTTTACAGACGAAGTATTTGCAGATGTCACAACTTCTGCCGATGGGTGTATTATCTACAATTCTTCTCAAGGTAACAAAGCAATCTGCGTGATTGATTTTGGGGGTACTGTCTCAGCGACAGCCGGTGATTTGACTATAGAATTTCCTGCTCCGGGAGCAACTGCTGTTATCCGTATTGATACGCCGGCGTAAGGAATAAGATATGGCTGTTACTGTAAACGCCGCCGTCTACGGTACCGGTGTCTATGGTACAGCAGTCTACGGCAAGATCATTGTTAGTAACCTTGATCAGGCCGTTTCAGCCGGGGCTGTTTCTCCAGTAACAGTCCACGTAACTGAAGTCCTAGCGAGTGTAGCGGGTGCCGGAGCTATCGCTCCTGTTGTTGCCGGCGGATTCGAGATTGATGTCTCGGAAGTTATTTCTGAAGAGGCAGTAGGCACCGGAAAAGTTGGCGCAGTACAAGTCAATGTTGCGGAAGTCCTCGAGAGTGTTGCCGCAGATGGCGTTGTTGCATCTATTATCCCCCACGCAAATTCACTCATTGTCGTAGAGGGTGTTGCTGGCGAGGGAGTTGTTACTACCGTCGAAGAGAAACCGACGGAAGAACTCGAAAGTGTTGCCGGTGAAGCGGCTGTCGGTACAGTCAAACCGAATGTAACGGAGGTCGTTACAGCGGTATCTACCGACGGTAATGTGGCCGGTGTTACAGTACACCTCTCTGAGGTCCTCGAGAGTGCCCCTGCTGAGGGTAGCATTGCTTCTGTAGGGGTAGGTATACGTGTAGAGACAATCGTCGGTGTAGCAGGCGTAGGAAACGTCTCAGACGCAATTACACTCCGCGCAGAATCTACACTTCAATTACCAGAAATTTCTTCTGTAGGAAGTATCAACGCAGATTTAACACTCACTGGTGAAAAATTTGACTACGCGGCGTTTAGAGAGCAGTACGATAGACGTCGAACCGTTTACATTGGACGGGCCGCTTAGTGAGTACCACAACGAAAGAACGTACTGTGAACATTCCATATGAAGATCGGTACATTTATGTTGAAGAGTTTTCTTCAGTATACAGAACTCTCTACGTACCTTTTTATGTGAGAAACGTGACTATCGTCGAACGACGAACCACATCAGCAGATAGAACAGTGAAGGTAGACTAATGGCATATCAATGGCCTTTTAAAGACCCCGATGAAAACTTAGATTACAGTGTGGACTGGTCACGGTACCTCGATACAGCTACGATTTCAACTGTTGTATGGTCAGTAAAGACCCCGGCGTATACGACTGAGACAACTCTCGCATCGGGGGAAGACCTCACAACAGCATCCGGTGGTGCCGCAACAGACAGTATTCAAAATGTTTCTCAATCGAATACGACGACAGTCGCTACCATTAACATTGCTGGAGGTGTCGCCAACCGTGAGTACACGTTCTTTTGTACTATCACAGATTCGACCGGTAGTGTTTCAAAACGGTCAATTAAGCTCAAAGTGAGGGATCGGTAATGGCGTATAACTATCTCGGCCTCGTAAACGATGTTGCCCTCCGTTTAAATGAAACCCAGCTTACATCGGCTAACTTCTCAACGTCTACAGGCTTTTACGCGAGTATTAAAGAGGCGGTCAACTCTTCAGTTCGCCACATTAACCAAGCCCACTTCTTTTGGCCCTACAACCATCAGACAGCCGAAGACACCCTCACAGCAGGGGTATCTCGCTACTCCCTTCCAGCTAACGCCAAGTACGTTGACTTCGGTTCTTTCCGTGTTCGTCGTAACACCACTCTCAACGTCGGGGAAGGCCGCCGGCTACACCAAGTGACTTATTCCGAGTATCTTGACCGGTACATCAACCAAGAGTACGAGACTGACTCGACAGTAGGGGGTGTACCACGTAACGTCGTCCGCACACCAGACCAAGAGTACATCATTATACCGATGCCAGATCAAGCCTACGAGATTGACTATGAGTACTACGTGACTCCTGTTGATCTTGAGCTCTACGATGACGTACCTACAATCTCTGAACAGTTTCGCCACGTGATTGTGGACGGGGCGATGTACTACGCCTACATGTTCCGAGATAATCTCGAGCAGGCGGGCATGTCCCAAAACAAGTTCGAGAACGGTATCAAAACAATGCGTACTCTCCTCGTTAACGAAAACGTCTACTTCCGGAGCTTTTAAGAGATGCCGGATCGTTGGCAGACTTACCCCGTCGAGTTCAAAGGTGGCCTCGTCACAAACATGAGTCCCTTACAGCAGGGAATCAATGCACCGGGCACTGCAACGGTGTTACGTAACTACGAGCCATCGGTGGAAGGTGGCTACCGTCGCATCAAGGGGTTTGAAAAGTACGATACCAATGCGTTATCCAACACAGGACTCATCCGGGGCTTAACCTATTTCAACGATCAGGTGTACGCTGTTCGTGGAGACGACGTCTTTCGATCTTCGGGGAGTGGCTGGACACAGGTCAGTGATAGCACTTCGTTTCCTGCATCTACAGCCACAGCAGACGTAAACGGGGCCGTTAGTGCCTCAACAACCTTAGTCGTAGACAACAACAGCGGGACAATTAAAGCCGGGATGGTTATTACCGGAACAGGCATCGTAGGAACCGTGACTGTTGCGAGTTTAACTGATCAAAACAACCTCGTGATGTCTTCATCCCAGACGATCTCAGATAATACAACCCTCACGTTTACCGAAAAAAGCCCGACCATCGGCGGGGGTTCCGCTAAAGTCCGTAGCCTACTCTTCAACTTCAACGGCACAGACAAAGTGATGTTTGTGGATGGTGTAGGCAAACCCTTCACCTTTGATGGGACTACTTTCAAGCAACTCACGTCAGCCCCCAGCGACACCGCAGGGGCAAACCATGCAGTCGAGTTCAAAAACCACATCTTCCTCGCTGTTGACGATGTTCTCGTGTTTTCGGCACCTTTTGATGAAGAGGACTTTACGGCGGCTCTCGGTGGTGGTACAATACAGGTAGACGCAGAGATTACCGGACTTGAAGTATTCCGTGAGCAACTCTTCGTATTTACTGAGAATTCCATCTATGTGGTAGCCGGCTCAACGGTAGCGGACTGGCAGGTTCAGCCCGTAACTCGAGACATCGGGTGTGTCGCACGGGATACCATACGGGAAATCGGCGGGGACGTTATGTTCCTTTCTGCGGATGGTTTGAGACTCCTCAGTGCTACGGAGCGAAACAACGACTTTGGCCTCGGGGTTGTCTCGAAGCCAATTCAGTCCGAGCTCACAGAACTCATCACCGTGAGTACCTCCTTCACGTCAATCATCATTCGCCCGAAGTCACAGTACCGTTTGTTTGGGTACAATACAGACTACTCTGATGATGCGGCCCGTGGAGTGATTGCGACACAGTATTCGCAACAGGGGGGTCTCGACATTGCGTGGGCAGAGACGCGGGGAATCAACGCCTTTGTGTCTTACAGTGCTTACGTCGGGGCAGTGGAGTACGTGTTCTTTGCGAACGACGACGGGTACGTCTACCGTCTTGAGCAGTCAAACACCTTTGATGGGGGTAACATCCCAGCTACCTTCACGACTCCCTACTTCCCCATCAACGACCCGGAAGTACGGAAAACGATGTACAAGGCGGCTCTTTACATCGACCCAGACGGTAGTTTCGACATGGACATGACAACCCTCTTTGACTTCAATGAGCTCAATGTCATCCAACCGGGAACTACAGAATTTAACAACGTGACACAGACCGTGTCTTTCTACGGACGGTCAGAATATGGAACAGGCCAGTACGGAGGTCGCTTGAAGTTTAAGTTTGATGCAAACCTCACAGGTTCTGGCTTCGTGGTAGGCTTTCAGTTTACCTCAGATTCCCAAGACCCCCCGTACTCTCTCGATACACTCGTCTTACAATACGGCACCTACGGACGCCGATAATAAAATCAACTTTCTTAGGTAGAGAAAACTATGGCAGGCTACACCCGCAACGACACAAGCAACAACATCGCTGATGGGAACGTCATCAACGCATCGGATCTTGACGGTGAGTACAACGCAATTGAAGCGGCCTTTAACGAATCGACAGGCCATACCCACGATGGGACATCGGCGGAAGGTGCCCCGATTACGAAGGTTGGTCCGGTACAGGACGTCGAAGTTTCTGCGACGACAATCCAACCGAAGACAGCCTCTGCGGGTCAAATTGACTTAGGTGCCTCGGGTGCTCAGTTCAAGGATCTCTTTATCGATGGCCTCGCCTACATTGACGGCCTCGGGGAAAACCTACTGGTTAACTCAACGAATGAGATCCAGTTCCGTGACTCTGCCCTCAAGATCAACTCTTCTGCTGACGGCCAACTCGACATCGATGCCGACACTGAGCTAGAACTTACGGCTCCTACTGTAGACATCAATGCGTCTACGTCCGTCAACATCTCCAACGATCTCAATCTCGACAGTGACTCTGCCATCTTGTCTCTTGGGGCTGACGGGGAAGTCACCCTCACACACCTCCACAATGTCGGTACGGAACTCAAAGTCCAGAATGCGACAACGACTTCTGTCACAGACATCTTGGATCTCCAAGTTGAATCTTCAGGCACTCCCGGTGTTGGCATCGGTACTGGCCTCACGTTCTCTGTGGAGACTGCGAGTGGTAATGTCGAGACTGCGGGTGCAATCCGTGCTGTTGCGACAGGGTTGACTCCTACGGATGAAGAACTTGATCTCGTATTCTACTCGATGCGTAATGGTAGTCTCACGGAGGCGTTCCGGTACGACAGCGACGGGGACACTCTCGACGTAACAGGCACAGTCACGGCTGATGGGTTGACTGTGGCCGGTAATATTTTGTTGCAGTTTGAGGGAAATGAGCTTCAATTTAATACTGGCTCTGCCCCCGTCAACAAAATTTATTCAGATGACACTTACACGTCTAATGGCCTGACTATTTCAGCGGATAATGGCGTAGCTTTAAAAAGCACTAACAATTATCTACTGCTTGATGACACTGGAACCAATGAGATGGTTCTTAATGTTGATAGCGGCGAAAGAATGCGTGTTACCTCCACAGGCATCGACGTAACAGGCACAGTCACGGCTGATGGGTTGACTGTTGATGGTGCTTTCACATCGCAAGGCATTGACGATAACGCAGATGCTACTGCGATCACTATTGATTCAGATGAACGGGTTTTGATTGGGCATACAGCAAGTCTTGGATTTAACGAGAAAGTTCAAGTTATTGGAACTGACTTCAATGGTTCTTCTCTTGCTGTATCCAGATTTTCCGCTGATTCAAGCCCCGGTTATTTCATTGGAGTTAAATCAAGATCAGGTACAAAAGGCAACGATACAATTGTCCAAGATGATGACGGAGTTCTTCGCATAGGGGCGTATGCAAGCGATGGAACTAACAGAGACTCTAGCATCGGGCAGATTAATTTTGAAATTGACGGTACTCCCGGTGTTAACGATACTCCGGGCCGCATTGTGTTCAGCACCACCGCCGATGGTAACTCATCCCCAACCGAACAAATGCGAATTGCCGAAGATGGTACTGTACGCATGGGTTTCTTCACTGAAGATTGTAATGGAAAACTTAATGTTAACGGCAATGTTGGAATTGGGAACTTTATATCTTCATCAAACCCAACAGGCGGTGCTTATTCTATCGCTGACCCAGACGCTAAAACTATCCAAAGATTTCTGCGTGTCGGTGACGATGATGGCGGAACCATTGCCGTTTCAGAAATTCAAATCGTAAGCTATGGGGCTAACGATAATACTGGCGGCGGTAGTTTAAGATTCCTTAACTCACGGTATTCAAAAGAAACAGGGTTAATTAAAAGTTCCAGACAGTCAGGAAACACTGGCTACATGGACTTTTATACTGAAAGTTCTGGGCTACAAAAAGCCATGCGAATCGACTCATCGCAGAGGGTTTTGATTGGAACCGAGACTTCCAGAACTAACGCATCAGTTCAAGCCCAACTTCAAATTGAAGGAGCAGGTAGCGACACTTCTTCAATGTCCATCACAAGAAACGCAAATGATCAAAATCCTCCATATTTAGTTTTTGCAAAATCAAGAGGAACTGGGGACGGTGGCGTTACAGCAGTACAAGATGACGATGATGTTGGCCGCATTCGTTTTGCCGCCGCTGACGGGACAGACTCACAAAATTT
>Ga0208767_1003781_pt1 | contig 10867 bp, 12 predicted proteins | sample VirMetDEL_Mar_21_FD_184514 | JGI IMG/M metagenome (GOLD analysis project Ga0208767, IMG submission 184514) | Aqueous microbial communities from the Delaware River and Bay under freshwater to marine salinity gradient to study organic matter... | ecosystem: Environmental > Aquatic > Marine >... | reverse complement strand
CCTGCTTGACGGCACGACGGCCATCGCGCCAAACTTAACCGAAGGATCGTGGGAAGTAGGTGGAACGGCTGTAACTGCAACCGCTGCCGAGCTAAACACGTTGGACGGCGTCACAGCGACAACCGCTGAGCTAAACATCTTAGATGGCGACACAACCGCCACAGCCACTACAGTCGTGGACGCAGATCGCGTTATCGTAAACGACGCAGGCACGATGGTGCAAGTCGCCATGACAGACTTGGCCACGTACTTTACTGGTGACATTACATCAGTAGGCGCGTTAGACAGCGGAAGCATCACGTCTGGCTTTGGTGCAATTGATAACGGATCGTCCAACATCACAACGACCGGCACGATCTCGTTTGGCACGCTGACTGACGCAACGACAAGCGTGACCTCAATCAAAGATGAAGACGACATGGCGTCTGACGACGCGTCCGCGCTTGCGACGCAGCAATCAATTAAGGCGTATGTCGATGATAAGTCAATCACGCAGACGTCTGGCTCGGCGCCGTATTATGGCGCGCGTGCATGGGTAAACTTTGAGGGTTCAGCGTCTGGCGCCACAATTCGTGGAAGCCAGAATGTGGCGAGCGTAACGCGTAACGCTGCTGGTAACTACACAGTGACACTGACAACGGCCATGCCTGACACGAATTATGCCGTTGTAGTAAATGCAATGTCGGCTGACAACACAGACGGAGTTAGGTTTCACGGCGGCTACCCAAGTTCGACGACCGAAGTAAATGTTTACGCCACGAATGATGAGAGAGACGGCGGTGATTTCCCTATGTGGAACGTAGTTATCTTTGGTTAGGAGTACGCTATGCCTCTGGTGAAGCTAGACATACCAGCCGGCGCGGTACGCAACGGCACAGAATACGAAACAGGCGGACGTTGGCGCGATATGTCACTCGTCCGCTTTTACAATGGCGTCCTCCAGCCAATCAACGGGTGGCGTAAACGCGTCGCTAATCAGCTTACTGGCATCCCGCGCGCAATGCATACGTGGCGCGAGAACGATGGCACCCGCTGGTTAGCCGTCGGCACGAACTCCAACTTGTACGCGTTTGAGGCGGGGAACACGCTCAGCGACATTACTCCAGCATCGCTAACAGCAGGCTCCGCGACGCAGACAGGCTCCGTCGGCTACGGCGTTGGCGCATACGGCGCTGATGAGTGGGGCGCGCCGCGTCCAGAAGCGTCCACAACTCTAACAACGCCAGCGGCTGCGTGGAGCTTGGATAACTGGGGCGAGTATCTCGTGGGCGTCTTATCTAGCGACGGACGCATTTTCGAGTGGGACTTGGCCTCCGGCACTGCGTCGGTGATTTCTAACGCGCCTGTCGGCGTTGACGGGGTCATCGTAACAGAGGAGCGCATCATCTTCGCGTTAGGCGCGCAGAACGATCCGCGTCGGATTGATTGGTGCGACCAAGAAGACAATACGACATGGACTGCGGCGGCCACAAACCAAGCCGGCAACCAGATACTGGCGACCAACGGCAAGATCGTTACTGGCTCTAAGGTGCGCGGCGGTACGCTGATCTTAACAGACATCGATGCGCACTTGGCCACATACTTAGGCCAGCCGTTCGTGTATCGCTTTGATCGCGTGGGCACAGGCTGCGGCGCTGCGTCGCAGGGCTGCGTCGTGCAAGTTGACGTAGGGGCAGTTTGGATGGGTCGAGACGGCTTCTGGGTTTACGACGGTGCCGTGCGTCCGTTGGAAAGCCCAATTGCTGACTACGTGTTCCGCAATCTTAACGAAAGCCAGATCACGCGCGTGACGGCGTTCAACAACTCCAAGTATGGCGAAGTGTGGTGGCTGTATCCAAGCGGAGACAGCAACGAGTGCAATCGCTACGCCGCATGGAGTTACCGCAACAATACGTGGACAATTGGGGAGCTAGATCGCACCGCAGGCACTGACGGAGGCATCTTTGGCCAGCCTATTATGGTAACAGCGGACGGCTACGTTTACGATCACGAGGTTGGCTGGAATTACGATGGCAGCGACCCATACGCCGAGACGGGGCCAATTGAAATTGGTCAGGGTGATAACTTGGCCGTGGTTACGCGCCTCATACCTGACGAGCGCAACTTAGGCGACGTCACGGCGACGTTCACGAGCCGCTTGTATCCGAATGCAGACGAAAGCACGCACGGGCCGTTTACGCTCACCGCTGAGACGGATGTTCGCTTTACTGGAAGGCAAGTGAAGCTGAAGGTGACGGGCGCCAAGAACAGCGACTGGCGTGTCGGCGATATGCGCGTTGACGTGAGGCAAGGGAGCAAGCGATGAAAAAGCTGCCAGTTGCCGGCCCAACGTATGACTACAAGCTGGAAAACATCCGCAACAGTATTATTGAGGAAGAGTTAGCGCTTACGCACCGCAAGCTAGAGAACATAGAGCTTGGCGACGGAGATGTCATATTCACAGACGACAGCGGCAATCAGAAGACAGTGCGAACGCTGCAAACGACAATTGATGACCCATCAACAGGATTAACTGCCACAGCGAGCGCCGTTTCTAGCTTAAGTACAGATGTCTCTACTCTTGATGGAGAGGTTACGTCTTTAGCTTCTAGCGTCACAACGCTGTCCACCACAGTGGGTAGCAACACGACAAGCATTAGTACGAACGCTAGTTCAATTAATGGAATTGAGGGCAAGTACGCTGTAAAGGTTAATAACAATGGCCACGTATCTGGTTTTGGCTTAATTAGTACTGCCAATAATGCGACACCTACTAGCACATTTACGGTGACAGCAGACGCCTTTAAGGTGGTTGATACGAGCGGCTCAGCAACGCCAGCGGCGCCATTTGAGGTTTATACGTCGTCACGTACTGTGGATGGAGTCACAGTTCCGGCAGGCGTTTACATGGAGAACGCCAATATTACGTCAGCGCAGATTAAAACTTTAAGCGTTGATCTGATCAATATTGATAACGTGACGCTAGATACTTCTGGCGGAAATCTAATCGTGAAGAACGGCGGGATTGATACAACTCAAGTTGCAGCCAATGCCTTATCAGCTAGTGCTTCAGCTTTTACTTCATCGGCAAGTGTAACAACGTCTGGCGGTAATGCCCTTACCACGTCTGTTTTAGCTTCATCTGGCGAACGCTTTTTAATTATTTGTAGGGTCGCTAGTATAACAACAACAACTACAAGCCATTATTTAGATCAAGCTATTGTTTACCTGAACAGTGCATCAACCGCATATGTTTATGACATTAATTCTGGTACTTCATCGAATACAAAAGGCGGTTTTACTGTCGCTGGCGTGATTACCGCTACTGGCAGCGGTAGTCTGCCGGTAGATTTTTACATGCGCGCGAGCGGAGGAACTATTACCTGCAACAATATATTCATCAACATAATTAGGCTGAAACGATGAAAAGTTATGTCATATATAACGCAAGCGGTGAAATTTTAAGAGCTGGTAAGAATGACAGCGACATATCTCAAAATAATCAAGGTGAGTTTGAGTTGGAGTGTGATTGGCCAGATGACCTTGAAAACTATATAGTGCAAAATGGCGTATTAACTCTTAAAAGCCAAAGCGAAATTGAAAGCATACAAGCGACAAAAGATACGCATAAGCTACGCTCAACGCGTGACCTTTTATTAACCGCTTGCGATTGGACGCAAGCCGTCGACAGTCCGCTCTCGGACGCCAAGAAAACGGAGTGGGCGACGTACCGCCAGCAGCTCCGCGATTTACCAGCAAACACGACCGATCCTGCCAACCCAATATGGCCTACGCCTCCGTCCTAGCCAAATGAGTAATAATGTTATACAATTCAGGCAAGCGCCAAAAGTGAGGGTGTTACCGGCCGTCCCAGAGTGCCTAGACGAGTTTCTGGATGACGCCATAAAGCTACTCACGCCGGCGATACGACGTCAGGAGCATAACGCTACCGTTGAGGACGTCATAGAAGACATACGAGGTGGAGGTGCAGTCTTGTGGTGCATCTACCTAGAGGACAAGTTGACCGCGGCGCTGACGACATGCGTTGTGAAACACCCTCGAAGGACTACCCTGAAAATTGAGTTTATGGGCGGCACGCAGATGGACGAGTGGATGAACGAAACGATCGCAACGCTCTCAGAGCTTGCAAAGCGCGCGGAGCTAGATGGCATCGAGGCGGATGGCCGCAAGGGATTTGACAAATATGTAGGCGCGTCGCCGTTTCGCGAAGTCTACAGACACTATGAGATGGAGTTGCTCTGATGGGTAGTAAGACTGAAACAAAAGAGATGCCAGAGTTCCAGAAGAAATTTCTGGAAGAGACGGTAATTCCGTTTGCACAAGACTTTTTAGGCACGCCATATGAGTCATATACGGGAGAACGTGTTGCCGGATTAACGCCACTACAGCAGCAGGCGATTTCTGGTTACGGTCAGCTCTCACTACCTAGTGAGCTTGCAACCGCATCTGGCATTGTGGAAGATGTCGCGACGATGACGCCAGAAGAGCTGTCAGCGCAGCGCGCGCAGTACGCGCAAGAGTACACCGACTTAATAATGGATCCGACGCGCGCACGCTTGCTTCGCGAGCAAGACATCGCCCGCTCAACTGAAGCTGGCCAGATGACACGAGCGCTTGGCGGCGCAGGATTTGGCTTATCGCGCCGCGGAGTTGCCGAGGGCGAGCGCGAGGCAGCGCGCGACGTTGCAGTGAGAGAGCTGGAGGCGCGCATCGCAGGCCAAGGGCTAGACTATGGCACGCAGCGCCTGATGTCAGACATCGGCTTGCGCACGGGCGCGGCGGGTCAACTTGCCGGATTTGGCATGACGGGGCTTGGTGCGCAAACAGACATCTTGGGTCGCCAATTAGCTGCTGGAGACGTTGGACGAACGCTAGAACAAGCGCGCTTGGATGTTCCTTATCAGGATTACCTCGCCAGAATGCAGTATCCGCTCACGCAGTTTGGCGTACTTACTGGCGCCGCTGGCGCTGTGCCCGCTGGGTATGGAACGACGACTGCGCGTGATCCAATGGGTACGTTTGGTAATATCCTTGGCGGTATTGGTGCAGTTGGTCAAGGTGGTGGATTAGGAGCGTTTTTCTCTGATGCGGCCCTAAAAAAGAACATAAAGAAGGTTGGCCAAATTAACGGAGTAAATCTTTACCGTTGGGACTGGAATGAAGAGGCCAAGTCTATCGGTGCGGATCAGTATCCATCTACTGGCGTAATCGCGCAAGAAATCGAAAAGAAATATCCAGAGCATGTCATCATTGATAAAACTGGATACCGACGCGTCAACTACAGTGGTCTATACTCTGATTTGGGAGGCATTTAAAATGATAATTGACCCAGAAACAGGACTTCCAATACTTCCTAAAAACACAACCATACTGCCTCCGGATGTGCCAGTAGAACAGCAAACAAATTTATTTCCAAATGGCCTTCCGACAGCGGATGACCCAGAGTTGACAGTTGACACTGGTGAGCCTTTAGTCGCGCCGATGGGAGTTCCATTAGCTGCCACTATGAACGCTAATGCAAAAGTACCGCCTGCGCTCAGTTCTCCTTTAAGTCAACCAATCCCGCAAGACCCGTTTGAGGGGCTATCTAAAGATCAGCGCAGAATGCTTGCATTTGCTGGATTGAGAGACGCAGGCGCGGCACTTCAAGGTAAACAAGGTTCAGCGGTAGCTAACACCTTATCAGCATTTCAAGAACGCGCCGACATGGAGCGCAAGCGTCAAGCAGCAGTAGCACGCCAAGAGGCTTTCAAGTCTATGCTGCCTAGCGCTGTCCCAATAGGCGCAGAAGGCGGAGACATGATTGCGCAGCTTGAAGCTCGCAAGCAGGCAATATTACAGCAGGCAATGTTATACCCCGAAATGGCGCCATCGCTAAAACTGTCGTTAGACGAAGTAAACGCGCAGATTGAGCGTTTACGTAAAGAAGAGTTTGCGAGCCAAGACACCGCGATGTCAGCGACGACAGTGCTAAATACAGTCGGCGACTTGTCTGAAGCCATTAAGCAGAACCCTAACATCACTGGCCCAATGGGTATGCTGTTTGGCATGCTACCGTTTACCGAAGCCGGCGAAGCTAGACTTAACATTGAGACTCTGCGTGCAAACCTAGCGTTTGACGCACTACGTAATATCAAGGCGGGTGGCGCCACTCTTGGCTCAGTTAGTGCGCCAGAGCTTGCGTTACTTGAAGCTAAAGTTGCCAACCTAAATCTAAACAGAGGCGCAGACGCTGTCCTTAGATCGCTTGAAGAGATTGACCGCTACTACAAGCAGCTAGTCATAAACGCATACAATCGCGCAGACGATCCAAGTAAGCTAGACGACATCTTTGGCGGGCGCCCAGCGTGGGCTGGCGGAGAAACCGCGGAGTTGCCGTCCTTTACGTTTGAAAACGCGCCTATTGGCGAGCTAGTTGTCGATCCTGAAGACAATAAAGTTTACAAATTTTTAGGTGGAAACCGCGATAGTGCGTCAAGTTGGCAAGAGGTGCAATTCTAATGGCTGGCCCATCATGGACAAAACAAGACAGCGAAGCTGCTCCTAAAAGCGGCCCATCTTGGACAAAAGAAGCGCAAGCGCAGCCCCCCGCGGATGCAACTAAAGTCATTACCGACTTTGGCGATGGCAGTTTCATCGTTGAGGGCACAAACGGCCAGCCAACATTTGTCGATCAAATTTCTGGCTACGCAACATCTGACATTGCTAAGATTTCTGAGATTACGAAGTCTAAGGGCGGACGCCAACGAGCCGGCGACATCTACCGCGGTGAAATTGCACAAGAGATTGCCGGAGAGCTACCAACACGCGCAGCGTCTGTGGCAAAAGGCATTCCGTTTGTGCGTGGCTATGTTGAGCCAGCATTCGCTGGAGCGCGTGCCGTTACTCAGGGTATGTCGCCAACGACTGCCATGGATACGATCCGCGCGGCAATCGAACGCCGTGAGCAGGAGGCGCCTAACACGGTGGCACTATCTCGCCTTGGTGCAGGCATTGCCACAACGGCCGCCACAGCGCCGTCTATGACCGCAAAAACTGTTTTAGGGCGCACAGGTCAGGCGGCAGCATATGGCGGCGCCTTGGGCACGTTAGAGGGGCTTGTAGGCGGCTTTGGTGAGGGCTTGTTTGCTCGTGATGGCGGATTTGACGAGGCAATGCAAACAGCAACACGTCAAGCGGGGATTGGCGGCGTCGCAGGCACAGTGTTTGGCGCAGCCGGTCAGCCAGCAGCCGAAGGCTTAGGCGCATTGTATGGCAGCTACCTACGTGAGCCAGTGCGCGACATTGTCGAGAAGATCGGATTCAAGAAAGACGCAGCCAATGTGGTTGAGGAGTTCTTGGCCATGGATGCGGCGCAGGCCGTAGAGAGCGCAGAGCAAGTTGGCCCGTATGGATCGATCTCAACGCTGGGCCCGAATACAGAGGCACTACTAGACGCTGTGGCTAACACGCCGAGCGAAGGTGCGCGGATCGCGAAGCAGAACCTAGACGAGACGGCGCTTGCAGCGTCACGCGATTTGAACGATCGTTTAAATGACGTACTTGGTGAGCCAACGCCAGTAGGTGAAGGTATACTAACGCAGAAGTCTGACATTATGATCTCGACTGCCGCGGAGCGTCGTGAGGCGTATGGCGATGCATACGACTTCAAAATTGACGCAGACACTGAAGGTGGCGCAACAGTGCTTAACCTATTTGGCCGTGTTGACCCGTCAGACTTAACAGGTGCAAAGACACTTTTACGTGAATCTGGTGGAAATCCTGACTTGATAGGCGGACGCCGTATTAGCGCAGATGAAGTAACGGACGCACTAGCTGACGCGCCAGAAGGCGCTGTGATCGTGTCAAACGCTGATGGCTCATACACAGTGCAAGCTAAGCCAACTGTGGAGACGATAGACTATGTCACACAGCAGCTTTACGATGCTGGCCAAGCGTTAAAACGACAGGGGCAGGATCGTGCGGCGATGTCAAAGATGAACCTTGCACGCGAGCTGCGTTCGGCGCTGGATAAGATCAACTCAGATTATGCAAAGGCCCGCGCAGCCGGTAAGGATGCGATTGACCAGAAGCTCGCAGCGGACTTGGGTAACGACATCCTAAGCCCACGCGTTACGCGTGAGGACGTCGCACTAGCCATGAAGAACGTAGACGAGGTTGGGGTGAAGCAGCTCAAACTTGCGCTACGTAATCGCATTGATGAGCTTATGGCCAATGCAAAGATCAACCCTCGCGCTCGCAATGAGGCGGAGGTCGTCGAGGCGCTTGCAGCGCTGAAGGCGATGAACAACCGCGCGGTTGCACAGAAATTACAGCTTGCACTTGGTAAGGATGCAGCGGATGCAATCGGAGAGCAGATCGCGCAGACATCTGGCGCACTGCTACAGCAGGCACAGGTTGCCGCAGGGTCACGCACTAACATTCGGAAGCTAGTTGATGAGCGCTTACAGGAAGTAGTCGGAGAGCCTCTAGGAGAAGCCGTGGGGCGCCAAGGCATTCTATCGACAATGGCAGGCGCTACAACAAATGCTCTCCTTAAATCGCCAAGTGTACGCGAGCGTGTCGCCGGTCTGGCCAGCGAAATTGCGCCTGTACTTACGCAGCGTATGACGCCAGAAGACTTACGTCGTCAGGCGCAGATGATGCAGCAGATGACGGGATACATCGATCGTGCAAGCCAAGGAGCGCGTGCAGCTCGTGATGTAACTGCGGGCATCGCGCAAGGTGCAGGACGCCAGCAGGCGAGACGTGAAGAGCAAGACCCAATGACGGTCAACTTAATGCGTCAACTGGGCCTCGATGCATTCGTAAACCGTATGCGCTAAGACTTCGCCGCGCGCTTCTTCGGCGCCGGCTTCGCTTCGTTTAGCTTATCGATTTCAGCGGATTGATCTTGGATCAGGGTCGCGGCTTTTTCGCATGAGCGGAACAGCGCCAGCATGTTGTGTACACGGTGCGGCTGGTTCAGGATGCGGACGAGTTCGCGTTGTTCTTCAGTTAGCATGGGTAATCCTCCGTTAAATGCTAGTTAACTTTTAACACGCATAGGGATTGTAAAGCAAATCGGAACTAAATATAGTGCACTGGAATGCACAGGACACACCATGTTCCTCATTCGCCTCCCTGTACTGCCCTGCGCGAAAGCGTGGGGCATTTTTTCTTGCATATGTGTTAGCATAATGTTAACAAGAGGAAGTACAGAAGGAGAATCAAAAATGGCATACGACCCTACACATGAATACGAGCACCGCTACGAGCCAGCCATCCGCGCACGCAAGATGGCTAACGCCGCGCGCACAAAGCAACGCGAATGGATCGCTGCTGACGATCGCGCACAAGAAATCATCGACTTTCTGGAAGGCTACCCAGCGGAGCAAGACGCAGGCTTCTTCTGCGCGGTTCAGTACGGCATCCAAAACTTCGGCAAGCCAACTGACAATATGCGCGACAAGATGGTCGAGATACTAGACCAGCGCAAAGCTAAGGCCGCTGAATGGGCGGCTCAGGATGCCAAGTCATCATGGATTGGTGAGGTGGGTATGCGCGGTCGATTTACCTTTAATGTGTCAATTGTCTCCAGTTGGGATGGCATGTATGGAACCACATATCTGCACGTTTGCCGTGACGATAATGGCAACATCATAATTTACAAAGGATCAAACCCTTGGAACGCTGGCGACAAAATCACATGCATGGCTAAAGTGAATGCGCATGAGTTGCGCGAGGGCGTCAAGCAAACCGTCATCCAACGGCCCACAAAGGTAGAGATCAATGTGGCCTAGTAACCTAGTAGATTTTATCAAAGCGCTGCACAACGTTGATGTTGTGTGGCGTCCAACAACACCGGAAGAGGAGTGTCCGTTTTGAAAGTACAAGTTGATATTAATGGATTAAAGCGCAAAATTGCTATTTGTCACAAGAGAGCTGATGAAGAGGGCTTTGAAGAGGGAGTGCAATATCAAATGGGTAAGGCGGACGCTTACTTAGATATTTTGTGCAGCTATCTCGGTATTACAGATAGTATGAAGAAGATGGAACTAGAAGATCGGATTATTACGCAGCAGGAAGGCAAGTAAAAATGACTTACGATATCACAACTGGCGAATACGTCATCACACCGCAGGAGCGCATGGAGCAACTGGTTGACCGCATCAAGAAGCGCCTGATTAAGATTGAGCGCTTAAACGAGGTCAGAGGCGTGCGCTGGAGCGGCCATAGCGCAGACATTGGCATAGAGCAGGCATTGCTCTCAGACGACCGCGCAGAGCTGCGCCAGCTACAGAAGGAGCTTGGAATAGATGTCACTATCTAACGCACTACTGATCACTCTGTGCGCCTTAGCAGGCGCCTCAGTGGCACGCATGTTTGAGATGCTAGTAATGGGGGTAATGTAATGAGCTTTACTTGGCCAAAGGGCGTGGCGCCTACAGAAGAACGCTGGCTAAAATGCCTGCACCACCTATACGCGACGTGCGCCATCGAAAACAAGATACTCCAGAAAAAGGTAAACCTTACAAACGCGCAGCGTGCAGCCGGTCTAAAGGGTGGCCGCAGGCGCAACGAGCGCCACTACCAGACGATCAAGGAGATGTCCGCGCAGGGCTACAACAACGACCAAATTGCGCGAAGGTTAGATATAACGAGGCAGCGGTTATACGAGTTTCGGTCTAAGCATAAAATATGATATAAGGCTCCCACGGGAGCCTTTTTTTATGGAGGACGTAGCCATTCCCTATGCCGATAAGGAGCGCCAAAAGGCGTATAATAAAGAGTATCGCAAAAAGTATTACCAAAAAAACAAAAGGAAAATCCAAGACCGAATCAATAGCTATCGCCGCAATAAGCGCAAAGAGTATCGTGAGTGGAA
>Ga0208767_1003779_pt1 | contig 10871 bp, 18 predicted proteins | sample VirMetDEL_Mar_21_FD_184514 | JGI IMG/M metagenome (GOLD analysis project Ga0208767, IMG submission 184514) | Aqueous microbial communities from the Delaware River and Bay under freshwater to marine salinity gradient to study organic matter... | ecosystem: Environmental > Aquatic > Marine >... | reverse complement strand
CATACAATGTCTATCACCGGAACCTGCAACATAGTCGCAGAAACTCAAGCGAATATCACAGCGGATTTAGATCTGGTGAGAGATGCACGAGTATATCCATCAGGCGGGCCATTGCTGACGCAACAGAATTACACTGATTCGGTGCCATGCCCAGAACCAGCGTGGTGCTCCGGAGATCCGCAGCTCGTTTACGAAAATATCGTTTACAGCACATCACCGACGACGATCAGAAAATGGTGCAAGCCGATAATGGAGGAGGATACATCCACGACGGGGGCGCAGGATGTCAAAACATTTTGGAATCTTCCGGTTTCTTTCACCTACCCAAACGCTAAAGCATCGACATCAGCATCGGATGATTACAACTTTACTAGATCCGCTATTCCATCACTCGCAGCAATAAACTGCGGCTTTACGTATAGCAGAAACTTAGTTGACGTTGATCTGAAGGAAAGTGCAACAATCACGAAGATTCCTTTCTACAGCGAAACGGATCTAAATTACTCATTGATTGGTGGTGCGTGGTTTTACGTTCTTCCGACTCGCGATAGTCATCTGGTCAACCTGAGCCTTTATATTTCATCTGAGTCGGCTACGTTCACATCTACGAATGGAATTGTGATGCAATACAGCGCAGTCAACGGCAGCACCAATCGACCGGACTATGCTACCTGTGGATGCCCTTGCACCGCTGACGAACTTTACCAAGACGATCTCTACTCCGTTCCGTGCACTTCTGGCGTAGGTGCGTACTATCATCGCTGGATGGAATTTACAGACGGAACGGATACGTGGTATGCCAAATGGTCAACTGTGTTTCCACATAACACATCGCCCTGGACGTTCTTATTCCGCAGAGCGAGCGATTGCAAAGAAATACAATTCACTGGTGTGAGCAATACGCTTCCAAGCACAGCGGGAACAGTAAGCAAGACCGCAACGAACGGAAGCGGCGACACTCTTGCCATTACGGTTCAAGCATGATCTGCCAGTGTGGTGCAACCTTCCGCAGACTGCATCCAGAGATCAACGTCTGCCGATGCGGAATAACCTACGATGGAAGCGGCAAGGCAATCGAAGGACAGCCGGCAAAACTGGAACCTAAAAGCACGCAGCAATCGCAGATGCCGGAGCCGGTGGATAACGTCGGGACAGCACTGGCCGAATTGATACCCTCCTGGGCGATCGCGAACAAAGAAGGATGCGGATGTAGAGACTTTGAGCGGAAGATGAACGCTTGGGGAATCGCTGGATGTGAAGGCGAACACTACGACGAGATCATCGAGCATCTGGTCAAGCAGACAGACAATTTGATCCCGCTATTCCGAAAGATTCCAGAGACCGGACGCCGGCTGATCGCGAAGAGGCTGCTGGATCAGGCAATCGAGAAAACTCGCAAATCTACCGATTGACCAAACGTGTCATTCGGTAGATCAAACTCTATTCCGTCGTAAATCGAGTTCTTTTCTCGATGCTCTCTCTTGTCGCAATTACTATGGAGAGAGGGTCACGCGGCCCCAAACCAGTTGCAAGCCTTCGTCTCGCCAAAGTCTCAGGCTCGCAGTCACTACAGTTTCCCAAAGCGACCCCGGAGTGGGCCGCGCAACCCAGGCTCAAAGTATGCTTGATGGATTAGATTGGCATCACCCGATCGTCAAACATGGACTCGTTCCAGGTCATCTTATCAAAGAACTTTTCGGCTACAGCGATGCTTACTGGCCGAAATGGATCGCACAGCACCCAGAACTATACCAAACCGTGAATGGTGCGCATTGGTTCTGTCTTGATGCTGTCAAAGATTGGGTAGCTTCTTCAAAAAATGAAAATCAAAGTAAAAACAGTAAAAGCAGGTCGAGACGGAATCGTGTTTCGCTGGACGGATCTAGCAGGAAGAACCAAGCAGAGACGATACCAGGGACGAAAAACACGAAACCGGATCGAAGATGCCAGGCGTGAAATCGAGGACGAACTGAACGCTGTCGGCGTGGATCTGAAATGGTCGCAGTTCCTTGAGCAAGTGCGGACGCTCTACTATCACGGACTCGGCAACCGAGCAATCGACAAGGCGGAAACAATGCTCCGCAGGTTTCAGGCGATCCACGGCGATTTCTGGTGCAGCCGGCTCCACAAGACGCATCTGCTAGATATGGAACGCCAGATGGTCACGAATGACCTGGCTTCCGCCACGATCAATAGCAACATGGCCACAATATGGGCCATCGTAAACTGGGGAATTGATCACGACCTGCTGCCAGCTATCAAGCGTCCGAGAAGGCGGAAGCGAAAGACAGACAAGGCTGAAAGCGTCTCTGGCGGTCGCAGTCTGACAGGTGAGGAAATTGATCGAATGGTGGCCGCTATACGAGCCAACGTCGAGCTGAATGGCAAACCGTTACTCAAATCAGGTGAAGATCCAGAGTCGTTTGTGCGGGCCATCTACGCGGGCAGATTGATGGGTCTGCGGGTCGACGATTGTCACCGACTGAGCTTCAACAACGGATCTGGCCGGCATGTTGCCTACATCGACGAAACGATGCCGGTGATCGCGTTTTGCTCTGATCAGAAAAACGGACTAGAGGAGGATGTGCCGCTGACGCCGCGAGCTGTCGATTGGCTGCGGACGGTGCCAGATGACGTGGAATGGATTGCTCGAGCCAAGGGAACGCGAGGGTGGCATAAGACACCGCATCGGCTTTGCCGAGTGATCGCCAATGCTGGCAAAGCGGCTAGGATCGTCACCAAGCGAACCAGCAGGCGGATCAAGTTTGCTTCGGCCCATGATCTTAGGCGGACTTTTGCAGTTGAAATGCTCGCGAAATTATCTGTAAAAGAGGTGCAGAAACTGACACGGCACGCCGATTGTCAAATACTGTTACGGTATTACGCGGATGTCCAGAAGGACACGCTTCAAGAGAAAATGGCTGATCTTGGTGGATTTCAGGTGGGGAAGTGCATTTCCCAAGTGTCCACCTCGCGGGTTTAGATAGTTTTTTTTGCCAATATTTACTTAGGTTTTCAAAAGTAGCGGCAGAGGGACTCGAACCCCCGACACGCGGATTATGATTCCGCTGCTCGTATCCCGCCATCATCTTTTGCGTATCCATCACGTGTAATTTGCACGCTGGACGATCTGCGTAATCACCGAGGAAACAGGAAGTTTTACTCAAAGTGGATTACAGGTGGATCATGTTTTGGAACGAAAACGCAGAGCAAAAAATTCGAAAGATTTTCGAAGGACAACGCCAGGACACTGGTGCGATCACGGTCATCTATACAACGGACATCGACGTCCTGAACGACCTGCTCTTTGAATTGCCAGAGGAGATCGGCAGCGTACTCTTGGTGCGTCACGCATCGAAAACAACTCAAAAGGTCATCGACCTACCCCGTCGTCTTGATGCGTGACTGCAATGGACGTTCGGGGTTTTTTTATGCACGCGGGGAATCGAAGGGGAAAAGCTATGCCTACATGGGAAGAAATGCTGTCGGAGGCGGTGCGTATACCAAAAGAACTCGAATCGGTGAGCGCAAGAGTTTTGATGATTGATCGTGATCTGGCAAAGCATTATCTGGGTAGCAACAAAAGCAATTACAGAAAGATGAGTAGATCTCATGTTGAAACAATTACGAGAGACATCAAGAAAGGTCTATGGAAATTTTCGAATGCGTCCATCGCTTTCGATAGGAATGGCCAGCTTGTCGATGGTCAACATAGGCTCCTGGCTATTGCTCTTTCTGGAATTACGACTCCAGTTTTGGTTGTAAAAGGAATGCCAGATGAATCTGCTAACAATCCATCTATAGACACTGGCATGAGAAGAAGAGCGCATGATCATCTTAAAAACAACGGAACAGTAAATGGCCGAGAGGTGGCATCGACTGTCAGAAAGATATGTGGGTTGCTTCTTGAGAACGTTGACGCATTCGATCGTTGTGTCACAGATGCAGCAGTCGTTGAGATAGTTAGTTGCAATCCTGACATCGAAAGGTGCGTCAGGAAAATGATGCCAGTTAAAAGGATTTGTCCTGTCAGCATAGCCGCAACTTGGTTTTGGGTCGCTGTTCAAGAAGATGAACATTTAGCGCATCAATTTGCAGATTCTTTTAATGGTGATCGTGAATGCACCAATTTAGACGCATCAGTAAAGCTGAGAGAAATTCTCATGTTGGAGAAAGCATCAAGCAGGCATTTAACAATGCGAAGGCAGTTGAGTCTGTTTTTTTCAGCGTGGGAAAGAAAAAAACTGAATGCTCAGGTCAAAGGTTTACGCGAGTTAAAGCAAATAAAGATTCCTCGTTTTGTAAGAGACAGAATCATTGAAATGAGAAAGCCAAGGACTGAGTTGAACTAAGGGAAAGGGGAATCATGAAAACGCTCGACAAGGATGAGTCGGAACGGCTCAAGGCAAATGGGAAGGGACTTGCAGCAAGCAAACGAAAGGAGCAATTAAAAACCGCGAGAGTGATTGCGAAAGAAATTGCAGCAAGACAGGGAACCGTCACATCAGACGACGTAGCTGTGGAACTGGACAACAGAGCTTTGGAAAGGCTCGGCCCAGCAGCGGGTTCTTTGTTTACGACGTCAGATTTTATGTGGACAGGTCAACGAGTTCGCTCAAAGCAACCGCTGAATCATGGCCGCGAGATACGAGTATGGAAACTTAATCAACGAAAGGAAACAGGATGTTAGTGCTAACACGCAAAGTAGGCGAACGGATTTTGATCACAGCCGGCAAAGATCAGATCGTAATCAGCTTGGAAAAGATCAGGGGGCAAGGAGCAGCAAAGCTGGCGATCGAAGCTCCGAAGTCGGTTCGCATACTCCGAGAAGAGATCAAAAAGTGAAATCCTCGCGGGGCTCGCGTCGTATCGGTGGAACGAGAAGCATCGGCAAATGCGGCGCGAGCCACTCGTGATGAGCAAAAACAGGAACTGCTGCAACCACTGCGGCGGAAAGACAGGCGACACCATCTGCTGGAGATGCAGATGCACAGGATGTAAACGACTCAACATTTTATGCGAGTGCAATGGGAACGGAAAAACTACCAGTTTGGTTGGAACGCAGCGAGGCAGCTCGGTCAGCAATAGCGAAGATCACGACCAGGCTGACTGAGATGCACAGCGATGAGCGGCAGCAAGTGAAAGAGGCAATGAAACGAGGCGACACATCAGCAGCGTTATCACACGCTGAACGAGCGGAGGCTTTCTACGAAGCATCGCGAGAAGCTCACAGCTTTATTCTAAGGAGTCAGTGGCTATGACTTTTGCAATTATCGGAATCGGAATCGTTGCACCATTCGGGTTCTTGATCGCTTTGGTGCTGTCGATGGAATCCAGCCGGCAAAAACAGATGCAGGAGATCCGAAGGATAGGTCGGGACTTCGATACATACCTAGACGGAATCACAAAGAATAACGACGAGATAAGGAAGCGTCATGGACTACCTGTATCGACTGCTTGCATCAATGACGGTGATTACCGTTGCTGTAGTGATGATCGTCTTACTTGCACCAAACGATGAGGATATGGAATGACTGATTGGGTATTCAACGGTGAAAGACGCAGGCACTTTGATGACTGGTGGGTGATCGGAAAAAAACAGCTAAGAGCAACGGATGATCCAAAGGTCGAGATGACCAGGTTGCAAGGAGAGATCATGCTTGCTTGCCTGCGAGCATACGAGCAAGGACGGATCGACGAGCGAGAGGATGCGCACGAGATCAGAGAAGAAATACGCACGACAGGTCGGGTTCGTCGTGCATCAGATTTTAATTTAGAACCCATAGAAGATGAGGAAAGGCAAACGCCATGAAGTTATATGCACCAACTGCAACGAGTTTCGAGAAATGTCCCGCTGGCAATCACCTTGCTGTCTGTATTGAGGTAATCGACCAGGGGACGCAGGAAGAAACCTACGCCGGCGAAACAAAGAATAGACGGAAGATCTATATCGGCTGGGAAACGCCAGCTGAACTCTCAGACGATGGAAAGCCGTTTCGCATCGGAAGAAGTTACACATTCAGCGCAAACGAGAAAGCAGCACTCAGGCGAGACATTGAAAGCTGGCTCGGAAAGAACCTGGGCGAAGAATTGCAAAAGGGATTCAGTATGCAATCACTGATTGGAAAAGGTTGCTTTTTGAATGTCGTTCACGAGGAAAACAACGGACGTAATTACGCCAACATTCACAGCGTGGCCGCACTTCCAAAGGGAACGACTGCACCAGGAGCAACGCACGAAACCATTTATTTTTCGCTGGACGTTGATGAATACAGTCCTGCTGTATTTGAAGGTCTTTCTCCCTACATGAAAGAGAAGATCAGCCAATCGCCAGAATGGGCAAAACTGTCAAACGATTCTCCTTTCTAGCAGATATTTCATAGGTCGATGCGGGTGCTGAGTCGCCCGCTATTTGGAGGACGGAAGAATGGATTTTGAAGGGGAAGATCCGGTGGAGTTCGGAAATACCTGCGCGTTCTTGGACATGCTCTACGGAGATTGCAAAGAGAGCGATGGAGCGTTGGTTTTCATTAAGGCAGAGCGGAATGGTATTGATGGGATCTTTGCTGTCGGAAGCGGTAGTGATCTCGTCGAAGCTGCAAAGCATGTGACTGGTAAACGCGGCATGTACTTCAAGGTCAACTTGATGGACTTTGAGAAAATGCAAGCCAGATCAAACGGATTCAGGAAAAACATTGTCGGGTCGTCGAAGGACGTTAAATCAATTATCTCGATGCACCTGGACGTCGATGCTGGCAAGGATGGAAAGTATCTTACGCGCGAACATGCGCTATGGGCCATCAAGCAGATGCCGCTTGCTCCGACATTGATCATCAACAGCAAAGGCGAGGATGGCGGATTCCATGTCTACTGGAAGCTCAAGAAGCCGGTAAGGATCAGAAGCGAAGATCATCGCAAGGAGATCACCGAAATATCCAAGGGATGGAATGAGAAGCTGAAAACGCTTTGCAAAGGCTACCTGGACAATACAAGCAACATCGACAGGATGCTCAGAGTAGGTGGTGGCAAAAGGATCAACGGAGAGAGCATCACCGGCGAATTCTATGACTGGGAAAACCTCTATACGTTGGAGGATTTCCGAGCATGATGCTTTACAGCGAGAAAATGAATTCGCAGATGTCCGTTGTGGATCGAGCGAGGCTTTACGTCTCAAAGATAGATCCAGCAATAAGCGGGCAGAACGGCCACGATAAGTTCTTCAGCGTTGCATGTAAGCTCGTGATCGGATTCGCTCTGGATCGCGATCAAGCGTTGGAGGTCATCAGCGAATACAACGAGCGGTGCGAACCTCCATTCTCCGAGTACGAGGTAGCTCACAAGATTGACGACGCATTTCTGCAAGAAGGTAATCGCGGGGAGCTGGCCGGTGATGTTCCTCCTTGGGAGAAAAGGAACGGGAATCACTATGAAGAGCCGGTGAAGAAGCAGGAATCAAAGCTCACCGAGTCCAATGGAATCCTTGGCGAACTGATCGGAAAGCTATACAGAGGCGAGGGTGACATTCTGTACGACGCGGGAGATCCATTTAGTGGATTTGAGTGCGGCCCTGGAAAGATAACGATTCTCGGAGCGCCCCCAGGAGCCGGCAAAACAGCATTGGTGATGCAGTACGTTTTCAGCCTTCTTGAGAACGATCCAAAAGCAGAAGTCGTGATCGCTAATGCGGAAATGACTTTCGAAGTCCTGCTCAGAAGAGAGCTAACCAGAAGGTCGGAAGTGAGCGGAGGAAAGCTCCGATTTGCCAATGTCACGCCAAACGAATTGAGGCGTGTAGAAGAAGCCGCTGAAGCTATCCAGCCGCTCCTGAGCCGCGTCAAGATCATGGAGCCGCCATATACAACAGATGCTCTCTGCGGGCTTCTGGAGGGCGGCAGGAAGCGTCTGCTGGTCATCGACTATTTGCAGAAGTTTGCCGGCGGTGAAGATCCACGAGTCGGTGTGAATAACGTGATGGGAATCCTGCGAACACTGGCGATGGACGACTGGGGAATTCTTGCGTTATCGAGCGTGACCAGGGTGAAAAAGAACGAAGAACTTTCGATGTCCAGTTTCAAGGAATCGGGAGAAATCGAGTTCAACGCGGATTCTTGTTATCTGCTCAAAGACCAGGGAAGTCACGAGGGTGACGAACGGATCAGGGAAGTGATCTTGAATGCTGTCAAGAACCGCCACGGAGAGATGCGAGACATCGACCTGGTGTTTGATAAGCCGCAGATGACTTTTAGCGAATTAGTGAAACAATGGGACTTTGGAGAGGCTGATTACTAATGATCGCGGAAGAAAGAAAGCACAAGCCAAAGAAAGCAAACGCAAGCACCAGATTCGGTACGGGAAAGAACATCGCGACTTTCCTGCTTCCAACGCTTCCAAACTCAACCTACAGCGCAGCGATTCTTTACTGCTGGCTGATGGGCCAACAGAAGGAAGATGGAGTCACTGAGTTCAACGAATCAAACCAGCAGATCGCCGAGGCGTGCCGAGTGAAACCAAGACAGATCATCCGCGTGATGAGAGATCTGGAAAGCCAAGGAATCGTCAAAACGATCTGGGAAGGAAGAGGAAGGATGCCAAGCAAAAGGATCATCGTACCTAAGACTTACAACAGCACCTCCAGATTAGGGGTGTCACTGAGGGCACGTAGTAGTGTCATTGAGGGCGCGTAGTAGTGTCATGGAGGACACCCTCCTATATGTAGAAACATATAGGGGCGGCTTTGCTGACGCCGCCGCCCCTGTGAACCAGTAGAGGGGTATCGCTGGAAGATGAAGGAACGACCGAAGTATGTGATCACGGTTCGACCGGAAGCGAACTGCCGAGAGGACGAAGCGATCCGAGGCTTACGCTGGCTATTGAAGAGGCTGCTCCGGCAGTACGGACTGCGATGTATCGAATTGGAGAAAAGGGAGAAAGATGATTGACCTTGTGCAAAGAGCATCATCACTGGCTTGTATCTGCTTCTACGGAGTACAGCAAGTTGGTGACTGCTTGCTGGTCACTGACTCACGCGGACGCAAGCGGTATCTGATTGGTTATTTAGATGATGGTTCAGTGTTTTGGGAGCGAATTAAGGAGTACGACGAATGGACTTAATAGTGGCAGCGATACTGGCAACGGTTCCTCCGACCGGAACAAGCATCGAGCCGGCAGCACAAGCACACGCGGAACGCGAAGCCAGGCTAATGGCTGATCGAGGAATCGTGGCTCACCTGCTGGGGCCGGCCAAGGGAGCGAAGTTCACCGGAGTCGGAGCAAGCAGCAGAGCTGAACCGTCCACCTGCTTACCCTGGAACTTCGGAAGCACCGCCAGAACGGTGATCGCCGATGCGATCGTGAAGGGGAAGGACGGGAGGAATTACCGATCGAGGCACTGGAAATGAAAAGCCCAGCACTTAACTGCCCAGAGGCGTATCACATTGAGCATCTTTACCGAAGCGGATACGGATGCACGCGGATCGCAAAAGCCATCGGGAGATCGGTGAGTTATGTAGAGCGATCAGTCAGGGGATGTCCGACGTCACCAAGGCTGTCGATGTACGTTGGCCGGCTATCCAGAGGGTTGCGACCGACCAGCGAATTGGCAAGAGGATGGCACTGGAGTCAGAGCGAACATGCCAGCACTTAGCAGAGAATTCCTGCTGTCTCGCGGCTCGTGCTGCTGGAACGGATGCAGGAACTGTCCATACACGGAGGGAAAAGTGGAAGAACCAGTATTTACCGCTAGAATTCCATTCGACATGAGCAACAGCAATGATGGCCAAGGTCATGCTTGGTATCGGACTGCTGCGGTGCGAAAAGCGATCTCGGATCAGCTGGCACGCCAAGGGATGCACCGCGAGCCATTCGAGTTCCCAGTTCGTCTGCGAGTCACGAGGATACTTGGGCCGCGTCAACGTATGTGGGATAGCGATTCCATCTTACGCGGATCGTACAAGCAGCTCCAAGATACACTGGTTGATGCTGGTTGGTTTCACGATGACTCACCGAAGTACATTACCGAGGTGCTAGGGAAGCAGGATAAAGACAACCGCTCGGAAGGGCCGGCGGTTCTGATAGAAGTTTTCAAGGATGGTAGCAATGACGCACTACAATCAACACACGTTCACAAATGAGCAAGTTCTAGAGCGGCTCCCGCACGAGCCGACGCAGGAGGAGATCAAAGCGATGTGTGCCGAGATCCGAAAAACATGGTCTGAGCAGACTCGGCGATCACGGCGAGTCATCAACAATGCACGGGTGACAGCAGTGGAGATCGAGCAACGATGGGCGCAAACAGAACTCCACTCAATACTAGACAGGCCGCAAAACAGCTGGGGGTAAGCTCGCAGACTGTTCGCAACTGGATCACCGCTGGAACGCTGCGTGGGTACATCGTCCCAGGTGGGTCTCGTGCTTGCATTCGGACTGACCAGCAAGCAGTTGATGAGTTCTGGGATCGCTACTCGAACCAACAGAACCCAGAGAACCAAAGCAGCAAACCAATAAATTGACGAATACCAGCATCGTGTGAGACTCATGGCATAAGGAGTCACGCGGTGGGAAAGAAAAAACAAGCTGACACAAGAAACGTCGTCCGAGAATTGCTGCGTGATCATCCTGAAGCAGATACCAGGACGCTGGCGAGACTGCTGCACGATCAATATCCGCATGAGTTCCCAACTGTGGAACACGCGAGGAGTCGCATCAGGTATCAGCGTGGAGCATCCGGCAAGCAGCGACAGGAAATCATTGCTGACAAAGAGCATTTCCGAGAACACGGAAAGCAAAAGTCCATCAGCTTTCCAAAGGGACTCAAACAAGTTCAGAAGCCGGTCAAGATCCGCACGCCTGGCAAGTACCTCGTTCTCTCGGAT
>Ga0208767_1003778_pt1 | contig 10872 bp, 10 predicted proteins | sample VirMetDEL_Mar_21_FD_184514 | JGI IMG/M metagenome (GOLD analysis project Ga0208767, IMG submission 184514) | Aqueous microbial communities from the Delaware River and Bay under freshwater to marine salinity gradient to study organic matter... | ecosystem: Environmental > Aquatic > Marine >... | reverse complement strand
GACGTAACTGAAACCCACAATGAAAAGGCTGAGAAGCTTAATGGTCGTCTTGCTATGCTTGGCGTCTTGGCGGCTCTTGGTGCTTATGCAATCACTGGTCAAATTATCCCCGGAGTCTGGTAATGCCACAAGGTAAAGGAACATACGGTACAAAGAAAGGACGCCCGCCTAAGAAAAAATGAGCAAGCCATCAGTCAGCCTGAAGATTGGTAAACACAAATCACGGTCCGGTGGCTTGACTGCTGCTGGCCGTGCTAAGTACAATAGAGAAACAGGCTCTAACCTGAAAGCCCCACAACCTGGTGGCGGCAAACGGAAGAAGTCCTTCTGTGCTAGGATGTCTGGTGTAAAAGGACCAATGAAAAAGGACGGTAAGCCAACCCGTAAAGCGTTGGCACTACGTAAATGGAAGTGTTAACTATGGCTAAACGTGGTCTTTATGCAAACATCCATGCTAAAAGGATGAGGATCAAACAAGGATCGGGAGAAAAGATGCGTAAGGCTGGGGCACCTGGTGCTCCTACCAAAGCTAACTTCACACGCTCCGCTAAAACTGCTAAAAAGAAAAAGTAAACCCTATTAATTAATTATGAAATCTATTATTGCTGCCGGTTTCCTCCTCGGCTGTGCTCAAGGCGCTATCGCTGGTCCCTACGCAAACGTGGAAGCCAACTCTGGCTACACTGGCTCTGACTACAACGGTACCGTGACTGACGTTCACGTTGGTTACGAAGGTGCTAACTGGTATGTCCAGGGTGGTCCTGCTTTGATCCAAATGGATGGTGAAGACGGTGATGTTGAGCTGTCCGGTAAGGCCGGTGGCTCCTACTCTGTGTCTGAAACCCTGTCCCTGTATGGTGAAGTCTCATTCATCACTGGTGATGATAACGGTTACGGCACCAAGATTGGTGCTAAGTATAACTTCTGATAAAGACGGGGCGGCACTGGATGTGAGCCTTGGTCGCCCCTAATAAAGTGCTCAAATACATAAGACTGTAAAACATAAACGCACTTTTAAATGACCGCTATTCTTTCACAACAACAGAGCCGTTCCACTTGGGAAGAGTTCTGCCGCTGGGTAACCAGCACCAACAACCGGCTGTACGTTGGTTGGTTCGGAGTCCTTATGATTCCTACCTTGCTAGCTGCAACCATTTGCTTTATCATTGCCTTCGTTGGCGCACCCCCTGTAGACATCGATGGAATTAGAGAACCAGTCGCCGGATCCCTCATGTATGGGAACAACATCATATCAGGAGCCGTCGTTCCAAGCAGCAACGCCATCGGACTACACTTCTACCCAATTTGGGAAGCTAATTCACTTGATGAATGGCTCTACAATGGGGGTCCATTCCAGCTCGTCGTGTTCCACTTCCTCATTGGCATCTATGCTTACATGGGACGAGAGTGGGAACTTAGCTATCGACTAGGTATGCGCCCTTGGATCTTCGTTGCTTACTCTGCACCTGTTGCAGCAGCTAGCGCCGTGTTTCTGGTGTATCCCTTCGGACAAGGCTCCTTCTCTGACGCAATGCCATTGGGTATCTCGGGTACCTTTAACTATATGCTTGTCTTCCAGGCAGAGCATAACATCCTTATGCATCCATTTCATATGCTCGGAGTTGCTGGCGTCTTCGGTGGCGCTCTATTCTCTGCTATGCATGGTAGTCTGGTTACCTCCAGCCTTATCCGTGAGACTACTGAACAAGAGTCACACAACAATGGATACAAGTTTGGACAGGAAGAAGAAACCTATAACATCGTAGCTGCCCATGGATACTTTGGTCGTCTTATTTTTCAGTACGCTTCTTTTAACAACAGCCGTAGTCTCCACTTCTTTTTGGCAGCTTGGCCTGTTGTTGGTATCTGGTTTACTGCTCTTGGTGTATCTACCATGGCTTTTAACTTGAATGGTTTTAACTTTAACCAATCAATTGTACACAATGGTCATGTGATCAATACGTGGGCAGACATCCTTAACCGAGCTGGTCTTGGTATGGAAGTCATGCATGAACGCAATGCCCACAACTTCCCACTGGACTTGGCAGCAGCTGAGACTACTCCAGTGGCGCTGACTGCTCCGGCAATCGGCTAATCTTCGTACGTTCATCCGATGTTTGATCTTAAAGTAGATGATGGTGCTGCTCGTATAATACGAGACGCTCTAAGACAATACAAAAGAAACTGGTCTGGTGGTCATCCACAGGAACAACTTGACATTGAGTTCTTAGAGCTTCAGTTCACCAAAATGGTACTTGAGGCAGAATTGGACGCATAATTGCCTAGCATGGAACGGGGCTAGGGTCTACGGAGAACTATTATGTCTATGAATCTCATTCGTTTCCTTGCATCACAGAAAAAGCGTGCAGAGCGCTATCATACTGATGCCCTCCGCTACCGTGGTGTAGTGTATAAAGAGATCGGCTGATTCCGTAAAAGCGGACTGGGGAGTGCAATGCTCCCCTTCAGTATTTGGCATTGGCCCGTACGCGGACACCCTTTGCCGAACCGGTTTGGTAGAAGACCTTAGAATTTTTACCACAAAATTTTTTTTATCAATCGATTGGTAGTGTTTCATATTAATTAACCAATACAATGGCTTTTCAATCTTCTGTAAACCCTGCTCAGCTTACTCAGCTGGGTCAATCTAACCTTGCTGGCGATAAGCGCGCCCTGTATCTCAAGCTCTTTAGTGGCGAGATGTTCAAAGGCTTCCAGCATAACACGATCGCTCGTGATCTGATCATGAAGCGTACCCTGAAGAACGGCAAATCTTTGCAGTTCATCTACACGGGTCGCACCAAGTCTGAATTTCATACTCCTGGCAACAGCATCCTGGGTGATAGCAACAATGCACCCCCGGTGGCTGAGAAGACCATCACTATTGATGACCTTCTGATTAGCTCCGCATTCGTGTATGAACTGGACGAAGTTCTGGCTCACTACGATCTGCGCTCTGAGATCTCACGTAAGATCGGCTACGCTCTGGCAGAAAAGTATGACCGTCTTGCATTCCGTGCTGTTGCACGCGGTGCACGTCAGGCTTCTCCTGTGTCTGCCACTGGCTATGTTGAGCCGGGTGGTACTCAGATTCGTGTGGGTTCTACCACTAACGATTCTGACGCTTACAACTCCGCTAACCTGGTTGCTTCTTTCTATGATGCAGCCGCTGCTCTTGACGAAAAGGGTGTCTCTAGCGATGGCCGTGTGGCCGTCCTCAACCCCCGTCAATACTACGAACTGATCCAAGCTGTTGGATCTAACGGTCTTGTGAACCGTGATGCTCAAGGTTCCGCACTGCAAGGTGGTAACGGTATCATTGAGATCGCCGGTATCAAGATCTACAAGTCTATGAACATCCCGTTCCTGGGCAACTACGGTACCAAGTACGGCGGTACCACCGGTCAGACCGATCCTGGTAACACCGGTTCCTTCGTCGGTGAAACCATGGAAGATGCCTCTGGCGCTTCTACTGGTATCAACAACGATTACGGTACTGCTGCTGAAGTTGGCTCCAAGTCCTGCGGTCTGATCTTCCAGAAGGAAGCAGCCGGTATGGTCGAAGCCATCGGTCCTCAGGTGCAAGTCACCAGTGGCGATGTGTCCGTGGTCTACCAAGGCGACGTGATGCTCGGCCGCTTGGCCTGTGGTGCAGACTATCTGAACCCTGCTGCAGCTGTTGAGCTGTACGTGGGTGCTACTGCACCTTCTGCATTCTGATATTTATCTGGGAGCCTCTTCGGGGGCTCCTTTTTTTTAATTCCTTATTGAGAATGAGAATCAATGACATTTCCTACCACTAATGCAACACAGGAGCTTCCTGCAGTAAATCAAATTTTGCAGTCATGTGGTCAAGCACCTGTTACTACCCTAGATCAAACCAACCCGGACGTTGCGATTGCCTATCAGACTTTACTCGAAGTCTCTAGGGAAGTACAGGCTGAGGGATGGTCATTTAATAAGGAGTTTCATTACGACATGACTCCTGACACTAATAACGAAATCCTTATCCCTAATAATATGTTGCAGCTTGACCTAACACGCAACGCTGCTAACATGGATAAAGATGTAATCAGACGTAATGGTAAACTTTATGACAAAGCTAATCATACCTATACGTTTACTGAGAAGGTAGAGTGTGACATCACCTGGTTGTTTGACTGGGCTGATATTCCTGTACCTATTGCTGACTTCATTACAGCCCGTGCTGCTACTGTTGTTTCTAGTCGTATTGTTGGTGATGGTAATCAGTACCAAATCCTACAACAGAAAGAAGCTTTTACTAGAGCCACGGCGATGGAGTATGAGTGTAATCAAGGTGACTATACATTCTTTGGTCACTCAGGTAACACTAATAGATATACAAGTTACAAACCGTACAACGCACTTTATCGATAAATGGTTGCAGTTACTCAACGGATCAATAGCTACCTTGGTGGCGTATCAAAACAATCAGATGACAAAATGCTACCAGGTCAAGTCCGTGAGTGCTACAACGGATTTCCTGATGCAACATATGGTCTAACTAAACGGCCGGGTTTTAAACATATCGTTAACCTGGGTACTGGTACCACTTATGATGATGGTAAGTGGTTCTATATCAAACGTGATGACGACGAAGAATACGTAGGTGTTATCAAAGGAAACACAATTAGCATTTGGAATGCAGTCAGTGGTAACCCTTGTACTGTTACGTATGGTACAGGCGCTCAGACATATCTAAGCGGTACTAAAACAAACTACAAAATTATCACAGTACAGGATACATCTATTGTTATTAATAATAATGTTACTGTAACTACCCGCCCAGCACCTACGTTTAATCCTCATCGTGTAGCAAGTATTGAGGTTCAGTATGTAGTCTCTAGTACTACTTATACAGTTGAGATCACAATTAACGGTTCAACTCAAACTGCTACTTACACAACCCCTAGCTCTGCTGATGTTAATACGATTCTAAATGATTTGGAATCTGACATTAATAACATGACAGGTGATCATGCTCAGATAACTGTTACCAAACTTGCTAACTCTTTGGAGCTTACTAGCACCATTGCTATGGACATCCATGCTCATGGTGGTCTTGACAACAAAGGTATGACTGCCATTGAGGATGAAGTAGCTAGTGTCGGTGAGCTGCCTCTTAAATCAGTACACAACCGTGTTGTAAAAATTGTCAACACTAGCTCTAGTGCCGATACATATTGGGCTAAATTTGTGGCACATGACGGTGTGTCTGGTGAAGGTTATTGGGAGGAGACTATAAACCCTGGTGCATCGCCGGGTCTTAATAACTCTACCATGCCTCATGAGCTTATCAACACCGCTGTAGATACGTTTGTCTTTCAAGAAATTACGTATGAAAACCGTTTAGTTGGTGATGATGAAACTAACCCACATCCTAGCTTTGTTAACGCAAAGATTACTGCTGGGTTTTTTAACAGCAATAGGTTGGGTTTCTTGTCTAAGGACAACGTAATCATGAGTCAGTCTGGCGACTTCTATAATTTTTATTTTAAGTCAGCACAGGCTACCATTGAATCCGACCCTGTTGATATTAGCTGCTCATCCATTAAACCTACCTCTCTACATGCTGCATTACCGACAGCACAGGGTGTGGTACTGTTCTCTGAAAACCAACAGTTTCTGATGTTTGCTGATGCTGGTGTGCTTACACCTGCACTAGCTACTATTCGAGCACTCTCTAACTATGAGATGGATCGAAACATCGAACCTGTTGATGTAGGAACAAACCTTAACTTTATTACTAAAACACCTGGTTACTCTCGTATATTTAGTATGGTTACTAGGGGTCAGCAAAACAACCCCCAGGTGCTAGACTTGTCAAGGGTTGTAAAAGAATGGATTTCACCTGATATAGATCAGTTAATTTCTAGCCCACAAAACTCAATGGTTGCAGCAGCTGGTCAGTCATTAAATGAGATCTTTATCTTCCGCTACTATAACGATGGTAAAGAGAATTTAATGGAAGCCTGGACTAGCTGGTTAATGCCTGGTACTGTACAATTTATTGAGACTAATTCTGATGATATGTACGCTGTTACCAAGCAAGGTAATCAGTTTGTACTGTCTAAAGCTGCACTCAGTCAAAGCCCTGAACAGGCTATTATTGTCAACAACCAGGGTCAAAAGGTTAATCCTAGTGTAGACTTGTATGCAACTGCTTCTAGTGTTGTTTACGATGCAACTACTAAAATTTCTAAGTGCTACCTGCCTTACAATGATGTCTCTACCTTGACACCTGTTATTGTAATTAAAGGTAATACAAGTTCTGGTTCATTTGTTGAATCAGGCTTTACTGTTACACCAGAACGTGGCAGTGATGGCACTGGTCCTTTCTTTAGTGTAGCTAACAAAGATTTAAGTAGCGTTGCGTCTGATGTTATTGTAGGCTTTAAATACAACTTGGATGTTGAATTACCCAGAACTTACTACAGACCTGATCCAAAGGTAACAGATTTTACTGCTAACCTGACTGTTGCACGTATGAAATTTTCTGTTGGTTTGTCTGGTATGATGAGCTTTAAAGTACAGCAGACTGGTAGACTGCCCTTTGAACTTGAGTTCACTGGTGATGGCTCGACTACTACTTATACGTTTAACAAGAGTGACCTGGATTATGTAGATAGGTCTGATGTTAAGGTGACTGTTAACGGTGTCAATCAAACTGGATTTAGTTTTAGTAACGACACAACTATTGTCTTCAACTCAGCTCCAGCTAACAATGCAAAGATTAGGTTCTTTATTCAAGACTGGTTTAGCGTGCAACCTACAATTGAGGCTAACACGTATCTAGCTAATGATGTACCCCTTGATAATGAAAACGTATTTACTATCCCCATCCATCAACGTACAGAAAATTTTAGATTAAAAATGTTTAACAATTCACCGTTTCCTGTTGCAGTTAATGCAATGATGTGGGAAGGGCAGTATACACCACGTTTCTATAGGAGGGCTTAATTATGCCAGCAGCATGGGCTATTGGTGGCGCTGTCCTGATGGGAGGGATTAGCGCGATCGGCCAATCCCAACAAAACTCTCAAGCCAGGGCAGCCGCCAATCGGCAAAATAAATATAACAAGGATGTTTACCAATTCCAATACGGAAAAGGTAAAGAACTTGGTGGAGAAGCAGGGCGGCAGTATGAATTTGCTGTTGACGGCCTTGAAATTACAAAGAAAAACAACGAGATTAATCTTCAGTTTCAAGAGTATCAATCGGTTCAGCGTTATAATTATGACATGGGTATTCGTGCTTACGAATTTGCCCAAGCCAACCGTTTGTATGATCAATCAGTTTCTACTGCACTACAGCAAAATAGTTTCAACCAACTTGCAACAGAAGCAGCTAATCTTGATCAAGATAGGTTAAATCATGAACAGGAGATTTCTTTAGCATTAGATGAAACCCAAACACTTTTAAACTACGGCATGGCTGCGGCAGGTGTTGGTCTTAAGAGACGGTCAGCCCAGTCAGCAGCAATTAGCTCAGCACAGCAACAAAGAATTTCAGCGTTAAAAGCAACTGGTGCTTCACAAGCCCGGGGTGTGTCTGGACGTAGTGCTGCTAAAAATGTCCAAGGTATGCTAGCAGAAAGCGGTGCACGTCAAGCTACTATTGTTGATAAACTTATGTTCGACTTAGAAGCAACTGACCAAGAACTTTTTAAAATGAATCAACAACTGGTCATGGATCAGGTTGGTTTTGAGTTTACTAGGGACAGTATTGCGATGACTGATAAGGCAGCACGTACTAAAATCAAAGGGCAATCACTGCAAGCTGCTATTAATGCTGCAGCAAGTATTGCACTTAAGCCTGAGATTGCACCGCCTATGCCTAGACCGGTTGCTCTACCACGTCCTGAGTATCAAGATGTGTACAAACCTAAGAAGCCACCTAAGCCGATGAAGAGTGTTGCTATGACATCCAGCCCACTCCTGGCTGGTCTTAGCGGTGCTATCCAGGGTGCACAGTCTGGTTTGAGTATTGGTTCTACTATCGCCAACTGGCCGTAATTCCTAAACTAACCTATGTCTAAATTTAAAAGCTTTGCACAGCAGGGTAGCTTTAGGGATTACCAGATCCAAGCCCCTGACGAAACCGGTAAAATCAAAGAAGAAACAGCCCGCACCATCCGTGGTAAACAGCGGGCTCAGGCATCTCTAGAAAGACAAAATAATCTATACCTACAAGCACAGAAGCTTGCACAAGGTGTAGAAGAAAATCAACGTGAACAGAACTTTAAACTTGAAACTGAAAACCGGAAAGCATTTCTAGATGCTCTCCGTCGTGATAACGAGATCGCGACTCAAAACGATAAGATCGCTGCAGCACAAACTGCAGATACTTTTAAGCAACTCAGTGCTTTCTCTAAGTCTGCTTTTGAGTTGTATGGTCAATACCAAGAACTAGATCTTAAGCGTAACCAGCAAGAAAATGCTAGAATAGCTTATGCTGCTGGAGCTGATTACAAAACAGTTTTAGCAATTCAGTCTTTGGGAGACAATCTTACTAAGTCTGAATTCCAACAAACAGAGTTTATGCGGCAAAAGCTTGCAGAGGGTGGTAATGTAGATGCCCTCTTTGCATTGTACGAAAGACGTGCTAGTAAAGCTTTTATTAATAATATTGCGGTTGCTCAGAATACTGCCTACAGTTACCATACTGCTGCACAGCAAGAGCTAGAGAGGTTTAAAGAAGAAAACCGTAATGCTACGGTTGATGAACAGCGAGCAAACATAAAGGCATTTGAGAGTGAATATGCCGCAAGCTTTGTAAGTGAAGACGGTAGGGGTATGAATGCAAACATGCTTAACACGTATGTTTACCCAATCATGCGCCGCTCTCAGACTCAATTTCTTAGCAATCTAGATAAAGAAGGTCGCAAAGAACAGGAATCTATTGTCAAACAAAATAACTTTAAGGCATTGAATCACGCCTGGGGTACAGCTAAATCTGCTGGTGTCGCAGAGTGGTTGACAGACACACCTTCTGCAGAGAAGTTTGAACTGTTTGCTGAATGGGTTACTAATAAATCTCTTGATTTCTCACAAGATGGTTTAAACTCTCAAGACATTGAAAGCCTGCGGGACTTCCAGTATCAAGGTGCTAACTATGCACAAACTGGTGAACTAACTTCTTACGGGTCATCACGCAGCGGTCTATCTGATAACGCTACATTTAACCAGGCTCTTAACACACGAAAACGGGCAGAGACTGCGGTTTATCGGGAAGGCCAGGCTATCCGGCAAAATGAGTATGAAGGCATCGGTATTAATATATATAATGAGATTGCTGCAGACGGAAGTATTAGTAAGGAAGACCTTATTAGATTAGAAGAGAATGACAAAGATAGTGGTCTCCCTGGTTTTGAATCTAAGGCTACACAACTTGCTAGAAAGGAGCTAGATAGCGTACGATTTGAAGCTGCCTATACAGAAGTGTTTGACGATAAGTTGAACAAAGGTACTCTTACTCTACAGGATCTTGATCAAAAGGGTGTTAGCTTTGCACTTAAGCAAAAGTATATACCGTTGCTTGAAAAACAAGGTCTGCTGCTGCAAGATCAAACCTACCAGGATGGTGTCACTGCTGTCGGTAATGCGATTACAGAACACCCAATGGTTGCTAAAGGTCGTATAGGTAACAAAGATCATTACTCTACTATCCTCTTTAAGGCTGAACAATTACAACAGCTTAAAAAGGATGTATTGAATGGTGTACCTATTTCAGAAGCTGTTTCTGGTAGGTTAGGTATCATCTCCAGTATCCAAGCTACTACCGGTGCTATCAGCCCTAAAGGTCATTATACTAAGACTGTTCAAAGTCAGGCTAAAGGTGCTGTAAATTATCAGGAAGCTTTGCAAAAAGATCGGGATTTTATTGAAAGCTCCCAGACACCTAACTTTAGAAAAGATGCTTATGCTGCTGTAAATGCTTATGGTCAGAATGATTTTTATGAAGATTACTATCCTATGCAGAGAGGTGAAGTGACACCACAACTTAGAAGGCGTGCAGCTATTATGGGTGTATCACCTTTGGTTGCTATCAACTTCCTTGCTGGTGGTCTCTCTCAACCTCCTGTTGCTATGGATACACAGGTGCAGGCTATTGCTGATAAAATTACACCAATTACTGGTAGGTTGATTAACACTTACCGTAACTCTGGTAGCCACCTGAGCCGCATGGATAGGGCTAATTACATGATGTCAGGCGGATTTGCACCAACACGTGGTGGTTTTAATGCAACCCAACGTGAAGGTTATGGTAGTGTTGTAAAAATGGCAGAGGCAAGCGGGGCAAAGTTTCCTGAACTGGTCGCCGCTCAATGGGCTTTAGAGTCATCCTTTGGAACAGCTGTTTCTGGTCAAAACAATTTCTTTGGAGCAAAAGCTACTTCTGCTGAAAGCAGCACTGCTAAGCAAACAAAAGAGTTTGTAAACGGTCAAGAGGTAACTACTACAGCAAACTTTAAAAATTACAGTACACCACAAGCTTCTATTGATGAACTTGTTAATAGATGGTACAAAGATTATGATAGGTTTTCTGGTGTAAATAATGCTAATTCTTTAGAGGAAGCAGCAATGATGCTGCAACAACAGGGTTACGCAACCGACCCCCGCTATGCAGATAAGTTGATTACCATTGCCAATAGTTTTAAAAATTAACTATGAATGATTATGAAGATCAACTTCTAGGGGGTACGCTCCCGGAGCTGACTCCAGAGCAGAAGGCTGAACTTGCCCAAGAGCAGGAAGCTATCGATGCTAATCTGGAGCAGCTTCAACCAGAAGTTGGACAACCTGAGGTGTCCCAGGCTGCAGCTACGGCTGCTCCTGCAGAGGCATCTCC
>Ga0208767_1003777_pt1 | contig 10874 bp, 14 predicted proteins | sample VirMetDEL_Mar_21_FD_184514 | JGI IMG/M metagenome (GOLD analysis project Ga0208767, IMG submission 184514) | Aqueous microbial communities from the Delaware River and Bay under freshwater to marine salinity gradient to study organic matter... | ecosystem: Environmental > Aquatic > Marine >... | reverse complement strand
TTTCTTGTCTTAAAGCAGCTAATTTACCAGTCAAATAATTATAATGTGACCAATCTTTTACCTGTCCGCTTAATATAACTTCTTCTATCTGCTTTTGTCTAGCAATTAAATCTTTTTTATAAGCTGTAAAGAAATTTTCTAAGCGCACGATTTCATTTGATCCGATAATTTTTTACAGCGATTTGGAGTTTGACGATTCCATTTCGAGTCTAACATCTCTAAACTCGCACCTTCAAAATTTCGGTTTTGCAGTTGTTTCCACATGTTACGGAACTTGGAAACCCCTGATTTACCTAGCTGAAAAACCATTTCAGTTAGTGTATGTTGCGATAAAATAGGCAAATCGGTAACGCCGTGTTCTTCCATGAGTTGCCTTGCTTGACCTATCGCTTTTTTTAAATCTTTATCAAATACGTCTTGTAATTCTTCTTTGGTATACGTTTTACCGTCTTCAAATTTATCTTCATGCACCACTTTATGGCCCCAGCCAATCGTGCGAAATCCTTCCGTATCCATATATACGTGATCTCTAAAGCCTTCAGATAATTTTACGGAACCAGCTAATTCGTCGTATGTCATGAGAATTTAGTAACGGCTCCTGTTTCTGTATCCACGGCCCAATAACCAGTAACACATGTATAAATATAAGAAGTGTTAATTGGTTCTGGTCCAAGAGGTTTACGTAGAACAACATTTGACCACTCTGGATTTACCAAATGCTCTGTTAATATTTTTAGTGATTCTTCTTGTGACATTTTTATAGGTGGGTGAATAACACAATCATCCATATAAGGACTGTCAACATCATGTAAATGTGATTCTCCTTCGTCATTACACTCTACTAAAAGAGTGGTATTATTTTTTCCTCTAAAAACACAATTTACAAATTTAATTTCTTTTGTAGCAAACCCTTGATAAAGTTTTGCGTCTGGTTCATGTTTAAGTGCTGTCATCCAACACTTGTCTAACATTTCATTAAAATTCCAACTCATTATTTAGTTAATCCTTTTGCCTTTTCGAATGATCTCATCCCGGCGACCCCGAGCATTGAGGTGACTATGGCCAGAAGAGGCCCAGTCTCTATGACAGGTGGTACAATATCTATACCTGAAAATTTTGCATACCATTCAATACAGGGAGATAGGATGAAGGAAAACATTAAAGCAAGCCCTCCAATCCAGCCTATGAATGGTCGCCAGCCCGCAACGAATACGCTGCGATGGCTGGCTTCCTTTGCATTAACATCTAATTGCTTTTCTGCAAGCTTTTGTTGAATGCGTTGCATTAAAATCTTTTTATCTAATTTTTCTTCCTCTGATGTATGAATCTCGTCGACTACTTTAGCGATGGTTTTTAAAGCTCCGCTTTTACCACCAAGTAACCCTCCGAGAGCTTGTAGCACTATGCGGCTCCGCCTGTCATCCAGCTTAATACCCAGATAACTACGATCGCTACAATAGCGGCTTTGATCCAATCTTTCATTTGCCAGTCACTCCATTCTTTAATGTGTGACCATAGATCTTTTAATAGGTTCATATAACCTCCTTTATTAAAGTAGATTTATATACTATTTTACACCCTTAAAAGCTACTTTTTTAATTTGCATGGTGCTTGTCTGCCCTTGAGGTCCACTTCCTTTATTTTTTTTATAAACAAAAGGAGAGTAGACAACTTCCGCGTCTGACACTGCAATTGTCTTTGGAAAAGGATTTTTTTGTGGAACTTTGGTCATTTTTGCGTTCTTAAATTTCATACGACCCCTTAGTGTACTGTTGGTTTTTGTTGATCAAGAATAATTTCTTTATCATTCTCAAAGACTGTATTACCATTATTACCTAAGGTTTGTAAATAAATCATTTTTGCAGTAACCATCATCATAGATGCAACAATTAACATCTCTTCTTGATTTCTATTATTTTCAAAAGCATAATTAGTTAAATCATGAACAATTTCATCAACATTTAATTTTGGATTAATCATCTTCCACCTTTTAACTTTTGCATTTGAATATTATTACGTTTTGCAGCTAATTCTGCTGTTTGTTGTAGTTTAGCTTCATCTATTTCAGATTTTTGTTGTAATTTTGCAATATCAAGTTCAGTTTTAGCCATTTTAGCCATGTTATCGGCTTGTACTCTTTGTTTTTCGATGTTTATTTCTTCTTTTTTAAGCTCTACTAGTGGATCTTCCCCTCCGCCTTCAAGATATTCTTGCTCTTCCGCAATCATTTGAGACATTAGCTCCATTTCTACTTGAGCAATTTGTTCATTTAACAATTTATTAACAGCCGCTTGTATTTGTTCAGGTATTTGACCTCCAAATTGTTGAGTAAGTGCATCAATTTTATCTTTATTCTTCTCTAAAACATTTTGTGTTGCCAACATTGAAGTATGTTGAAGTATGTGAGCGGTAATATTAACCATTACATCAGGCATAGTTCTAACTAATACAGAAGAGATGAAAGCTCTATGTGTATTGATATGAGCAACATGATCTTGTTCAGCAAAAGATTGAGCAGTTTTCTTCATAAGTAATTCTGCATTTTCTGTAATAGGATCTTTTGGTTGTGGCCTAGCAGGTGGAGGTAAAATAGCGTCAACATTTTGTACTCCAAGTGCCTGATACATTCTTCTATACGCTTCATAAGCATTATGTATTTGTGGGTTTGATTGTGCAAGTTGTAATTGTGCTTGAGCCAATTGAATTCTTTGTGACATTGAAAAGATGTTTGGATCAGATACTGGGATGATATCAATTCTATCATCAAAATCTTGAACCTTAATCATTCGTTCGCCACCTGAAACATTGTAAGGATATTCTGGTGGAAGATATAATTGAAATACTCTTGCTAATAATTTAAATTCAACTTTTTGAGCATAATGCATTCTTTTATGAATTGCGCTCATTACTTTAGTTCCTTGTTCAATCATTGCCATTGTTGTTCCAACTGGATTAGCATTGTTTGAATCTGAAATTTTTGCGTCTGCTACAGCAGCAAATCTTTTTCCTGCATCTACACAAAAACTAAGAAGCATAAATAAAGTTTGACTTGGTTCTTTATATGGAAGAGGTACAAAGTTTGCTCTTAGGTCTCCTCCTGGAGCATCAACATCTCTAAACTCGCCCGGTTGTAATGGATTGTCATCATCTCTAATTCGAAGACCTCTTGCTTTAAATCCTGCTGGTAAGTTTGATAATGTTCCCGCATCAATAAGTTGACGTAACGAGGAGGTAGCCGATCTTGATAAACCTCCCAACATATGGATAAGACCAAAACCATAAAAGCCAAGACCTGGAAGGAAACGATAGTGAACGAAATATTGTATCTTCTTTTTTTGAGGATCTTCTTGTTTATAGTTTCTGTAGATTGATAAAACTTTTCCTGATCCTTCATCGATTGTAATTATGTAAGGCAATTTAATACCTGTAGGCTCACCATTCAAACCGATATCTTCGAATCCTGGTATGTCCAAATCACAATGTATTTCAAGTAAAGTACATTCGTTATCATACTGAATATCACTAGGACTTACTCCTTCGATAGAATTATATTTTTCTTGAATAGCACTTTCGTTTGGTAGCATTGACTCAAGATCAACATCTCGGTAAAAACCATTAACTTGACTTTTTCTAACTTCATTTTTATTTTGTTTTAAAACATGTGTAATACGTGGAGCTGTTTCTAGATCTGTAGAATGATAAGGAACAACTAAATCTTCAACGGGAATAAATTTTGCAACTGCTCTTCCTAAGTTTGCATCGTAATAAACTTTTTTAAAAGAAGAACCCGCTAAAGCTAAAAAGAATAACATCTGATCCATGTCAGGATCATACTCTTCCATTACAGAAGTTATTTGATAATTCATGTAGTCTCGAACTCTTTTACCTTGTTCTTCAACTTGAGGATTAAGAGCTCCAACAATGTCACATTTTACTGGACCACCTGCTGGAAGTAATTCTTTGTATGCTTGTGCTTGAAACTGCGTAACAGATTCTGCTAACATTGGGTGGGTTACACCACTTGCTCCTTGAAAGGGCTGTGATCTCTCTTCGTATTTAAATCCTAGAAGGTCTAATCCTTGTGTGTAGCCTTGTTCCCAATCCTTTCTTGTTTCTTTATCAGTCTCATAGTCAGCAATCAAGTCTGAACTCATTTTTTCTAATTCATCTTCATCAACAAATTCTGCTAAATTAGAATCAAAAGTAGCTTGCATGTTAAGTGTTTGTGGACCGATGATAGCACCACCATCTTGTAACATTTCTATGTTATTTTGTGGCTGCCCTTCAATATTTATTTCAATAGGACTGCTTGCATATTGATCTATTACAATGTCGTTTTCTGTAGGTTGAATTTTTTTATCTATGGCCATTATATGCTTTCAAAGAATATTTCGATGTCAATTAAAGGATCTGCCTTTGCATTTTTTGTTTTACCACCCTTTTTGAATTGAGGAAAGCCAATTTTCTTTAAAAGATTAGGATCAAAATCCTCTCTAGGTTTTAAGTCAATATATGGCATATTAATAAGCTGCAAAGTATTTTCAATTTCTTCATAACGATATTCATCTCTACGCCTTGTTTTTTCACCAGTTCTGACATATTTTTCCATTCCAGGAAACTGGTTTTGTCTCACTCTTGAAAAATATTCATCTCCTCCACTATCAAATTTATACTGACCATCATTTCTTACTTTAAGTGTTGCCATTGAAATTTCATCATCACTCATGCCAAGTGCCTTACCTCTTTTGGTAATATCTTTATTTAATTTTTTTATAAATTCATTTGTTTTATTATTATAAATATTAATAAAACCTTTGTAGTTATCTTTGTCTGCACCTTCATAATGAGATACAACTTCACCTGGAACCCATCCTAAAAAATCATCACCATCTTTTAAAGCTTGTGTAAGCCTATCTTTCATTACTTGCTTTACCCAATATTGAGCTCCGCCAGCATAAGGATAAAAATTTCTACTTGAAGTAAAATCATTCGCTGATGTAGGGTATTCAATCTGCGGTTTGTTACGATGAACATCAGATTGCATTTCCATAATAATACTGCCTTGATCCCCGTTTTCATAATTCTGTATTTTTCTACCTCTACTAAATGCGACTGTATTGTCCGCTGTAGGATGTGAAGTGTTATGTTCGTTTGTTCTTTTATCTTGTCCAAAATAAGAATTAAAATTATGTGTGATGACAGAATAGTCCTCTGCTCTTGTTCCTGGCAAACCAATATTCATATGTTCATTTGTAAATACAGTGCCTTGTAAGGTTGAACCTACTTGACGAATATAATCTTGTATCTTTGCGTACTCTCTATTTCTCTCGAGTATAGCTGGATCGAGATCTTCTTCAGCTAATAACTCTTGTGTTTGTATTTGTATTTTAGCTAACGCATCTGCTGCTGTATCTCTATCAGTAGCATTTTGTATACTTTTTAAATTATCTGTTACCAAATTTTTATATCTATCTACAAAATCTGACAGTTGACCCGGACGCATGACAACATCCATTTGATTTATTCCTTGAATAGCATTTTGTACTGTTTGAGGAAAGAGCTCTTGATCTCCACCCATGATTTGATAATTACCAAAACCTGCTAATTGGTTATCTGCTGCTTGAACTAGTTCTAGTAATTCTTTGGAAGTAACTTTTCTTTTTGGATCCGCTTGATTAATTTGTTCTAATTGTGCCGCGATCCCTGTATCTCTTAGTTCTAATGTTAACCCTTTTTGTGGATTAAATAATTCATTAACCCAATCGTTAATTAATTTTTTTTCACTACCTGTGTAATTTGTTTTAATGTAGTCTTCTGTTTGAGAAAAACGTGGGGCAATATCACTTTGATATTTTTCCATAGGATCAGGTAGATCTGCCAAACTCTCCATCATCTTAGTCGGAACAAGTGCCTTAGATGTATCTTCTTTTTTCTTTTGATCTGACATTGTAATAATTAAATCATCAGCAGTCACAGGTTTAGGTATAGGAGTAATATTACTTGAGTCTTCTTGAGGAAGAGGCACTGTAATATTTGCATCATCTAATAAACCTTTTGGCTTAGGTGTAGGTGTAATTAAAGGTTCGTTTTTTACATCGGAAGGAGTAAATCCTCCGCTCTTTGCTCTCTCTGCATCTTCCGCTCTTTGTTTTTCTATTTCTTCCGCGTTAGGTGCTAACACTTTACCTGCTGGTGTATCGATCATAGCGCTAACAGCGGGATACGTTCCAGCAGCCATCATCGCTAACAACGGCCCGAGGTCCGCGGCTCCTAGCTTGGTAGGATCGCCCATTAAATTGGGTCTCCTTATCTGAGGAATGACATCCAATATATCTGGATCATCTAGAACACTAGCTGCGCCTGATTGAAATTTTTTCTTTTTATCCATTAACTCATTCTTGCTTTTCTAAAACCTTTTTTAGCTGCGCCAGTTCCACGGACCTTGGTACGCGCACCGTCTTTCGCTTTAACTGTAGCTTTTGCAGCATCTTTTAGACCAGCTAATTTTTTACGTCGTTCAAGAAAAGTTGAATCTCCTGATTTTAAACCTTTCTTTGTAGCTAAAGCACTTTTCATTGATTCTTCTTTATCACCATCTCCATCAAAATCTAAATAATCTGGTTTACCTTTTTTATCTGACATAATAACTCCTAATAGTATTCTCGCATCTTCAACATACTTGGCTCATCCTCGTAGTCTTCTGGGTGCGTAATAAAATTTCCCTGTCTAAATCTTAACAGAGCTTGAGTGGTGGAGTCAACATAATCGTCGTGTTCACCAAAAGGAAAAGCAGCACATTCCTCAATAACCTCTTGCGCCCACCTTTCGTCAGGATAATAAACTTGTCCTGATTCAAATAGAGGTGCTACAGCGTTTACTCTTGAATGTTTATCATTTCCTTTGCTCGGTGTAAAGTTAACAACAGGAATTCCTGTTTGACGTAACTCGTACGTGAGCGGAAGGCCTGACGCTTTCGCTTCGACGATCACGGTTTCTGGTTCCCAGTAATTGTACTGTTCGACCGCGATCCGTTTTAACTCTGGAAATTCCCATCGCCCGCGTTTCGCGTCTAACAAAATACAAGCAGGTGCACGCATTTCATCTCTAAAGAAAACTCCCCATGTGGTAATCGCCGAATAATCGGCTGTTTCTTTTTTACTATACGCTGTATCGTAGCTTTGAATTATATGTTGGAGGGGAGGGGGATCCTCATGTTCATATAACTTCCACCAGTCACGTTTTATTATGGAACCTTCTTCACTGGTGGGTTGCTGTTGCCACTGTGCTTGCCACTTCTGTTCTGACAAGGATGCTTTGACAGAAAGTAATTCATCTTCTTTCCAATACTCAGGCCACATAGGATTACCCGTCTCAGGAAAGATTGCGGGAAACTCAATCATATCCCATTGATCTGCTTTAACTTCTTTTTGTGCATTAACCAATTTACCTGTTAGATCTTTAACGGACCAACGGGTCATAACAATAACAATGGCTCCACCAGGTTGTAAACGCTGACGAGGACCAGAGGTATACCATTCGTACGCGTTATCGAACGCGGTTTGACTAAGCGCATCTTGTTCCGAGTGAGGGTCATCGATGATCAATAAATCCGCACCACGGCCCGTGATTGCACCACCAACACCCGCGCCAAAATATTCACCACCTTTATTCGTTTCCCAACGGCCCGCGGCCTTCGAATCTTGTGATAGTTTTATATCTGTAAAAATATTTTTATAATCTTCCGAGTCCATGAGGTTACGAACCTTACGACCAAAACGATAAGATAATTCTGCTGTGTGCGTAGTTTGAATAATCTTTAACTTCGGATTGTGGCCCATCATCCAAGCAGGAAAAAGAAAAGAAGCAAATTCTGATTTGGTATGACGTGGAGGCATATTAACGATTAAGCGTTTTAACTTGCCCTCTTTGATCAAATTAAATTTTTCTGCAATTTTTTTATGGTGATACCCTGCAATAAATTCTGGCCATACGGCACGTACGAAAGACAAATAATCTTCTCTTGAATGATGTGACGTTTCTATTTCAGCTTTTTTTAATTCTAATTTTTTAATTAAGTCTTCAGCTTCGGAATAAGTAATTTGATCGTAATCCATTTTTCTGTGATGTTTAGCACATATATTCGTTTGTGTAAAACTTACACGCTACGTGCATGCCCACAATGTATAGGGGGGAGAGGGGGGTGGCGTCGTTTTAAGGGATTATTTCTGGCAAAATCGAGTTGGGACTCTAGATCGTGTATATCTAAATGTAATAGCTACTAGATGTAGGGGCGTGTGAGTCGAGGATTTTTTGGGACTGGCTGGGGATGCGGGTGGAAGAGTGTGTGGAGATGGTAGCAAATACCATCTCCATTTCGTAGGTTATCTAGTCAAGCCAAACTTATTAGCTAGGTTAGATGATAGTTGTAAGCCAAACTCTTTTATTGTTTGGTTATCTCTATTCTTTAGTATGAAAGAAAACATTTCACTATCAAGATAACTAGCAACTAATTGCCAATCAACTTCTTGATCGTTACTTACTAAAGGTTCTGTAACCGCTCTATTTGAGCGGTTAGTATTAGTTAAATTTCTTAGGTTCTGTAAGTCAGTCACTAGATCATTAGGCATTGGCTATTCTCCCTAGTTGCTCTTCAATTTGTAACTCAACCTCTTTAGAATTGGTTACATTCTTGATAGCATAGTAACTTGAATTCTTAACTGGAATTTCTATCTTTTTCTGCGTTAAGATTTCCCTTACTTGTTTCATATCAGTTAATGATCTATTCACTTCACTGATTGAAAAAACATTATTGTTATGAGTAAAGATAAAGTTTTCTTTTTCAGTTAAGTTCTTATCATCAATTAATTGATACACTTGCTTTTGTAATTGCTTACACTTTTTATCCGCAAGGTTTTTAATATCTTGGTACTGTCTGTACTCAAGTAATAACTTTATTTCAAAAGCATTTAATTTTTTAGCCATGATGTAACTCCTTTAGTTTAATCGTTTAAGGCTAGTATTAACTATTAATACAAATACCAATCTACTTATAATTAATTATAAGTAAAGAAAATAATAATTTATTTTTTCATATAATTTAAACTCCAAAAATTCTGATGACAGGAAAATGACAGGAAAAATTAATCACTCCAGGTCAGCCCAGGTGAGGTGTTCTAGATCTATATAAAGACCACACGAGTGGCGAACAACTGATGTATTTTTCACGACAAGAACCCATGAACTGCGAAGAATAATGCAAACAAACTAGCAAAAAGGAACGCAACGAAAGGGTTTCGACCAACAGCAACCAAAATAATAAAGGTGATAAAGAAAAACATCATAGCGGCAACTCAGCTGCATCCTGTTCCGGGTGCCCTGGATCTATAAGAAACCCCAGAAAACGGCGATATTTCAGTGTATTTTTTCTCAGAAGCCCAGGTGGAGGCGAAGCTTCAGGCTCGGGTGAACGTAAAAAATGGCTGTTTTCTGCCGATTCTTTGGGCTTGACAGCGGAGAAACTCGCCGCTGGCGGCTTGCGTAATGTATAGTAAGGCCACAGACGTGGCGAAAAGTCAGCGTATTTTGTTGGCATCGTTCCCCCTAATGTTTCAAGTAAGCTATATCAGGATGTTTTGGATCCCAACACGCCCGGCAAGTCTTGCATTCGTTGCCTTGTTTATATGCTTGGCATAAGTGGGACGTCGCCAGGTCTTCACTGGTGACAACCGTGGAGCTGTGACCGTGGAACTTATGCGGGACGCCGTTGACCATCGTCGCCGATATCCTAACAACTAAATTTTTTGGAAACTCACCGTATTTGTTTTTATATTCTTTAACAAAACCAGCTTCACGCGTTGGCAGCCAGTGCATGACCTCAGGCGTTTTATTGCACACTTCAACAATTTTCTTTAAATGAGCCACGCCCTGGAGATCCCCGCTATCGTGCCATCTAAAATATTTTGATTTGTTCTTATACCAATTGATTAGTGAAGCCATCGCCTCAACCCATAATTTATTATCAATTGATTTTAATCGTCGCTGGTGCGCCTCGTATACATTCGGGAAAACATAACGACCCTTTAACGCGTAACAAGCAGAACAAACACTGTTGGCAATTTTTCTTAATACGCTTCCTGTCTTGCAATCTTTAGCGCTTAATCCGTAACCGTGGCCCGGCATCTTGGACGGCTTAGACAAACCCCCAACCAGCGCCCACGCTTCTTTTACTGTAAACATAATGACCCCTTTTTTATAATAGAATATAGTTATAACTTATTATAAGTCAACCAATTAAAAATTTATTTTTCCCCAGCGGCAGGATCAGCTGCATCCAGGCGGCCTGACTGAATCTATATAGAAGCCCAGAAAACGGCGAAAGTATAGCGTATTATTCCCGGTGTCAGGCTCACCTGGCGACAGGATCAGGGCTTCGCTGGTATTTTTTTGGCGGATTTCTGCGGTTTTTTAACCTTGTCCCGTTCCATCCAGGAGCGGCAGCTGGTATCTATTACCATCTATAATAAATGGCGGAAAACTGGCGTATTTTTAACGTATTTTCCCCGAGCTTCCAGGGCCCTGGCAGCTTCAGCTCATGACTCAGGGTAATTTTTGGCGGATTTCTGCCATATTTTAAAGTCTTCCCGCCATCCCAGCGGCGCGCCAGGCGTTGCTAATCAATCTATATAGAGGCGTAGGGTTTGGCGTATTCTTGACGTATTTTTACGAGCTCCACAAAGCGGTCCTCGGCCCATGTTTCGGTCATGACCAAGTCTGGGGCGAGCTTCAAGCCTTTTTCCCCGAGATCCGTGGCCCTTTTTCCCACATATATCAGCAGTGACCTCTGTAAGAGGGCCTTAACGCAGATGAAAGATGTT
>Ga0208767_1003773_pt1 | contig 10882 bp, 26 predicted proteins | sample VirMetDEL_Mar_21_FD_184514 | JGI IMG/M metagenome (GOLD analysis project Ga0208767, IMG submission 184514) | Aqueous microbial communities from the Delaware River and Bay under freshwater to marine salinity gradient to study organic matter... | ecosystem: Environmental > Aquatic > Marine >... | reverse complement strand
CTTTTGATACACCTTTCATAACTAAACCTATAGGACTTAAATTTCCAGTAATAGCTGCACTAACTAAAGAAGGTATTACTCCTTCTGTCTTAACCATAGTTGGTTTATCATCTATGTATTTAATACTGTTATAACCCATTAATCCTCTAGCCATATCTCCACCTAACTGTTTAAGTGTTGGAGCTGTTGCATTAAGCTGTGGATTTTGTTTTGAAAGAATAGTTCTTCCTTGTTCATCTTTCATTCCTGTTCCAACAAAACTAACTCTTTCTACCCCATCAGCACCTACAAACTTTTTTGCACCTAATACATCTCCTACTTCCATTATACTTAATTCTTTTGCATACTTTTCCACATCAGCTGGTCTACGATATTTAGAACCTACTTCTCCAATATTTTGTCCAATAGCTTTAAATGATTTACCTGTTGTTCTTTTAATTGTTTCTGCTTGTTTTGTTGAAGCACCAGCTAATCCAGTGTTACCTGCCATAGCCATTGATTGTGCTGGACCCATTCCAAAGAGTCCTTTTTTATTTGCACTACTACTACTACTTTTAGATGTGGATGTGCTAGATCCCATTATACTTCTTTACCTTCTTGATAAAAACCTCTACCACCAGCTCTAGCAAATAAAGATCTACTTCCTATTTTACCAGCAGCAAATCTTTTCTTTCTATTTTTTTCAGCCTTAGCTAATTCTTCTTTTTCTTTTTCAGCAGCAATACGTTCTTCTTCCATTTGTTTTTCAAATGCTATTTCACTAGCTGGTTTTACATATTTTTTTGGTTTTAAAAATCCCATTGTTCACAACCTTGTTTCTTTAAATATTTATATAACTGATAAGGGGTAATAATCAACTTATTTATTCCTAATATTCTCATTACTATAGTAACACATGAGTGTTCTCTCAACCATGCTGCTTGGAATAATCTAAACTTCTGCCTGAATAATTTAGCTTTTATGAACTTACCATTGTGATCTTTAACATAATCAAACACCTTTGCTACATCTTCACCATCTATAATATTAATATCTAATCTTTTATGAATATGCTCTATAGCTATCCATTTCTTTTGCTTAGGATCAAATCCTAACATACCACAATGAGCCATATTGTTTCTTCTAAACATATGATACCACTCCTCTTTAGGTGGATCATAAAAATATATTAACCATTCCTTCGGAAAATATCCCACTTCTTCCTCCTGTTCATTGAACCACGATCAAATATATTCCAGTTCTTATAGGCATTAGATACTTGTGGTTTTGCTGGACCTACTGTTAATGATCTACCTTCTCCTGCACCTAGCATTAAATATTGTAATGCATCATGTACGTGTGAAAATTTATTCTTATTAGGTTTATCTTCATATCTTTCTCCAGACGTTTGTATTCTTCTGTAATGATATCCCCCTAAGAATCCTTTACGTAGTGACTTACAAGTTTTATTTAATAAAAATCCTGCCTTACCATCTACCATTCTATTCAATGCAGCTTCTACAGATTCTATTCTTAGTCCTACATCATTAGATGGTGCAGGAAATGCCTGGATGCCTTGTTGTCTAAGTATCTGAAAGGGAGTTGTTTCATCTGTCTGTGCTCTAAAATCTCCAGCTGGATCTCCAAATATTTTTAAATCTTTATCTGCACAGTGTTTAATTATCTCATGCTTTAGTAATTCACCAAACTTAACTGTACCAATATCAAAACAAACTAGTTCATGTAGGATTAACCATCTACCATCAGGTAGCTTCTGACCAAATACAGCAGAAGGTGTAAGACCAAAGTCTAATCCAATATAAACTGTAGTAGGTGCAAAATCTATTTCATCATCTGCTATGTGTACATCTTCTCTAAATGAACCATAGACTAGTTTACCATCTTCTATAGTTCCTAATCTATTTAAAACGTAAACATCAATCCAAGACTTACTTTTTCCTCTAATGATATTTGGATAGTAATTAGGTGTAACATTTTGGATATTTTCTGCTGAACTATTAAGCTCGTAACTTTTAATTTTATCATCTTCTTTTTTTTCTATCATGCCTGGGGGTTGTACAAAGAACTGCCAGTTATCTGGTTTAACTAACATTAATGATTCTTCTTGATTCATATGATCTGGTACAGGCACTTCACCAGACATAATGGACCACCAATGATCTTCATCAGGTGCATTAGTATCTGCTATAACACCATACCATGAAGGTCCACCATCTTTCATAGAAGGGAATCTACCTACACGCATAGTACATGCATCTACAATAGACTTGGGAATCTCTCTTGCTTCATTAATCCATACACCAGTTAATTCTAAAGACAATAACTTCTTGACATCTTCTGGTCTATCTAGTGCTAAAAAGATAACTTCTAGCTCTACATCACCTACATGAATGTTATGGGTAAAAGGAACTGAGTACAAAAAATTTCCAAAAGAATTTTCTGGAAACCAATCTAACCATGTTTTAATAGTTGTTGTTTTTAACTGGGGGTTTGTATTTCTAATGACTGCCCATCTAGATTTACGTTTACCATCTGGACTAGGCTTCTGCTTTAATGCACGTCTAAATATTTCAATACAACAAGATACAGACTTCCCTGATCCTACTGGACCACGTACACCTCTGAAGAAGGAATCATCCTTCATAAAGGTTTTTATTATTTCACCTGGAGCTTTGTAGTTGAGTTCTGTCAAGCAATACCATTATCTACAGATTGTTTAATTAATTTGTAGATAGTTTCTGGTAGTAGAGATTCTATAAATTTATCGGCTTCATTATCGGAGAATCGTAAATCTCTGGGATAATGTTTGAAATGTTCTTTCTTCACTATCTTACGAAGTCTTTGACGATCCTCGTAAGATAGCTCCTCTGCATACCTCATGTTTAATTAAATATTAATCCTAAGATTATTAGGACAGGAATACAGCATACAAATATCTTTGCTTGTTTGTTTAGCCTATTCCATTTTGTTTTTACCCAATCCATTATGCTCTCGCTTTCTTTTTAGCTGTTGCTGATAGATCTTTAAAATGTACTAAAGGTTTACTAGACGCACTATGAGTCTTGCCTGTATGTAGTTTACCATTAGGCATCTTGTGATATCCACCAGTAAATTCTTTACCACTCTTTAAATAATGCTTTACGCCTTTACCCATTACTTCTTTTTCTTACTGCCCATAATCTTTTTCTTCAAAGCAGGTGGCAATTTATTTTGCTTACCTTTTAACTTTTTAGATCCAGCGGCAGGTTTTTTCATTCCATACATTATGATACCCTCCTAAAAGGTTTTGTTTTAGCAGCAATACCTTTGGGTTGTTTGACAAATTGTTTCCCACTCTTGCTGCCTTTTCTCTTAGCTCTAGTTGTAGCCGCATATTCACTAGCAGTCAATGACTTGATAGCGGCTTCTGGTAAGTAACGTTCACCAGTTTTAGAGGATGGCTTTCCAGATTTGGTTCTCCATTTCTGTTTAGTCCATGCCTTTAAACTTCTTTGTGGCTTCTTCATCTATAGCCACCACCCTTAGCTTTATATTGTTTGGCTAACATCTGAGCTTTCCTTGCTGACCATTGTCCAGGTCTGCCACCCTTTCCTCCTGCTTTAATACGATTAAATAAACTCTTTCTCATAGTAGGCTTAGTATAGTTTCCTGCTGCGTTTACTGCCATGTTACCACTTACTCTTGTTTGCCCAGAACGCTGCTGACATCTTGCCTTTAGCTATATTCTTGGCGTGTCTTGCCTTAAATGATTTTCTTTTCATCTTCATTCTTTGAGATTCTCCTGCTTTAGGCTTACCAGCTGTACTAGCTCCTTGCTCCCCATATCTAATAGTCTTGACCTTAGATCCTTCTTTAGCGACTACGACATGAGATTTTTTAGGGTGTCCTGGAGTTCTTTTAGGTTTGTTGTAACCAGATACTCCTATCCTTTTTAAAAGGCTTTGGCTCATTTACCTAAAAACTTTAAAGCCTTATCGTAGTTATCATATACCCACTTCTTCATATATTCACCTATTGGGGTAGCAGTTCTATTAGTCCTTAATACGCTTTTAAATGTATCTTTATCTTTAGATCTATCTAAAAGTTTTTCTTCATAACTAGATTGTTTTTTTAGAATATTTACTGGTATTCCTACTTCTTCAGAAAATTTATCATAATGTAAATTTACTATATCGTGATATAAAGCACCAGCTGTGGGTTTATAATCTTTTTTTCTATTTTTAGATGTTGGTAATAATGACTGTCTTGTTCTAACCATAGGCGTACTTTACTTAAAAAAAATATATTTTCAATACTCCTTGTAATGAGTACCACACAGAAAGAAGTAACTTCCTATATCGTTCTTGATATGAAATGGAGCAAACTCTCCACACTCTCGGCAACGACAGTACTTAACGTGTTCTTTATGCGTCCACCTTAATATCTGTAACTGATTGTAACACGAACCTTTTGAGCCTATGTTGTTTGTATGGGTGGTTTTCTGTGCTGTCGCACCTGTATTTCTAACCCCCCTAGTCATTAGCCTAGGTCTATCTTTACTTTTAGATTGCCACCGACAGAGTGTTGTACCTTATCAGGAGCTTTGAACCCTCCTCTATCTAGTAGATCCTTTGCTGATTCCATCTGTACGTATTCACTCTTAGCTTCCGTTGCTAACCTAACCATGTTCTTAATTGCAGGTATAGTTCCTAGCCTTCCTATCTCAGCTACACGACTATGCATATATTCAATTACCTTTGGTAGACGTAACGTCTTACTAGCAGTTACCCTACCACTCTCTCCCTTTGCGTATCCTGCTATTTGCGATGCTTTTGCTATGCTACAATTCTCTGCTACGAGGGTGTCTACCAATAACCTTTGTCTATTGGTTAGACCATCTTTACCTTTTACTTGACTGCCCATAACGATAGATACCTTGCTACGTTATATCATGTCAAGAACTTTATTGTAAACAGATGTAACAGATGTATCTCACCATTGACCTATGACTTGTTTATTACCTCAGTCGGCTATAGCGATAGCCTTCTTCGTGTTATCTATATCTCATACAGACACAGGCAACCCAATGGTTAGATTTACTCTCTCTCGATAATGCTCTATTCGTGGCGATAAACTGAGGGGGGCGATCAGCTATGTACACGCCACGAACTACCAACACCTTTCTTCACCTGAAAACTGCATCTAAAGGACATAACGACAGCACACTTCGGTGCGATCGTTCTGTCGCAGTTGTCAGTCTTGAAAGGCGTGGTGCTAAAGTAGGCATTAACGAGAGATAGACTCTCATCATATCAAAGGAGATATACAATGAAAAATATAGATGAATTAACTGATTTTGTGAATGAGATATTTGTTCACAATTATTCACCTGGATATACCAGTTATCATGATACCAGAAGGTACACACTGTATTCTATTGGTGGTAAGGATAATGTATCAGCATCATTAGAAATATGGTCAGAGGACTATAAACTTACAGACGCTGGTGAAGATAAGAGGATAGTCTACACAGTAGACTTAAAGATGAAGGAGGTATCAAATGTATAATTCATTTGAAGAAGAATACATAGCTCAAGTACAAAGAGTACGTGAGCTAAGACAAGAAGGTAAAGAAGATGAAGCTAGTCTAGAGGAAGCTAGATTAGGTAGTATTAATACAGTATATGGATCTGAAGATCTAGAAGAACTGGAGGTTGTTTATGAGTAATTACGTTCCACGTATTGAAACATCAGCATCAGATATTGATGCAATCAACAGTCAAGTTGGTATTGATTGGTATCAGTTGTACAAATCACAAGTTGATGAAACATCAGAGGTAGATATCAAGTATATGAACATCTACCTATGGCAGATATGCAATAGCACATACAAGTCAATGACTACATTCCAAAGATATACACAGGGATATCGTGACAAGATCAAGATGTCTATTGTAGATCAGAGGGAATCTGAAACAGGTCAAGAAATTGCCCAGACTAACTTTGATACATTGACTGAACAGGCAAAGACTATGGATGCATTGTATCGTAAATACGAAGCTATGCACACAGCAGTCAAGAAGCTCTACCTAGAGCTATACAAAGAGGACTTTACTAAGAGGAAATTACCTCAAAAGAGTAAAGGTCAGATGAGAACATTGAAAGATATGACACCTTCTGAACTAGCATCTATTGAACAAGCAGTAGATAGTATGCTTAAATAAACAGTTTCATTTAGGATAGTGGGGTTTCATTCCCCATTATCCAGCATTTTTTTTTTACTAACGTAGTATGATTCGTTCCCTGTCGTTCCGAGTCAGTTCGTTTTTAAACATACAACAAAAGGAGGTACGTATGTACACACTAAAATCATTACTTGGTAAAACATTTTACCATTCAATCAGGCATACAATATTATTTATTGTAGGATTATTTTCTGGATTCAATGCTAAAGCAAACTTCATAGGTACATTTATCATCACCTATCTATCATTAGGTGGTGGCTTTTTGTTTATGTGTTTGATGTTGGGTATCAATCCAACACTAGTAATGTCAGTTATTGCTGCACCTATATGGATATTCATTGTCTATATAACTAACAAGATTACTAAGATTATTGTTGAACATAAAGAAAAGGAGAATGAAGATGAAGTTATTAGAAGTGAGTAAGCTAGAGAATATACTCAATGATCTTATTAAATGTCAAGAAGCAGCAGGAGTTATCATGACTGATGCTAAATATATTAATGAAGCATCTAATGATTTAGATAGTAGAATCAAAGACATAGGAGATCGTCTTAATAAATTAATACAAGAGAACTTGGAGGAATGATGGAACAAGAAGTACAATGCTACAGATGTAATGGACTAGGTGTAATACCATGGGGTGATGCCCCTGATGAATGTGATCCATGTGAAGAATGTGAAGGACATGGTGCTTGGATAGAGGAGGTAAAGAATGAGCGAATCGCTAAAAGTAATGAAGCTTAGATGGATTGAGTCAGTACAAAAGACTTATGATGCTTTTGATAAAGCTGGTTTGTATTCAGCTATGGATGTAAAACATCTTGATGTTAAACATAAATTTGATGAGGTTGTATTAGTACATAACGAAATGATTAAACAAATTTGTGATGTTGTAGATGAACTCGAAGCAGGACAAATACAATCATTACAAACATTACAATACATAACTAACATAACAAATAGGATGAAGGAGGAATAGTATGGGTAGATATTATGAAGGTGATATAGAAGGTAAGTTCTGGTTTGGTATACAATCCAGTCATGATGCAGACTTCTTTGGATCAGTAGCATTACAACCAGATCATCTTGAATATTACTTTGATGAGGAACATATATCAAAAATAGAACATGGACTTGCTCAATGTTTAGATCATCTTGGATCTAAGAAAGAATTGTTAGATGATTTCTTCAAGACACATGATGGTTATACACAAGAAGAAGTATGTAAAGTATTAGATGTACCTGTACCAAATACAAGTATGTCAGTAGAAGAACGTAAGAACAGTAAGTACAACTATTATCTTATGTGGTATGCACGATATGAACTTGGTAAGAAGATACTAGATCGTGTCAAATCAGATAAGTTCTGTTCATTTAGAGCAGAGTTATAAGGAGGAAATATGTTACCACAAGAACTAACGTTTCAGGTACGTGAAGAACCTGTATACAATCAGCATGGTTCAAGGCTAGATGGCTACAAGCAGTTGGTTAAAGATGAAAACAACGAACTGATTGCAGTTCACAAGAATACATACCGAGTTATATCACATGACACAGCATATGATAAAGCTAATGACTTTCTTAATGAACACTTTGATACCAATGGTATGACTGAGAAACACAAGTGGTCTAATCAGGGAGCTGTTATGGCTACCAGATTTACTCTACCTGAGTATCAGATACCATTCAAAGATACATCCATTGGTCTAGAAGCTGTGATATGGAACAGCTACAATGGTATGCGTTCATTCCGATTTGATCTAGGTTTCTACTTATGGCTATGTCTTAATGGACTTAAGAGTTCAGTATGGGATATCAGTTTGAATACTGCACATAAGGGCAGTAATGAAATTAAACTAGCATTACCTGGTGGTTATGCAGCTATTGATGGACTACATACTGTACATAATTACATGACTAGCTGGTTAGAAGAACCAGTACAAGACTATGAATTACATAGTCAAGTAGATAGATTATGCTTTCAACCAACACGTACTGATAAGAGTCATGTCAATCAACAACATAGAAATTACATTGTAGATCAGTATGAAAATAATTATGCAAAAAAATATGGACCTAATAAGTTCAGTGCATATCAAGCAATCACACATTGGAGTACACATTATCCTAGCGATTCAGTAAATACTCGCTATGATAGAGAGAGGAAAGTGTCTAACATGTCTTGGTTTAGCCAAGCAGCGTAGAGATTAGATGGGAGTACATCCTTCATCTTCCTCCTCCTCGTACTCCCATCCTTCAATCAATGAAAAAAATATTTATTAGTGAAGAAGAAAAACAATTACATAGATGTACTACTTGTAGAAGATGGAACACTATGTACATGATGATTCAACTGGATCATTATACTAGAGAGAAACAATGTATAAGATGTTTTAATAGGAGTAGATATGAAAACAAAAAGAAGAATAGTTAATAAACTATGGAAAGGTATGTATATTTCACTAAGAGATTATGAAATACAACAAGCCATTGATAAGAACTATACCATACAAGCAATACATAAAGGTCAAGTGATGATGCTTACACCTACTAGATTAAAAGATATTGATTTAACTGTAGGCACACCACAAAAATCAATGTATGATAACAAGTCTTATAGACTTATAGATGTGAGGTGGAAGCCATATGACAGATCAGATAAACCCAGATCATTACAAGAAGGGAAACATTGAAACATATGATTTCATTGTAGCTAAGAACTTATCTTATGCTCTTGGTAATGTAATAAAATATATTGTACGACATAAATATAAAGGAGGTATTGTAGATCTTGAGAAAGCTCAATGGTATCTACAAAAAGCAATAGATGGATATGATAGATCCAAAGATTCTAATTAGAAAGTTTGCTAGTGATAGAAAGTTACGCAATAAATCTACAAAAAATTATAACATGTCCGATCCTATGCAACGTAAGTTGTGGTGGATTGATAAGGTCTGTTACTTTTGCTATCTCAGACATGATAAACAAACTGCCCAGGCATTACGTATAGAACTTAACAAACCTTATGTTCATGCATCTGCAAGAGGACTTGCTAAAGATTTATGGAATGAAAGAAAAGGTTTAGAAGAATTAACAAAGAGGAGAGTAGATGAATATACACAAACAAAAGAACGTATTAGACAGAAGATCAGGAATCGGAGGCAGTGATGCTACCAAGATTGTAGCTGGTGAATGGAAGCAACTCTATCAGCTCAAGAAAGGTTTGATAGATGATGAAGATCTATCGTTTGTATTACCTGTACAAATGGGAATATATACCGAAGACTTTAATAGAGATTGGTTTACAGCTCATACAGATCTACCAGTTAAAGAGGTAGACAGTACACTGAAACATAAGAAGCATGACTTTATGTTAGCTAACTTAGATGGCTTTGTACTTAATGAAAACCTTAAACCAATAGGTGTGTTTGAAGCTAAGCATGTCCATGCATTTACTAAAGATGATACTATACTTGAAAAGTATTACGCACAGATACAACACTATATGATTGTGAGTAATCTACCTCAAGCCTGGCTATCTGTTATCTTTGGTAATAACAAATGGAAGTCATTTCATATCCAAGCAGATAAGAAGTTTCATAAGAAACTAATACAGGCAGAGGAAATGTTTTGGCAACATATTATTAATGATGAAGAACCTGCTGACTATGTAGAGTTCAGTTCGATAGGAGGAACTAATGACTGATAAAATACTAAACGAACCAAACAAAAAATATTGGGATCAACTAAAAACTACTGATCCTAGGTTTACCAAAAAGATTAACAAAGGTTTTGGTGAACTTACAACCATTGATCCAATGTGGCAGATTGGAAAGATGACAGAAGTATTTGGTCCATGTGGTATTGGTTGGGGTTGGACATGTAACTATACATATACTGATTCAAATGTATTTGCAGAAGTAAGTGTATGGTTAGAAACACCCATACAAATATACGGACCAGTATCTTCAGTACAATCATTACATAAAACTAATGGTAAGTTAGATGATGAGTGTACTAAGAAAGCTATGACTGATGCATTAACTAAAGCATTATCACATGTTGGCGTAAGTGCAGATGTATTCTTAGGGATGCATGACAACAGTAAGTATGTTGAAAAGATCAAAGCTGATATTAAATCCAATGTAGATAAATCTAAAATTAAGGAGATTACATGACCAAAGTCCTAAAGCTAACAGAAAAACAAATTGAGCAAAAAATAAAAGATGCTCAATCTAAATATCCAGAAGATTATCTCAAAGAAAAAGACTGGAAATTAACCATTGAAGATCGTTATATATTCAATGTAACTGACTGTTTATATTTTGGATTAAGATACATGGATGAATGTATGGATCTTGATTGGGATTATAAATACAAAACATTTTATTCTGTTCTACCTTTGTTAACAGAATTGGAGTATCCACTTCGCAGACAAAATGAACGAGTAAAATTAAATGATTATATCAAAGAAATAAAAGGAGAATCTAATGATAAATAAAGTAATACTAGTAGGTAGGTTGGGTGTCGATCCAGAGATCAAAGCTACCAGTAAAGGTGATGAGTATGCTAACTTTAGTTTAGCAACATCAAAGAAGATTAAGACTAAGGATGGTACGTGGCAAGAGAAAACTACTTGGCACAAGATTACAACCT
>Ga0208767_1003769_pt1 | contig 10892 bp, 35 predicted proteins | sample VirMetDEL_Mar_21_FD_184514 | JGI IMG/M metagenome (GOLD analysis project Ga0208767, IMG submission 184514) | Aqueous microbial communities from the Delaware River and Bay under freshwater to marine salinity gradient to study organic matter... | ecosystem: Environmental > Aquatic > Marine >... | reverse complement strand
AAGTTTTCAGAGTTTTAAGAGTCTGAGAAGTAGCCGAAGAACTTGGAAGAACTTCGGCATACTTCACAAAGCTAATCAGACTTAACCAATCTCCAAGTATTCCTTGATAGACTCATGTCCCTCGTCAGAATCTTTTTGACTGATAAAAGCGTTTAAAGTTTTTAGATATTTATCCGCTAACTTTTTGCGACCATTAATCAAATCATCGGCATCGGCACTTGAAAGAAACTTTTTAATTTTTCCTTCTTCAAACCTTTTTAAGTCATGAATTAAAATTCCATAAATCCAACGCTTGTATGAATTAGTGAATTTATTAAGTGCCTTTTCATCTTTTATTTTCTTTTCAGTCGCTAAGACCTCAGAAACTTTAAAAGATAAAAACCATAACTGCTTTGCAGTCGCTGTTGTATTTTTATTAAAAGCCATGTTTAACCCTCCTTACTTGGTAAGACTTCATTTATCGAATTTGATATGGCATTCGCATACCTTATCAACCTTAATTTATCCGCTTGGTTACTTGCCTCTATTCTGAGCTGTGTTTCTCTTTTGGAGAAAAACATTCCAAAAATAAAATGCATCGCTTGATTTACTTTAGTAAATTCGGCACACGAATCATCGGATAAATGTATATGAATATAATTTTCCATATAACCACCTATATTTTGAAAGTTAAAAAACAATACTGGTTTTATTTTATTCGGTTTTATGCTTCTTCAATTTAGCCTTCGACCTAAGAATCCCAAAGAGTAATTCTTCTTTGTGTACGCTCAACGTCTTTCGAGTGCGGGATTATTTCAAATCCAGATTTTCAACGTAAGATTAATTTAAGAGTCATCAATATCAAAAATCTAATTCCCACTATATACAAGTAAAAGCTAAAAGCAATTACTATTATTCATGCGAATATCAGATTTTTTAAAACTTTACAACCCTTTTAAAAAAACCCAACTCATAAAAATATAATCTTGTCAATCCACCCAAAGCACAATGAAAAATAATTTGCAATCTTTTTTTAAAATCCCATTCATAAAAATTTTAATTGGTCAATAGTCTTTTTAAAATCTCATTCAGAATTTTTTAATCTAGTCAATAACTTTTTTTAAAATCTCATTCAGAATTTTTTAATCTTGTAAATACTGTAAATTTATACAGTACTTAAAAAATCCTGTACCTTTTTCTAAAAATCTCAATGTACCTTTTTTATTTCATGTACCTTTTATTTTTTTTATGTACCTTTTTAAAATTGTACCTTTTTTGAAATGTACCTTTTTTATTTTGAATTTACTTTATCTATTAATTGAGTGGAGTGGCGGGATTTTTGCCCTAATAACTAATAGTTGCGGGTAATAACTATTGGTTGAGAATTTTAATAGGCTTGAAGTTGGGCGAAGATGTCGGCACAATGTCGGTGGATAGCGGAACTTACCGCTAATAACTTATAGTTGAGGGCTATATAATTATGCAAACATTTACTTGTGAAACTCAAGCAGTTGAGTATTTAAATAAACTGAACTTCTCATTTGTTGAGGAAATATCCCATAAAGAAACCAGAGCCAAGATTTATCGGAAAGGTAGGTTGAGGGCATTATTAAAAACTGAGTTTGGTTTTTTAAATAAACACAGTATGGATATGGGAACTTTATATATCTTAGATACTTGGCAGTATTAATAGTCTTGACAAGACCAAACAGTTCTCGCTAAACTTTTAAGCCTTCAAAGGCAAAGAAGTTTCTTTTAGTTTCCTAAAAAGAAACAAGGGGAAAAGAGTATAAGACTTAATAGTTTCTTTAAAGATACTTTATAGCCTTGACATGGCTTGGGAGTTTCGGCAAACTTGCTAGGTCGATTGCGACAGAAGATTTAAAGTGCAAATAAATAAATCCGAGAAGCACTTAAAAAAATAAAGGTGTGACATAAACCCCCTATAACTTCCTGAGTAAGAAGTAAAACTGCTCACACTTTAAGAGCTTACGCTACCTTCTCTTATTGTGGAAACATTAGGTAGTCGCTAAGTACTTAGTGGCAGTTTTGTTAGGTTTTATTGAGGACTTAAAATCTAACACCTTTAAATCTTAAATGGAGATAAATATGAAAATAAATAGCATAGAAATAGCAGGATATGAAAGTATCGTTGCTAATCTTGATGTCATTAATGATGAAATAAGACCTATAAATTGCAAGGAAAATTTCTCATGTAATGATAAAATTAAAGGTGGTATATGGTATATCTATTATTTTGATAACTTAATGGTGACTGTTATCTGTCATAGTGGTTCTTATGGTGGAAGTTCTGGTTTATTTGAAATAGGTATCAGAGATAAAGATACTGGCGAGTGGTTAATAGATAATCCTTATATATCTAAAGATAATTATGGAGTTGAAGGTTGGAAAACTTACAATGAAATTCAAAGAATTTTAAAAAGTATGCTCGTAGATACTATGAGAAAAATTAAAAATCGGTAGCAATTAATTCACGGGATTGCTTTAAATCTGAACTGTTAATTATCAGAGCCGACAAATATTTAACTATCGTTATCCATGTATGGAAGCGGTCAAACCAGCAATAATAAACCTTAAAAATGCTTGAAGGTTAGTAATGTTATTTGTGCCTTATGGCTTCGCAAGTTCGAATCTTGTCGTGGAATAGAACAAGTAAGGATAGTTAATAGGTGGTAGTAGTTTGAATGGTACTGCAGAGAATGTAGGAGAAATAGCCACCTACACTACTACTGCCACCGCCAAATTTTTAGATAGCTAGTGAGGATTTTTTTTCATATAACTCTCCTACCTTACTAGCTATCGCTATAATTTTTATAGCATTGACAAGCACAAGGAGAGTTGCTAACTTTGTTGCGGTCAAACAGACAACAACTTAAATGGAGGTATAAATGTTAAGTATCATTGATAAAGTAGAAAAATTCAGAGAGTTAAATACTCTTTGTCAATTATTGGCTGAGTGTTCACATGCTCTTAATGGGGCAACTGAATGCTTAGGTTATTTTAATCCTGAAGGTTTAGAAACGCTTGGTAGATTTACTGACCTTGAATACGCACAAAGTGTTGTTGAAGATGTCTTTACATGGGCATATGATAGACATCACTATTCAGTAGATATTCCTGAGTTTTATGGAGTAGATTACACAACACCTCTTAAAAATAAAGAGGTTGTAGAATTACTTGAAGAACTCATTGAAGATGTTGGTTTAGAAGTTTTAGGTTTAAGCGAGGAGGTCGCATAATGGAACAAATAGTAGAACTATTAGATAAGTATGCTGTAGAAGATTTTGATGATTTGTTAATTCAAATTGTTATGACTATAGCAGAACAAAGAAAAATCAGAATGGAGGAAGAAGAAGATGATTGAAGATAAAGAAAAAATTATAGAAGAAGAAGAAGAAGAAACTGAATTTTGTGTAGAAGTTTCGGGAACTTTTCATGTCATGGCAAATAGTGAAGAAGAAGCTGAACAATTTGTATTTGACCAGCTTTCTGATGACCGAGGAAGTGGATATAGTTATCTTAGTGAGTTAGATATAACAGCAGGAGAAGACTAATGGATATAGATAAAAACAGAGAAGGTGCTTGGCGAATATGTGATATTGTTAATGGCTACTTGGAAACAAGAGTCTATTACTTTTACACTAAGCGAGAAGCAATACAAAAATTTAAACAAGAAATGAAAGAACTTAGAGGTAAAGTATGACTGATTACGAAAAAATTGAATGGGTACATAGTCAAATATCTGAACTAAAAGATGGATTCGAGGTTGATTTAGAAACTATGCAAAGTTTTATAGAAGACATAAGAGAAAAATTTATTAAGGAAAAAGCATGAAGTTTAAATTCTTAGATGAAGATATAGCACTTGAAATTACTAGAGTCTTTGCTGAGTTAAGTGATGAAGAACTAAAAGAAACTTTAGATGAAATAAATTATCTTGGGCAGACTTCAAGAACTATTAGAAAAATAAATGTTTTAGATATAAAACCAAAACTTAGACTAATTAAAAACGAGGAGGAAACTAAATGAAATTACCCTATGAACAATGGAAAGAACTAGACAGAGCTATGGCATTCTTAGATGAAACTGTTAATGCAGTACCTATGGGCATTAGGATAGAGCCAGAAGCCCCTAGTTTAGTACAGCTTTCAGCAGAAATGTGGGAGTTGATAGATGAATTAAAACCAGACGAGGAAACTAAATGAGTGTAGAACTTACATTTAAAAAAGAAAGCAAGGAACTAGAAACAGCTTTAGCAGTTGTTAGATGTTTAATTAATGACTCTAAAAATTGTATTAAAGCAAACGAAGATGATAAGCACATGAAAAAACAATTCAAAAGTGAACTACATCAATTACATGGTGTTGAGTGTTTATTAGAATGTGCTGATTTTTATTACAAAGACTGAGGTAAATTATGACTATGACAATGAAAGAACACATGGAAATGATGGATAGAATTAGGCAAGGCAAAAATGCCGAACTTAGTAAAATAAAAACTGTTAAAATTAATGGAGGTATTAATGGTAAAAGTAAGAAACATGAAAAGTAGTAATGGTAATGCAGTTGCTAATCAGTTTGAAATAGAGACTGATGATGCAACTTATTTGCAAAGCTACAACTCAATCATAGCTAAGAGAATGGATAGTGGTGTAATATATCTTGATGAATACTATTGGGATTATTCTGTCACTACTGGTCGCTACAGAAATATGTTTTTAGGCGAGAACAAAGGTGTGACTCAAATGAAAATAGATAGTGGCGAATATATTTTAACTAACTTAAATTAATAGAGAGGTAAATATGTTTAAGAAAATGCTAAGAAAGTTCTTAGGAATAGATGAGTTGGAAAATCAACTGACTCAGATTGATAAAGAACTACAAGACAATATTGAAGAAACTGCATGTCATAGGACTGACTTAGATGACAGACCTACCTTTTATGATATGGAAACTCAAGTAGAACAACTGGTTAGTGATTGGGTTAATGACTCTTTACAAGATATAGTTGAACGCTTAAAAAAATTGGAGGATAAAAATGAAAACTGATAAACAAAAATTTAAAAAGAATTTAACAAAAAAACTAGAAGATACTTTTGGTAAAGACTTTGTTAATGATAAGATTAAAATTGTTATGTACAAAGATGATGAAGTGGAGGATAAATAAATGTCTAACGAATACAATGACATAATCAAAGACCACATAGAAAGTAAAGTAGTCGAAGCTAAGTTTTCCGCAGAAGATTTATTAGCAGAACTTGGCATGAAATATCAAGATGCTTACGAAAATAAATTATCTTATGATGAGTTAATTAATCTTGTCATTGAAAAAAGATTTGAAGAATTTTCAGAGGTGTGAATATGGAAGTAATAACTTGTAGAGAGTATAATCGTAGAGGTTTTGAAAAACATAGAGAAGCAGTAGATGAATGGAAAGAACAAAGCCATTATTCTACTTACCCTTCTATAGCATTTTTTATATTTCATAAACCTAATGGAGAACCTAGAAACTATGGGTATGTGTTGGCAACAGAACATGGTGGACAATGGTTTAAAACTAAACGAGAAGCTATTAAAAAAATGGAGGAATAAATATGGCAGACTATAAAAGACTTGACAATCCGAAGTCGGTATCGGAAGCTGTGGTTGGTGTCGATGACGTTATTAAAAACTTTATCGACCAATATGAAGGCGAAGCTGACACAGAAGATGCAGAATATGTAGCTAAGTGTTGGCATATAGTTAAAAACAATTTGAGGTAAAAATATGATAGAGAAAAAATGTGAATACTGTTTTGAACAACATGAAGAAACGACTTGGAACATTGGATTTATTAATGGCGAATGGTTGTGTTTAGAATGTGGGGATAAAGTTGAAATTAAAGAGGAGGTCGCATGAGTAGAGATATAACAGAAGTTATTGATGATGATTGTAGAGAGCAATTAGGACATTCTAATTGGGCAATTATTAGCACATTGTCTGAGCAAGAAAAAGTAGGAATAGAAACAAAAGGTATTTTTAAAACCTATCAAGGTGTTGATGTTTTATTTTATTGGGATAAACATGAGGAGGTCACAACATGACTAAAGTTAGATATGTAGAAGCAAAGTATGACACTACCCTTTCATGGGATATTGAAGCCATTGCTGAAAAAAACAATTTTAAAATGGAAGAGATTGATAAGATAGAAGTAGGTAAATGGACAAGATTATTTATTACTTTAAAAGATGGTACACAGTTTTGGGAAGATGGTAATGAGTCAGATGCTACTGATTGGAAGTGGGCAGAACATCAAGGCTTTTATGATAAAGATTGGCTTTCAATAGACGAGGAGGAAATAAATGAAGGGCTATAAAAAAGGTACATTGTTGCAAGAGTATTTTTTAAATCCTCACTTCAAACCAACTGAGGAAGAACAAAAAGAACTTGAAGAATTTTTCACAACTAAAGGAGGTAAAGAGTGGAAGTTAAATTAATAAATAAAGGAATAACTGTAGCCGAAGATTATATCGCAGGTACAGTTCATGTGGAGTATGATAATACTGATAGCATTCTCCCCTTTAAAAACAGAGTTATAGATTGGTGGCGAAGAGCTGATGATAACTATGAATCTATTGAAATCTTTGAGATTAAAAATAGGTCTGAATGGGAAACAAAGCAGAAGCTTATGAAGGTTGAGAAGTCTATGCAGAATTTAATTACAAGACATTTGAAGGAGGAAGCATGAGCAAGTATCGCACAAGCAGTTATGCTTTTACTGTATTTAATCCTAATAATAAAGATAAAGCAGAAGGATTAGATGAATTAAAAAAGCTAAGAAAAACAATAGCTTACACTAATAAGTTAGGACTCACTAACCATTATGTTAAGTGTCAAGGTAGGTGGGGTAAAAAAAATCCTAACTACAATCGTAGAACGGGTAAAAAAAATCCTAACTACAATCGTAGAACAATTCCATTTTGCCCATTAAGACATGCAGTAAAATGGGATGTATATTTTTATAGGATGTAATTATGGAACACTATTATTTTTATCACGATGATATAAAGACTGGACTAAGAGGAGAAGGTTGTGGCTATCGTAAAGCTACTGTTCGTTCTGTTGGTCGCAAGTGGGTATATCTTAGATTTTCTAACGAAGGAAACTTTAGAAAGCTTTCAATCAAAAAGTGGCAAGATATTTGCCGACAAAAAGATTTTAGAACATGGGAAAGTCATGTAGCAGAAAGTAAAATAAAAAGAAAAGCTCTTGATAAGGGTTTATCTTTCTACAAAAAAAGGTATAATAAAAATATTCCTAAGACTATTGAGGAACTACAAAAAGAACTGGAGGTGGCTTAACATGATTTGGATATTAGTAGCTCTGTTTGAAATCACTACTGTTGCTATGGTGATTGAGGATATTCATGTCTTTGAATATCAATTCAATTCCGAGCTAGATTGTTTAAACTTTTTAACAGAAAACTATGAAGGTTTGGAAAATTATATTGAGGAAGAATATCAAACTCATGCAGAAACTTTTGTTTGTGTAAATTCAGAAAGAATAAATAGAGGTTAAATATGGACAAAAAAAATTATTATACTCTTACTAAACCTGATAACAGAATTTATCATTTTAAAGCGTTGGTAAAAGAATTACCAATTACATCTATGACTATTATAGAATATAAAGATGCAGTAGAAAAAATCTACATGGAAGTTTATTATCCAGAGGAACGAATATGAAGTTTGTAATTTATATTGGTAAATTAAAGACTGTGACTGTTGAGGCAGAAGATAAAGACTATGTCAAAGCAGTTATATTAGATAATGCTAAAACATTTCTTGAGGATATGTTTGATGATGGAGTAATAGAAATTGAACAAGAAAAAAGTTAAAGAACTAAAAAAACGAGTTAAGCTAATTCAAGTACAATGGCTTAAATCTATGATGACCGAAGAGGAAGGTAATAAAATTACCCTTGACAATGTTGATACTATGCTGCCCAAAGAAACTCATGTACACACTACTGAAAGAACTCATTTGTCTTTTATGACAGATAAGTGGTTGCTAAAAAAATTAAAACGCAATCCAAATATTAAAAACTATAATGATTTAAAAGAGGAAATAAAAGATGCAAACATATATATGTAAAGTTATGTTGAATGACGAAGAAGATGAAATAAAAACTTACGCTTATTCTATATTAGAAGCGTTTGATAATCTTATTTGTATGGAGGGAATCACAGATATTGTTTCTGTTTCTAATGAAACAACAAAAAAGAAGTTTCTTTTTGAGGGAGATTATTTGGCTCTAAAAGAAGCAAGAAGCAATATTAAAGATGACCACTTAATTATTGAGGAACTATATAAACTAGATGGCACAGAGAAAAGAAACAGTCTTAATTAAACATGTCAAGAAGGCAACTTCTCAGGGCATGGCAGGTCGTGGTAGGAAGATTAAAAAATCTACCAAGCACATGAACAAACATAAAAGACGACAACAAAAAACTAAATATCGAGGGCAAGGTAGGTGATAGAAAAAGCAGTGGTGCTTGATGACCATGATGTTATGCATTATGTTTATGGTACTTACGAAGAAGTTGAGGCATTTGCTGAAAAAATAAATGGCTATGTAATTAGATACCTTGACCATGTTGCACCGAGTATGGTATACTCTAAGTTTGAGTATGTTGGTGAAGGGCGAAACCCATACCAAATAAGTAGAAAGTTTAATTACGAAAAAGGAATTATAGATGATACAGAAAAATGGTAGATTAAAAGAACGAGTAATCAAGAAGCCCTCTCTATCTCCATTTAAGTTGCTTGATTTGGTGCTATCCACAACTCAGAGAGTAGTTGGCTCAAAACTCTCACAGAATTTTAATAAGCTGAACGGAGGTAATACACTATGGCTATATTAGAAGGCTCAGTAAAATGGGCAAGTATAACGACTCCAAACACAAAGTTTGAGCCAGTCTATACTGTTGACTTAATTGTTGATGAACAGACTGCGAATGACTTTGCCTCAAGGGGTCATAAAGTAAAACAGCATGATGAAGGTCCTGCTTTAGTTATCAAAAGAAAGGTACATGGTCCTAATGGAATAACCAGACCTGCACCTAGACTTTTAGATAAGGACAAGCAAGAAATAAATGTTGCTGTTGGTAATGGCTCTAAGGTTAGAGTTCAATACAATGAGTATAGTGGTGAGGGTAAATTTGGTCCTTATATAGGACTTGACTTACAAGCTGTACAAGTTGTCGACCTTGTTGAATATAAAAATGCTGATGGTGCTGAACTATTAGCTGATGGCGAGGAGTTCTAATGGAAGAACAAAAACCTTACATTACCATTGATGATGTTAATGTTTATGTTGAGGATTTACCTGAAGAAGGTCAACAAATCTTTGGCAGATTACAAAGACTAAATCAAAAGAAAGCTGCACAGACTTTAGACCTTGAAGAAACTCAAGGTGCTATTAATTATTTTTCTACTAGAATTGTAGAGGTAGTTAATGCTGATAAGTCTGGTGTTAAAGTAGAGGAATCTGAAACAAAAGAAGTACCATCAGATACTGAAACACAAGACAGTTAATAACAATTTAGCTAGACTAGGTTTTTAAAGACCTCTATTTGTTCCTAGTCTAGCTATCATTTTGGAGATAGAATGAATCAAGATAAAAGTAAATTTGTAAAGCATAGGCAACCTTGTCCTAAGTGCGGTGGCTCTGACCCCGTATCAATCAATGCTGACAACTCGGCTTATTGCTTTAGTTGTTCAACATTTTTTACCGATTATGAAACTGCAAGTGAGGGCAGAATAGTGGAAACAACACAGAAACCAACCAATACATTTTTAGAATCCTATACTGGAATCTATGGCGAACTTACAGACAGAGGCATCTCTGAACAGACAGCTAAAAAGTTTGGAGTTCGTGTTATCAAAAATAGAAATGGAGATATAACGCAACATATATATCCATACTTTAATGGCAATGAAGTAGCCATAACTAAAACAAGATTTGTTGCGGACAAAAACTTTGCGACCAAAGGTACATTTGAAGGCACTGGATTATTTGGCGAACAACTATACAGAAACACTGGCGGTAAATACTTAACTATTACCGAGGGCGAGTGTGATGCTATGGCAGTAGACGAACTCTTTCAGGGTAAGTGGGCAGTCGTATCTCTTAAACGAGGTGCTGCGGGTGCAGTAAAAGATATTAGAGAAAGCATAGAGTTTGTTGAAAGCTTTGATAATGTCGTGCTTTGTTTTGATAATGACAAGGCAGGTAGAGAAGCTTCACGAAATGTTGCTCGTATCTTAAAACCCGGAAAGGTAAAGATAATGACATTACCCAATGGCTACAAAGATGCCAATGACATGCTCAAACAAAAAGAATTTCAAGGCTTTACTAAAGCTTGGTGGGAAGCTAAGACTTATACACCATCAGGTATTATGGAATTGTCTGGTCAAAAAGATAACTGGCTTAATAGAGAAGTAAAAGAAAGTATTGCTTATCCTTGGGAAGGACTTAATAAAAAACTATATGGGTTAAGACGAGGCGAGTTAGTAACTCTGACTGGTGGAACTGGACTCGGTAAGTCTTCAGTCACTAGAGAGCTTGAGCATTGGCTAATTAAAACTACCAAAGATAACGTAGGTATCATTGCTCTTGAAGAGAACTGGCTTAGAACTGCAGACGGTTTAATATCCATTGAAGCAAACGATAGACTGTATCTCAATGAGAAACGAGATAGTTATTCCGAAGAAGATTTAAATGCTTTGTTTGATAAGGTAATACAAAAGAACAGAGTATTCATTCATTCACATTTGGGTGCGACAGACATTGATGAGATATTTGCAAAACTACGATACATGATTGTAGGTTGCGAGTGTAAATGGGTCGTGGT
>Ga0208767_1003766_pt1 | contig 10898 bp, 20 predicted proteins | sample VirMetDEL_Mar_21_FD_184514 | JGI IMG/M metagenome (GOLD analysis project Ga0208767, IMG submission 184514) | Aqueous microbial communities from the Delaware River and Bay under freshwater to marine salinity gradient to study organic matter... | ecosystem: Environmental > Aquatic > Marine >... | reverse complement strand
AAAGTTAATTTAATGGGTAGGAATTGCTAAATAATTAGCTTTTCTTTGTACCACCAAAAGTTACGCTAGATGCAGATTCATTTCTGAATTTCATCCCAGCTTGCTTTTCCTTCATAAGATCGTTGTTTATAGCTTCTTCTTTTTCTTGAGTCTTCCTATTATAGTAATCCTCAATTTGAGCTGCGATCTCTTCCGGTATCCTTGCGAGCAAAAGGCCTCCTACTCCAATGATCCCTGCGTATCTACCTTCAGACATTTGCGGATAATCTTGATCTGGATATTCATCAGCTCTAACTAATTCGTATCCTTCTCTTAATGAAGCTGCAACATTTTTGGTATCTTGATACCCCATGCTTTCAGCTCTTATCCACTGATGACGAAAGCCTTTTGGCGCAGGCGGTGCATCGAGTGAGTTGGGTGGAGTCCATACTTGTTTGTGAGAAGTTTTTTCTCTAGTTTGACTCGCACGTGAAGTTTTCATTTTATCATTTTCCATATGCTTATACTCCTTCCGTGATTTTTAATTGTTTTGCATAATCTTCGAGTGGCACACCTAATCTTTTAGCTATTGCTACCTGTGTTGATGTGAGTTTCACAGTTTTCTTGCGTCCTGTTGAGGCTGAACGTTTAGCCGAAGCTACGTTTTGAGCAGGTTTTGCTCTTTCCGTAGTTGTTTCCGCTATCTTATCAAATTTATGCGGAAATTCAAGTCTTATTCTTTTATCGACTTCCGTATAATATTCGTCAGTTTTAGGATCAAAGCCTTCTTCTTCTACTAACTTTTTATGTATGTCAAAAGCAGTATAAGTCATAGCAGAATCGTTGCCAAACCAAGAGTTTTTGGCTGCCCAATCTTCCGCTCTAGGATCTGTTGCAGCTGGTTGTGTATTACTTCTTTGAGGAGTAATATTAACCTCTTTCTCTTTTTTAGGCTCTTCTCTATTTTTCATAGATGAAAGTCTTGCGGCATCTACAGTTAGATGAGCAATCTGTTCCTGCGCTGCGACTTGAGCTTCAACATTTTGAGATTCAATGGCATTTTTAAGAGCAAGTTTAGCTGCTGCTAAATTTGTCTTAACTCTACTTTCAAATTCTGAAACATAGTTTTTATCTAATTTAGATAATCTACCTTCCATATTTTCTTTATCTCTTTTTGCTGATTCTGCAAAGGCAATGGCTTCTTCTCTTTGCCTTTCAGCTTCTCTCATCTTACGAGTTAATTTAGCAATACGTTTTTGAACGCCATCACTATATTCTTTTAACTCATCTTTTTTATCTTCTACTTTTTCTTCAACAGGTTTTTCTTCACTTGCTTCTACCTGTTCTACTTCAACCTTTTCTTCTTTTACAACTTCCTCTTTAGGTTGCTGTTCATCTAAATTAACTTCAACCGGCTTTTCGTTTTCTTCGCCAACATCAATTAATTCATCTTGTTTTCTGTTTTCTTCTTGCATAGTTCCTTCCTATGTTAAATGTAATGAAGAATCGATTCTGGGTCACCAATGGTTCCTAGAACTTCATCATCGTTTAGTATTCGCACTTCTCCGCCTTCTATTGGTAATCTTGCACCAGCGTATCTGGCAAACATTACCCAATCTCCTATTTTGCACCACGGCTCTATAAATTTTTCTTCATCTTTATAGGCTAGGTCTCCCATTTTCAAAACATAACCACATGTGGTTGCAATTCTAGCTTTGTCTAATTGTTCTTGTGAAAATAAAATACCACCTTTAGTTTTCTCTCTTGGTGTAAAAGGTAAAACTAAAAGTCTATATCCAACAGGTTCAGGTAGTTGATCTACAACTTCCTTAATATTTTCTGGATCTAGTCTTTTTGCGTGAGGTTCTTCTTTTGCTTGTTCTTTATATTTTTCTTCTAATGCATTGACATGTTTAGGAGTTTCCTTTTTGGTCTCCGATGTCGATAACGTTTCCTTGCTCATTTTTTTGCTCCTTATAGTTTAGCAGGTTAGAGATTTCCTGTAGTATTATTGAATAGGCATGTGCCTGTCCTAACATATATTTATATTTTTCCATATTGTCAACCCCACCACTCATCATCGTATCTTGAATCTGAATTTGTGCGTTGGATATGGCCTTCTTAAGCTTATCTATTATTACTAGATCTTCCATTATTTAACCCACCTTTCAATTACTTTTATTTTTTCTTCTGCATCTACAATAACTTGCAATAATTTATCTACTTCGTTCAAGTGCTGCGGATGTTCTCCTATACCCACTGGACTTTTTAAATAGATATTTATTGTTGCTATTGATTCGGCTATTTGTGCTTCGTATCGTTTCTTTAGTGCTTCTAACATTTCCATCTTTTTCTAGCCTGACGTAGTCTAGAATTAGGATCTTTTGCTGCCTTTGGAAATTTTTTCATTTGGCCTGCGCTTCTTGCACAGTACGACTTACGTCGGTTTGCAGCTTTTGATCCTGGTTTTACTTTACCCGTCACGGCTGTTTTTAGTTTTGAACCGGGATTTTTTCTTCTGTAGGCAGCGACACCGGCTCGAGTCATACCTGCTCCAGACTTTGTAGGTCTAAAGTTCTTTTTATTTCTTGCAGGCATTTTATCCTGTTTTCTCATACCATTCCTCCCATACTCATTTTTTTTCTTTTTGCAAACGTAGCAACGTTTGTTGGTTTTGGTCCTGTATTACCCGCTGCTCTTTTTCGTTTGACAGCACTCGCCTTTTGTGAGCTTGTCATCCGTGTGGCTTTTGCAAGTGGTACGCATTTCGGATATTTTCTTTTGCTCCCCTTCGATCTTCCGCAAGGTTGATACTTGCCGTCCTTCTTCGGAGCTCCGATGTCCACCCATTTCTCGTCTAACCATTCTTTAAGACCTTTTTTAGCCATTAGACTATTTTTGTTTTTTTACGTTTATTAGACATAACCTTACCACATCCTTTAGCAATAAAACCACCGTTTGCTTTTTTAGTTCTACCTACTTTACCTTTGCAATATTTGGATGCCCAAATGTTTGCATAAGCTGAAGGGTATACCTTGAACTTTTTCTTTGCGGCAGCTTTTCCTGCAGGACATAGTTTAGCCATTATTTCTTCCTTTTTTTAACTCGTCCACCTTTTTTCATAAAGCCCATTTTATTTCTAACGGGTTTAGGAAGTTTACGTAGACCTTTACCTTTTTTACCTGCGGGTACTGGTTTCATTTTTATTCCTTATTTATTTATTTTGCCAGATTTTTTAGCTTTAGAACCAAACTTACCATAAGACTCATCTCTTGAAGCTTTTAATTGCTTCTTCGTTCTTTTCTTTTTGATTCTCATAGCAATAGATTCATCTTTTCTATCTTTGTAGCCTTGTTTTTTCTTTTTAACTTTGCCGCCTTTTTTCATAGCGCCTCTGTCCATAAGTTCAGTTGGCATTCTTTTTGATATCATGTTTTCACCTTGTCCTCTTGAATACATCATATCTCCAGTTCTGCCACCCATTCCACCACCAGCTCTTTTTACTCTAGCAGGGCCTCTTGGGTTTGTTACTTGTTTATTAAATCTTGGGTTTGCCATTATTTTTTTCCTCCGTTTCTAAATATTTGCGTTCCTTTGATACCATAAATGCTCGCTACTACCAAAATCCACAAGTTTGTGAACCATTGAGGAAGTTGCGAAAACATTTCGAAGAACAATTTTACTTTGTCCATCGCAGTGGGGTCGTCTGATACGACCGCCCAGGCTAGAACTGCAACTGGCGTACTCAATATTATGAGCACAGCCTCGTCCTTCCAGTCTGATTGTCTAGCTTCTAACAATTTGCCTTGGTAAGCTTCCTCACCTCGAGCTTGTTTTTCAGCATGCAATAATTGTGCTTCAGACATAGCCATCTTTGCTCTTTGTCTGTTAGCATAAATTTTTGAACCAGCTTGCGCGGCTAACTTAATAGCTTGTAGCCACATAAACTAATACCAAGTTGCTTTAACTGGTTTTTTGTCAGGTCTCATACGTCTTGTACCTTTAACATCAACCACTTGAGATTCATCCGGGTTAGTCATTTCAACAGGAATGCCACCTTGTTGGTAACCATCCTTGCCAACACCTAATTCTTTTTCAATTTTAGGTGCTTTAACATAACCTTGACCTCTTAAATAATCTTTAGTCATTTTTTGTCTCCTTATTTTTTAATTATAACTACTTTTTAGGAAAGTTTCTACCAAAATCATGAATTTTACTAGCATCAGACATTTGTTGCTTTGCTAATGAGACTCCAGCACGTAAACCAGCTAGTTGTTCGTTCTGTTCTAGCTTATCTTCCTGTATTTCCTTGTTCATCATGGCTTTCATTTTGTCTAAATCCAATTGTTCTTGACCTTCGTCTTTTTTTCTTTGGTTTTCTTGTGCTCGAAGATCTAATTCTCTACCTTTTAGTCTTAATAGTGGATCTCCTCCATATTCACCCATGATTTTTTCTTCTTCTTTTGCATAATCTTCTGTCATTTCTGCAATAAGTTTAGCTTTTCTTGATTCAATGTCGCTTGTAATTTTTTGAATACGTTGTTGTGACTGCATCATCATAGGATTTTGCATCATCGCTTGTGGATTTTGCATCATTGGACCTAATTGTTGAGTTAATTGTTGTATTTCTTGTATCTCTTGTACAAATTCTAATTGAACTTGTTCTTGAGCCATTAAACTAATGTGTTCTAAAATATTTTTTTGTAATCCATTCATAGCAATTGGATTATTTTGCACCATATTCAATCTCATAAAGTTTAAGTGTGCATCAATATGTGCTTTGTGATCTTGTCCTGGAAACGCTTGAAAGGGTTTACCACTCATTGCAAGAATATGTTCTAAACTTGGATCTAATGGTTGTGGTGTTTGAGGCGGTGGTAAAATTGCATTTACATTTTTTACACCTAATGCATCATACATAGATCTATAAGCTTGATACAAATTATGTATTTGTGGATTAGATTGCGCTAATTGTAATTGTGTTTGCGCCATAGATATTCTTTGTGTTTGAGAAAATATATTTGGATCAGCAACTGGAAGTATATCTATTCTATCATCAAAGTCTTGAACTTTAATTTCTCTTGAAGCACCTGGTACATCATAAGGATAAACGGGTGGTAAGTAAGTTTTAAAAACTTCTGATAATAATTTAAATTCTTGTTTTAGACCTACATATAATCTTTTGTGTATCGCTGACATTACCCGCGATCCACGTTCCAATAATGCTACTGTTGTACCGACAGCCGCGTTTTGATTCATGTCGCCCACTTGTGCATCTGCGATGGACGCGAAGCGTTGACCTGCTTGAACCACAACACCCATTAAAGATAATAAAGTTGCATCAGGACCTTTGAAAGGTAAAGGCATAAACTGATCTCTAATATTTCCTCCCGGAGCGTCGACATCTCTGAACTCACCAGGTTGTAAGGGTTGTGCATCGTCTCTAATTCTTAATCCTCTTGTCTTAAATCCTGCCGGTAGGTTAGCTAACGTTCCTGCGTCTAGTAATTGTCTTAACGCAGCGGTTGCTGTTCTTGTTAAGCCACCAATCATGTGAATTAAACCAAAGCCATAAAAACCTGTACCTGGTAAAAATTTAAATTGTACAAAGTATTGAATTTTTTTCTTTAATGGATCAGTAGGTTGATAGTTTCTTCTGATTGATAAAATTTTATTATTAGATTGTGCAATAGTTACAATATAAGGTAATTTAATTCCAGTTGGTTCTCCGTCTTCACCTTCATCTTCATAACCTTCTAAATCTAAATCTGTGTGAATTTCTAAAAGTGTGTATTGATCTTCTTGACCATCTCTTGAAATACCTTCTAATTCTAATTTTTTATCTTCTAATTGATTTTCAGTTACAGGTGGTTTTCCTAAATCTATATCTCTATAAAATCCTGCAACCTGTTGTTTTCTTAAATCGTTTTCAGAAATTTTTACAACGTGAATAATAGCATCTGTGTCATCTAAAGATGTAGCCGAGTATGGGACAATTAAATCATCCGCCGGTACAAATTTAGATACGGCTCTACCTAAAAGATCGTCATAATAAACTTTCTTGAAAGTAGAGCCGGACAGGGGTAGATAGAAAAGCATTTGATCAAACTCTGGTTCATATTCTTTCATCTGATCCATGATTTGATAATTCATAAAATCTTTAACTCGATTAGCTTGGTCTTGTTTTTGTGAATTCACATCTCCTAAAATTTGTGCTCTCACTGGACCATCAGCTGGTAATAATTCTTTATAAGCTTGTGCTTGAAATTGTGTGACTGCTTCTGCAAGAACAGGGTGATTAACACCTGATGCACCTCTAAAAGGTTCTGTTCTTCTCTCGTATTTGAAACCTAATAATTCTAAACCTTCTCTGTAAGACTGTTCCCAGTCTCCTCTTGATTCTTTGTATTCTGTGTATTGATCGACAAGTTTTGAACCTAATTCATCTAAAGTACCATCACCTATAAATTCTGCTAGGTTTTCAAAATGATCTTCACCCCCTTCAACGGATGCAACAGCTGGATCAAAAGAAACTTCTGCTCCACCTTCTTCGTCCATTGTTACTTCAACAGGTCCGCCTTCGGTTTGTACTTCTTCAACTTTTTCTTTTACTGCCTCTTCGATCTCCGCTTCTCCTGGAAGCTCTACAGTCGTTTTTTGATTGGGCAAAGATTTATCTATTGTAGCCATGAGATATTTTATCCTTTATCTGTAATTGTTTCAACACCTACTTCAGTAGTATCAGGTGTTTCTTTGACTGTCAAACTTTCAATAACTTCATTCATTAAAGCTGGGTTTGACTTTTTAGGTTCATCAATGGGTAATGGGTTTTCTGCAGCCCATGCTAATAATTCTGCTTGCGTTACAGGTTCATCATTTGCTGTATTAACAAAAGCTCCAATAACGTCGTTATATTTAATATTCATTATTTAGTCTCCACGAAAAGTGTTATAACACCACCATCTTTAAATCCATAATCAGATGCATATCCACCACCAACACCCATACCTGCTCCTGCAGAAGTTGGACCACTACTTCCAGAATATCCTCCTTCACCTTGTGAGATACTTAAGAAAGCTTCTCTAGCTCTTTGAGAGTCAGATGCTGCTGCAGCGGCTGCAGCTTGTGCTGCTTCTTGTTGTGCTATAAATTCATTTAATGAATCTATTTTTGTTCTTCGTTCTGGTGTTAAACCTAATTTTTCTATTGCAGATATTCTAGCTCTTGCTCTAGGTGATAAATCAAATCTTGTATTATAACCTTGCATGATACCACTTGTTAATCTTCCAAGATCATCAACCTCTGCACCACTAGTATTTAGAAAGTTTTGTTGTGCTAAATTTGAAATTGTAGGTTGACCTAGTTTACTCAAACCCGATAATAATAATCCAGCGCCAGGTATACCTGATGCAGCACCTAATAAAAATTTACCAGCACCTGCTCCTAAATCTAATCCTTCACCTATAATATTTTTAACACCATCTAAAATTCCACCTGATTGATATGGAACTCTACCGCCGTCCGCGTAATTTCCTCCAATACCAAATTTGCCTGCATACTTTTCATCATAGACAGGGACACCTCCAAGTTCTCCTTCTTCCCTGTATTTCATTTTTTCTTCTATTATTTCTCTTTGTTCCTCTGGTTTTAATTTATTATACCATTCAGCTCCTGTTTCTAAATCAGTTCCCATACCGCTTATAAATTTACTAATTTCAAATTTAGCTCTTTGTAGTGCTTCAGAAGCATTACCTTCTTCATCAAAAAAGAAATTAGCAACTTTTCCTATAACGGATCCTCCTACATCAAAACCAATTCTACCGCCGTCCGCGTTTCTATTTCTAAAGAATTTTTTATAATCAAACTTTGGTTTAGGTGCATCTTCCAAGCTACCATCATATCTTTCTTCTCCCTCTAATAAATCTTCTATATCTTTAACTGGTTTAATAACTTCTTCGAATCCTTTTTTACCAATCTCTCTTTTATCTCCTTTGCCCTCTTTAAATCTTTTTTTCATCTCTTTAGCTCGTTCTTCTCTAGTTTTGTCTTCAGGTGCAACTTCTACACTTTCATCATCACTATCTTCTTTTGCTTTCTTTTTAAATAAAGTTTCTAATCCTTTGCTACCAGGCACAATCATATTTAATATTTCCATACTTGCTTCTGGATTAGCAGAAATAAAATCACTAACTTTTTTAGATGCTGCAGCCATACCTAGACCGGCGATGGTAATACCAGCTAAATCTGCAAAGGGTAATATAAGGGGTGCGGCTAATGGCATAGATTAATAATACTCTGGATTCTGTTTTCTAAAATTGTTTTCATTTTTTTCATCTTCTGGATGCGTGATAAAACCTCCCTGTCTAAACCGCATCACAGCTTGAGTCATACTGTCAACTAAATCGTCATTGTCTCCATACGGAAACGCTGCACATTCTTCAATCACCTCTTCTGCAAACTTATGATCAGGCGCCCAAATTTGCCCTGACTCAAATAGTGGGGCAACGGCGTTTACCCTAGCATGTTTATCATTACCTTTGCTAGGAGTGAAATTTATAACAGGTATCCCCATCTTTCGCAACTCATATGTTAAAGGCATTCCAGAAGCTTTACCCTCAATGATGACCGTATCAGGATTCCAATATTTATATTGCTCGAAAGCAACTTTACGTAGTTCAGGAAACTCTAATCGTTCTTTATGTGAATCTAATAGAATAAGAGCCGGTCCGCTGTCCTCGTTTGGATAAAAGACGCCCCACGTTGTAATCGCAGAATAGTCAGCGGTTTCTTTTTTAAGAAAAGCCGTATCATAACTTTGAATGATATGTTCTAATTTTGGAATATAACCTTTCTCCCAAATGTTCCACCACTCACGTTTAATAATAGATCCTTCTTCTGACGTTGGATCTTGCATCCATTGTGCATTCCATTTACCCACGGACAGTGATGCTTTAACAGCTTCTAATTCATCTAACTTCCAATACCCAGGCCAAACAGGATCGCCTGATGGCATGATTGCCGGAAACTCTACAACTTCCCACTGATCTGATTTTAATTCTTTTTGAGATTTGATTAACATACCGGTTAGATCTTTTGTATTCCATCTTGTCATAACCACTACAATTGATCCACCAGGTTGAAGACGTTGTCGTGGTCCTGATGTATACCACTCATAAGCTCGCTCTAAAGCTTGTTGATTAAGTGCATCTTGTTCCGAATGTGGATCATCGATGATAAGTAAATCCGCACCACGGCCCGTTATGGCCGATCCAACACCGGCTGCATAATATTCACCGCCTTGTTCTGTTTCCCATTTACCCGCGGCTTGCGAATCTTCTCGTAGTCTTGTTTTGAAAACGGATTGGTATTCGGGGGTATCAATTAAGTTTTTAGCTTTACGTCCAAAGCGGATCGCGAGTTCTGTAGTGTGGGTCGTTTGAATTATTTTTAAATTAGGTTTACGTCCTACCATCCAAGAGGGTAAGAGATAAGACGCAAACTCTGACTTCGTATGCCTAGGGGGCATATTGATAATTAATCGTTTGCACTCACCACTTGCTAAACGATTAAATTTTTCTGCTATTTCTGTATGATGTTTACCTTCAATAAATTCAGGCCATACATGTTTTACAAAAGATAGAAAATCGTTTTTAACTTTGCTTTGAGTTTTTTTCTCGGAGAGCTTGATAGCATACTTCATGAACTCTTTCTTAACGTCAGGAGGTAGCTTATCAATTAGTTCTTGTTTCATAAAAATTTTTGCAGAATTTTTTCAGGCTTCTGTTTTGTACCAAAATTTAAATTTTTAGGGGTACCCCCATAACTTAATACCATTTTCTATTTTTAGCAAGTAAATGTCTAAAAGTTGGGTATAGGGTGGGCCCGCCGGCCACGTGCGACAAAAGGTCGCAGGGGGGTGCGACAATTTGTCATATTGACAAACTTTTAGGATCCCTACGATTCGCGAATCGTGGTGCGACAATTTGTCTTATCGCTTTCAAGGGGTAAGTAAGTATTATAAATATTATTAACAACTAACAAAAGGTAAGGAAGATGATTAGAAAAGTAAAACAATTCAACGAAGAAACTAAACAATTGGAGTATGAAAAATCAACTCCAAAACAATGGGCGCAAGATATGTTGTTGGATATGATATCCCAATACTATTATCGTTTGGAGCACCCCGATGCTTACGAACAAAACGTAATGACGGCTAGAGAAAAAGAATTGTGTATGGAACAATTAAAAAAGCAAGCTGATAGAATAGCAAAACTATTTGGCTATAATCAACATTGGACAACATGATGAAACTAATCGTTCAAATAAAAAATATCTACGGGGTAAATAGAATTTACCCCGTATGTGAAAAGTCTAAAAGCTTTTCACGGATCGCTGGGCTTAAAACCCTACAGCAATCAACGATCGATGAAATCAAAAAGCTAGGGTATAAAATAGAAACAAGAGGGGAAAAGCTATAATGGTTAAAACCTTTAAAATAAATCTAGACGATATGTATCTAGATACTAAACAACCTAAAAAACATCAGCAGAAATTTAAAAGATTTCTACTGACTAAAGAAGATCAAGAGAGAATAGCTGAACAAAAGAAAAACATTCAGCGAGTAGATGCGCAAGTTAAGGGGGTAAAATGGTAGAACTCTTTTTAGAAACACCGCTTGAACTTAAAATACTTCTTTTAAGCTTTGCCGTTGCCGGCTTTGCTCTATGCTGGGCAACGAAGCGCGATGAACAGAAGACGTTTAATGATCGTTATAAGGTCGATCAGAAATGGAGGAATAAATGAAGTGGGTCGATAAAAATACAATAAGCCTTGAGTGGTGTGTTGACGATGTCAAACAGCAATTAAAGGATCGAGGTAAAAAAGAGAAGTTAACTCTTGAACAATGTAGAGATGTATTA
>Ga0208767_1003765_pt1 | contig 10898 bp, 16 predicted proteins | sample VirMetDEL_Mar_21_FD_184514 | JGI IMG/M metagenome (GOLD analysis project Ga0208767, IMG submission 184514) | Aqueous microbial communities from the Delaware River and Bay under freshwater to marine salinity gradient to study organic matter... | ecosystem: Environmental > Aquatic > Marine >... | reverse complement strand
CATAAGCTGCTAGTGCATAGGGTAAAAGTTGTAACATTTATTAATTCTCCAATTTAAGATCTTAAGTTTCCAATATTACCATTTTACTTAGGTATTATCAACTCATCGGCAAAACGTCCTGAATATTGATGCTCTCCAATATGCATAATTGGATCATCAATAAAGGCATGACACGTACCGCCTATGTCTTTCCATAGCTTACAAAAACTAAAATCTTCACCTAAATATGTCTTAGTTTCGGGGTCATGAATACAGTCAAAAAAGTTCCAAAGATGAGGTCTGTTTACATACTCACCGTTAATAACTGTTTTTTGAACTATACCTTTATCTGGGTAATGCTTAATCATTTTATCAAATACTTCTCTTTTAATAAGCATACACCCTGTTGGACTATGTGTTACTTCTATTACACCTTCAGTTACCACAATATCGTTAGTGTCTTCTACTCTCATTGGATAACTATTGGTCCATTTGTGAATATCAGAAGGTTTTTTTACTTCACCTTTTTTAATTGCATCAAAAGCTTTATCCCAATTAAATGTTTTAAGTGGATACGGAATTGAAATAACATCTTTATCTCTATCTATCATTTTAAAAATAGACTCTGCGTTCATTAATATATCTGAATCAACAAATAACATATGTGTCATTCCAGATTCTATAAAACCTGATACACATAAGTTTCTTCCTTGTGTAACTAGAGATGATTTAAGTAATTGAAACTGCACATCCACCTTTTTTTCCATGCACATTTTTTGTAATTCTAATAATCCTTGTGCGTAATGAATGGAACAATCGCTATGTACAGGTGTTGCAACAAACAAAGATATTTTACTTTTCCGTTGTCCGGTGTCCGTTTTCCAAAGTGGTTGAATACTTTTCTCGTAAGGTTGAGGAGTATTTAAAGGTTTTACCTGAACATCTTTTAGGGTTTGGTAGGTGTCTTCATTTACATAAGTTTTATTTTCTTGCATTTAAGGCTCCTTGTAAAAAGCTTGCCCATTCCATTCCCTTTTTATTCCAGTTGTAAAATCTTTTATAAAATTTTTGTTGTTCTTCTAAATGCTCTTGTATGAATGATTCATGTAAATAACCAGCTGCTACTTCAATTGCTGCTGCAGTATCTTTAGCCATTGTTTCGTAATTTGTAGAGTAGTTAACGTACACTGGCCATTCAGCACATGTTTCGTATAAAGCACCAAAATTATTACTAATAACATGAACACCAGAAGCTAACGCCTCTAAAGCAGACGCGCAGGAGGTCTCTTCAAATATTGATGGATATACAAACATATCATAACTTGGCATTACTTCTCTTATATATTCATTTGGTTTGTAGCCAATATAATTTACATTAGATAATTGTTCAGCTTGTTCATATAGTGGTTTAAATTGATCATCATTTTGTTTCTTAAATTCATCACCGTAAACTTGTGTGGAACTATAAACATCTAAAGTAATTAAAGGATCTTTGATTTCTTGCATAGCTCTAAGCACTACGTTTAAACCTCTCCATGGAGTACAATGATGAATCAATTTTATTGGATCACCTTTTTGATAAATTTTTCTTTTTGGAAAAGTTTCAATTCCATTTTTAATAACAACTGATCTATCCGTTGGAATATCGAAAGCATATCTAAATTTTTCATAATTCCAATGACTATTAAATACGTACCAATCGTATTCCTTATGTCTTTCTTTATTTCTAAAAAAAGGTTGTAGATTAGGTTGATCCCAAGAATTTTTTTGCCAAAGAATGTTTAATTTGTTTGGATCAATTGGAACTTTGCCTGGAATGGAAGTACATATTTGTACTCGGTCTAGCAGTTCTTTTGAAACATGCTTGTGCAGCATTTCCATTTGTAATTCAGTTGCACCTCTAGGCTTCATTTATTTTCTCCAATGTTTCTTTTTTATGCACTATGAAAAAAGGTTGTACCCATCTTTCTTCAATTTCTTGTTCCATACCCGGAGAATGCCAAACTTGTGTATCATAATAGGTACACCTGTTCATTTTTGATCCAATAATTATGGAAGGATCAAAATCATATTCAGAATTGTAAATATAAGTGCCATCTTTTAAAGAACCTGAATTAAAATAAATTAGGCCAGCTATATCCCATTCTAGGTCATCTTTGTGTGGTTTATTATTTTTATAGCAAGCTGCTTTTTTAATTTCTTTAAATTTTATTTTTCTTAAAAAAGTTTTTAATTTTAAAACTTTTATATTTGTTTTGTTCTCAAAAGTATTTTTCAAAATATTGTAAGTTGAAAAAGAATTATCATCTTTTTCAAAAATATCAGTTTCATGACACGGGTATGCATTAAATCTATTACCACCATACAATTGTACTTTTGATTGATACGTTGCTTTCCAATGTAAATTCATAAAATTAGCAACAACTAATCCAAAATCACTTGGATGATAAAAGTCTTCAATGACGTTAAACATTATTTTTTTGTTTTTGCGCCCATAGACACTCTTGTGACTTTAATTTCTAAGTCTTGTCTAAAATCATCCACAGTAGTATCAGTATTGGGATCAGCAACATCAGCATCAAACTCAGCTTTATCAGCATAGACTTTACCAGTTCTTTTATGTTTGATTATTTCTTTTGCTTCAGCGGGTATTTTTATAGGTTCACTCATTCTATATTAATTGTTAAAGATAATTTATTTTCATTTTTATTTATAACTTGATGGTATACATTTTTAGGAACAATACAAGTATCTTTTGGTTTTAAAAATATTTCTTTTTCATTTACAATCCATTGTGAATTGCCATATATTTGCTTTACAATAACATCATATGGATGATTATGTTTTTCAAAGCTTGCTCTTCTTCCTGGTTTAGATAGATATAAATTACCATTAATTAACAACCCAGTTTGATTTGTTAATCTTTCATTAAGTTTACGTAAATCACTATTTAAATCTAACACATTAGAAATAATTGTTGTAAAACCTAAATCATAATATTTAATCCATTTTTCAAAATTAAAAAAACTATTAACATCAAAAAAGTCTTTAGATTCTAAATGTTCATTTTCGCATAAAATTTCGACAGAAGGCTGACCCCAAGGATATCGAAATGGCCACCTTTTAGATATAAGAAGATAATCTAATATGTCTTTTTCACTTATATTTATATCTACAGATTGTACTATTTTTTCTAATTCAATTAGGTTCACGCCTTTCCTTGACCTTTGTAGCGTTGTTTTTTTGCTCTTCTTTTTTCATCTTTATTTTTATTTTTTTTATGTTGATGGCTGCCTCTTTTCCTAGGCTTATCTCTTTCAACAAAGTCTTTAAATTTCCTAGCCATTTTCCTGTGAACGATCTATCAGAGCATAACTAATAGATCCTGTAATTTCATTTGCTGTATCGGCTTGAACTTTAAGAATATCATTTGCTTCCATATTCAAACTAGATTTTATAAAATTTTCAAAACCTGCTGATAAAGTTTGATGAGCGATGTCTACATCAGATCCTCCAGATTTTTGTAAAAATACATCTACAGCAATACTTCCTCCAGCTTGATGAGAAATTTGTAAGGACTTACCAATAATAGTTGCATCTGATGGACACGTTAAAATAGTAGTCACATTAGTTGTAGTTAAATCAAATGTTTCGCTTTTATATCTTATTGTCATTGCATAAAATAGTTAAAAGTATCTTGTTCATTTTTTAATTCTTGTTGATAAGATGTATTTAACTTATCTTGCATAGTTCGTAAAGACTGAGTTACTTGTCTTTGGTTTTCTTCTGTGTACTCAGGAGTGGGTTCAGGTATTATTATATCTACTCTAGCCATAATTAATAATCCGAATGTAATCCACCTGGTCCAGAGGTATGCCTTGATTGAGTTGAGGAAGTTGATTTTTTAGAAGTTGTATTTGCAACAGAATTATCACCTCCGCCTCTGTAAATATCTTGATTAGTAGGTTGCATATTAGTAATTCTAGCCGAAGTAGTTGTGTCCCTAGATCCTTGCATATCTCTCAAAATATCTCTTTCGATAGCTTTTTGTGCTCTGTTACTTCTCAATATACCTGCAATTCCTTTTACTGAATCTGGTAAAATGGAGCCTACTGTAAAGGCTGCTGTAAGAGGATTAGAAAAACCTGCAAGATTCGAACCTACCGCTGATTTTAATAGATTACCTCTTATTCCATCTAAACCTAATTTTTTTATAGCATAATCTGTAACTAGTTTTTTACCAACATTCTTTGCCATTCCTTTAAAGTCTACAGGTGGAGTTTGTCCAACAAGATTATTTTGAAGCATAAGGTCTTCGTTAACAGGTGCATTATTAAGACCTGCAATACCATTTGCAGGATTTTGCATACTCATCATGTCTTGATCCAAAGAAGAGGACGATGGTTGATATCCACTAAAATTAGGATCTTGTGTTATATTTCTTTGTTGTTCTAAAATTCTTTGTGTTATAGGATCCATTAGCCCCTCATTCCATCTGGTTGTACATCGGCTCTAAAAGTACCATATCTCCAACTTTGATCTGTTGAAAGGTTAGCTACCTTCACACTAGCAAATCTAGATCTGGCACGTGTGTCTACTTTATCAGTAGAGCTTGTTATTGTAAATGGCCCTAAAGGTGAGCTCGCTGCTGTACTTGTTGGGTAATTTCTTAAATTGATTGTAATTTGTGCGTTACCTACGAGTCTTTTAAAATCAGGAATAAATCTTCTCATACTCATAAAAAACTCTCCATCACCACCAACACTCAAATCAAAATCCCCTGATTGTATAAATGCAGGTATAGCTGTTTTGTTACCTGCACTATCAACTTGATCTACACCCACCTCATGAGCATAATAAGTTGAAGCACCATTTGTATTCGTAACTCCTTGAATAGTTGGAAATGTGGGAACTGCTGTGCTATCAAACTCTGTTGCATAAGGATTGTCATATAAAGTTGAATCGTGAAAAGAAGTTCTTGCTAAAGAACCTGTTGTCCAAGCGTTCTCTGTATAATTATATGTCACTACCCTATCTACTAATTCAGAACCACTCTTCGGATAAAACCAATTTATTTCTTCATATAAATGATTAAGACCTGCGTACACTTGTTCTCCTGCGCTATAGTTAATTCCAAGATTACTTCCTGTATTAGTAAATATAAAATCTTCAACTAAGCATGGAACTGATTTAACTGTTCCATCAAATACAAAAAAACCTCCTGCTTGTCCCATCCACCAAACTCTTCCGTTGACATAATGTAAAGCGTGTTGACCAATCAACCCACAGTTACTTCCGACCTGTCTAATAGAAAAGGTAAATGGAGGACCTACAAATTGCATAACATATGCAGAAGTATCTGTTAAAATTAAAATATAATCTTTACCTTTTGCAGCTCCTACGATTTTTACTCCAGAGTCTAATCTAAAAGTCCCAGCAGTATTAACTGAGGTTGGTGCGTATTCAGAAATATTTTCTTGATCGGAAAATCTTATAAACATTTTATCTTGCGTACTTTCATCTCCAACAGTTGTTTCTGTTCCAAGCAATATTAAATGTCTATCTCTATCTGACACAATAGACATTACAGATCTTGTTGGTGCTCCGCTAACAACAACTGCCCTTGTAGTTAAAGCATTTGTATCTGCATGTATAGGATTCCAAGAAAAAGTTTTTCCATTTTTAATAGTGGCTATCATAACTTCACCAAAATTATCTATAGACCATGAAGCAGGATCAATGATTAAATTACTGACTGTTGAGGGAGATCCCCAGGTTCCTCTTCCCCACGTCCCTGTTCCCCAACCATAACCTGCTGTAGCATTTAGTGGCCCTGGTTTAATATACGGATTAACTGTAGCAGCACCACTAGCAGATGTAGTTGCCGATGCAGCGCTAGCCATTGTAATTGTAAAGCTGTTAGCTGATGAAGTTATAACTTCAAATGTATTTGTTTCAAAATCTGATGCTACATATCCTGCGCCACTTGGAGGAGTTACAGATGTAAAGGTAAACAAATCCCCTGCCAATAAACCATGAGTTGTTTTATTTACGGTAACAGTTGCTGAAGTATTTGTGGTATCGAATGTACAACCCGTTAGTGCTGTATCTAAGGGTGTGATATCATAAAAGCCACCTTCGTAATAAATTAACAAAGCTTTGTTAGTTCCTAAAGCTGCGTATCTTCTTCCGTCTAAATCAGCCCACACAAGTTGTTTTCTAACAGCTCCAACTAAAGTATCAGATGTAATTTGTTCCCAACCACCAATTTTTTCAGGAGAACCGTATCTAAATCTTACAAAATCTCCATCAGTCCATTGACCTTCTGCTCCGGTCTCTGTGACTTGTTTATTAAATCCTGGTGCTATTTGTATGTTTGTTAAAGGCATGTGAAATTATAACATAGCTAATTTATGTTGTGTAGACTATGTTTAAAACCATTCGTTGCTCTGTATTTGTATGTGTGGTACCAAAATGTGATGTATTAGTAGGGAATGTTAAAAGCCTATTTTCAACAGAAAAGATTCTATCTCCACCTACAATTTGAGTATAACCGTCATTTGTATTTAAATACAATATAGCAGTTGTACTTGGTTCATCTAGACTTATTTTTTCAACATCTATATGAGGTGCACTTTCAATTATTTTATCAGTTTTAAAAGTTAAATTTACTTTAGCTCTTATAATATTTTTTATTTCAAGTTTTTTTAAAATAGGAGATAAGACAGAAACAAAAAAACTTGTCTTTCTTTCACCATTTACATTTTTAACTAAATTATGAATTAAATGTGTTTGACCATCATTTTCATATACTTTATGTGAAAGGTACCAAGGGAAATGTTCATGAGTAAAAGTTTTACAAATAAAATAAAATTCATTATTATCTAAAAAATTATTTGTTACTTGTGTCATTTTTACTTAAATCAATTGTATCATCTTCCTTAGTAAGTTGTTTTTGTAACTCAGGTTTGAAGTTTGCGTTCCAATCCATAACCATTTTCATTAGACAATTACCAAAGGTATTTAAAGATTCAGCTGTAAAATGAAGTTTTTTGTATTTATTTAAAACTTTAATTTCTTCATCAGAAAAAACTATATCACAAGAACCATCTTTTTTATTTTGTTCAAACTGCATTAGTAATTCCTACTAGTTCCCCAAAAAACTCTACCATCCATATATTCATTAGCATGAGGACCACCTTCTTCTACATAATGTAAAAAAACTTGTGCATGCCAATCTCCAGTAAATCTTTCTCTATAATGTTCTACTTTAGGACCTAAATAAATTGCAGCATCTCCAGGTTTTGTTTCTATTGGATTTCCATCCATATAAATTGGCCATGGTGTACCATCACTACCTATGTGTACTGTTACACTAATTTCACATGCGGGTCTATCTGTATGTTTTCTTAATATTGCATGTTTGGTATACATTCTCCAAAAAGTATATGTGGGTAATAATTTTTTTCCTGTTGTTTTTTCCATAATATCTTTTTTAGTTAAAAGAAGTGAATCAAAGACAGGGTCTCCATGACAATGAGTATCCCCTACTTCACTAATATGAAAATCAAATTTCTTTGTATTAGTTCTATGCATTATCTCACAATATTGATTAAGAAGTTTAATTTCTCCCGCATCTAAAAAATTAGGAACAACAATATAATTAAAATCTTTTCCTATAATGCCCATGCTACCACCGAATATCTTACACCATTTGTTACTGGTGTTACACAATGAGGATACATAAAATTACTTGGCCAAATAATTAATCTATTTTTTTTATTTTGTATTTTTATTTCATCATTTGTATTGATTAATTTAAAAATTAAATCACCTCCTTGATAATCATCATTTACAAAATATATTAAACTTAATGTTCTTGGCACAGCTGGACCATGATCACAATGTAATTTATAGTGACCCCCTTTTGTATATTTTAGAATTTGAATATCATTGATTGCACATTGAAAATTATGCATATTAAAATCATTAACATATTTATCTATGTGCTCAGTAAATTTATATAAAAGTAAAGAGGTCCAATGAACGGTAGTAAAACTTTTATCTTTTATGTTTGAGAGTATTTTCATTTGAACATTACGGACTTCAGTGTCTACTTTTAAATCGCCTTTATGATTTATAACTTTTGCATCTTCATATTCTACATGTTCTTCGCAAATTTTAGTAAAAATTTCAAAATTTTTTTCCAACAAAACATTATCGTAGATTCTAATATAAGTATTTAATCTATCCATTTCTAATTTATTTACATTTACTTCCATGATTTTTTATTCCACCAAATGTTTTTATAATTGTTTATTATATGAATGTTTTGTTTAAATCTACTTTTTTTATGATCATATGCACTTTTATTTTCAATCTTCATTTTCCAAGATTCTCTTTTAAATGGGATAACTTGTACATAAGGAGTCCCTCTTTTAATAGTTGTTTCTAAAATTGGGTACTTATCACCATTTATTACGATAGGAAAATTAATTTCAGCATCGAAGGTATCAGTATCAACAATCCCTGAAATTATAGAAAATCTATCATCAGCATTATTCATGGGAGGTAAAAAAAGACAAGAGTATCCCGGAGGTGTTTTTATTATCCATGGATTAAGTATTTTATAAAAAGGTAAATTTTTATTCTTTTGATTAAATGGGCATTGATCACCTACTTGTTTAGGTGGGTGTATTTCTTGTGAATTATGAAAATTAATGTTTATAGTTTCTAAATATTCATTGGGTATTGGATTCATAGGAGTTTCCAAATTCGAAACTCTTTCTCCCTGATTAATTGCATTATGTTTAATATAAAAGTCTAAAGGTGTTTTTAAAAGATAACCAGTGGTTAAGGTATCTAAAAAAGGCATACAACCCTTTATAGTTTTGTTAGATATTTTATGCTCTAATTTTTTATACCATTGAGGTATATTTAATTTACAAGGTGTAGGATGAAGCTCTTTATCTTCAACTATTAAATCTTGAGCTAAAAATTTTATGTTATTAGATAACATAATTTTTTATAGCTTAATTATGGAATTTGTAAAGGATGATAATAAGTTATTGAATTATCTTCACAGTATTTTTCCCAAGTGCTATTTAAAGGATAAGTAATAGTAGATAAATCTCTTTGCTCTGTTATTTGTTTATAGGTACTAATGCCGTCATACATAGAATGTCCTTCATTAGAACCTAAAAAAGCATCAAGTGTTGGAACTACAACTTTTTTAATATAGTTTGAAAGAGCAGTCTGATCAGGAAATGAATAACTTTCATCTACCAAATTTACTGTATCCCCTGATAAACTAATTTTTTTTGTTCCTTGTCTAACAGCACTAAAATCTGAATCAGATATAGTTTTTTCAGTATAATCTGTTTTGTTAATATTTAAATTAGCTGCATCTGAGTCAGTAGCTATTTGAACTATATTACCATCAGTATTAAAATATGCTTTTGCCATAATTATCCTCTATCATCAAAAATTGCAATTGCGCCCCCACCACCAGAGCTTCCAGGTTGTGGATCCATATAACCTCCACCACCTCCAGCTCCAACCCCATTCGGGAAACCAAATAAAATTTTTCTGTTCATATCAGTCGTTGTTGCTCCAGGCGCACTTCCTCCAGGTCCACCACTAGCAGGACCATTTGGAAAACCACCTTGTCCTCCACTTCCTCCGTTAGCAGTTGCTAGGTTTGTTATATTAGAGTTTGATCCAGTATTTCCCGGTTGTCCAGTTGGGCCTCCACCGCCTCCATTTCCGCCGCCTCCGACAGAAAAAGAATAGTTTGTGCCACCACTTACTGGTCCAGTGTAAAATCCAAAACCTCCAGAGCCTCCGCTTCCGCCTCCGCCGCCTGGCCAGTTTCCGCCGCCGCCTCCGCCGCCGCCTCCAGCACCTAGGTAAGCTTGAAATTTTGAAGCTCCTGGACTAGCAGAATATGTTCCAGAAGTTGGCCCTTGTCTAAACAAAACCATTTGCATGTTAGCTGCACCAGCTCCTGAAGACGCAGCAGTAATTCTTCCTTGTGCATCTACAGTTAAATTTGTAGCAGTATAGGATCCTGCAGATACTGCAGTGTCTGCTAATTTATCTGCTGTAACGGCATCATTATTTATTTGCGTAGTATCGACTTCATTTGCATCAATTGCGCCATTATCAATTACTGTGTTTCCATTTGAAATAATACCCATTAGTATCTCCTTTAAATTTTTTCTAACTTTAATCTAAATTTTTCATTAGATTTGTTGTTGATTAAGTATATATCGTTAGAACCTTCCTGTAAAGTCCAGCTCCCCTTTGTTCCATCAACTATATTACCTTCTGTTTTATGTTGATTATTTAGATGTAAATCTCCTGTATAAACATTCTGCCAAACATTGCCAGAGGCTCCAAGATCATATGTGTCATTAGCACCAGGTAGTATATTACCTGTGGCTGTAATTGCTTCTGAAGTTATTGCTCCTGTTGTGATAGCACCTAAGGTGCTAAGGTTAGCATTTACATCAATAATATTTGTCCCATTACTGTAAAGAATTTTAATTCCTTTATCTGTAGTTGAAAACGTAGGTCCTGTTCCACTGGCTGTTTTGAACTCAACCGTAAAGGCACCTGTAGTATTATTATAAACTATATAAGATTTTTCTATACTATCAGGCACTGTAACAATTTGATTTCCAGTAATAGTTCCAGATAATTCTATAATTAAATTTCTTGCATCAGAAGAAGATGTCGATCCGTCAGCTATTAACAAAGCTGTAGTTGCAGCACCGCCTGCAATTGATTTATTTACATAACCTTGCATCTGGTTAATGATTTCTAAATTTGTATTTGTTTTAGTTCCCCAAGTACCATCGTTGGCACCTGTAACCATTAGTTCTATTCCAAGATCAGTATATGTTGATGACATGTTG
>Ga0208767_1003757_pt1 | contig 10917 bp, 10 predicted proteins | sample VirMetDEL_Mar_21_FD_184514 | JGI IMG/M metagenome (GOLD analysis project Ga0208767, IMG submission 184514) | Aqueous microbial communities from the Delaware River and Bay under freshwater to marine salinity gradient to study organic matter... | ecosystem: Environmental > Aquatic > Marine >... | reverse complement strand
CCATGTATTCATACGTGTCAGGGATCATGGAGTACCTAGACGACCAGTTTCTACCAGCGTAGTTGTACCCCCAGGTCTTTCCGTCTGGATCGTCCGAGTCTCCTCTTCTGACAGTAAAGAAAGCCATGGTGTTATCAGGCTTCATGCCCGTCAACAGCCTCTTCCATCCAGTCGTATCAGCGTTGAACAAGTCAAACTCATCCTCCAAGTCAGCAGCAATTCCTTTGTCCGATATGGGGACGAGCTGACCACCGATGTACTGTATGAACTTCTCTCTTGCAGGGTCTATGAACGTCATCATTCCCTCCCCAAGGAAGACAGACTCGGGGTGCTTTCCACATCCGAAGTCCTCAGACATGTACCGAGGCTTGTTTATGAACTGCGTGCTCAGGGCTGCAATGCTGTTTCCGTTGGACTGCTGGATGATGTTCTCGTTGATCGGAATGATCGACATCTTTCCTTCTTGCATGCAGATCATGCTCTGAGAGTCCAGACTACCCAAATACTGTATCGGCCCAAACGCCCTGTCTACGTTGTCAAAGTTGGCAAGCGTAGGGTTGAACGAGGAGAACAGAAGCGTGCTTACGCTTTGCTCCCAAGCCTCACTAAACGAAAGGCCGTTCTCTTCGTGAGTAGTTCTAGCCCCTGGGAAGACCGCGTGGGGCCTACCGCGAGACCAATCGTTGCTAGTGATAACCTCGTTTATAGACTCGCATTCCAGAGGTATGGCTTTGTACTGCCAGAACTTTGACGGGGAAGAATTCGTGTCGCCGTTACCCTCAAGGTACAAGTTCCAGTCATTTGTGCTTTGGTCGAAAACAGGGGTCTTAACTGGAACCTGCCTGTATATAACATCTCCGTTTGACACGGTGACGCCATCCGTCCCGTTATGGTGCGGGTTGCGGACAGTAATGCTGTTCTGCAGGTACGCCTCCCAGGTCGTGCTGTAGGTGAGGTTGTCGTAGTTTATCGGGAATCTGTGTCCTATCTCGTAGTACACATCCCCCTCTGTTCTCTTCTTCGGAGAGTAGATCTCTACGATTGTTTCCTTACCCCAGTAGTTTACTTCTTGAGGGTTATCGTTAACCCCAAGAGGAGACACGTAGTCCCACTCCCACCCATTGTACACGAGAGGATCGTCAGGGCTTGTTATACCACCCACCTCTGCTTCAATGTGAGGGGCACTAAGCTTCAGGAACGTACCTGTGTACTGCTCGTTGCCTTCGTTATTGTATGGGTGCTGATCTATAGGATTGCTTCTTCCAGCTTGATCCAGGTACTCAACCCCAAGAATGTCAAACTCTATAGGAGACTTATCTGGGGTGGCATTTGGCCAAATCCTGTTGTCAGCATCCGATCCATACCTTCCGCTCATAATCCTGAGCTTGTCTCCTTCTTTAAACTTGTATTGCCTCTGAGTAGACTTCTCCTCCTGATATTGATCCAGTGTCTTGAGGGAGACGTAGATAACCTTGTTGTTTTCTGCAAACACGTCGTTATACTCCGCTCCTGTCGCTCCAGACCCCCCAACTACGTAGTCAGGATTCTTCTCTTTTACAGAGAACGCTTTGGCAACAGAGTACTGCGTAAAGTCTCCTACACTACCTCTTCCAGAGTAAACAACCTGATAATGAGTTGCCCATCCTGGAGGTATGTAGTTGTTAAAGTCGATCTTTATCTGAGCAGGACCCCTACCTTCCGTACCGATATTGGTTTGACCGTTTGTTCTGTCTGGGTCGGTAAACCACGGGACGTAAGCCCTGCCTATCTCGTTTACGAATCCAGATCTTCCGAACTTATCGTAATACACAACACCGAAGTTGTGCCAGGATCCAGCCTTGAAAGACGGTACGGTGCCATACGCGACAGCCTTGGCGACAATTTCAGAGTCTATGATCCAGTCAGAAATTGCGGTAACCTCGTCGTCCCCTGTGTACTCGTGATCGCTGTCGTCAGAGGACCCGTTATACCAATTCCAGCTTCTGCCGAAAACCACATCTTGATTCTGTACAGTGTTTGGAACGGAAAAGTCTGTTCCACTTATTCCGTTGACACCGTCTCCAGTAAGATTTGCAGTTCCTGGAGGGTGGGGAAGAAAGCTTCCATTCACCATTTTTGCAGAATGCAAGCACGGTCGTATCGTAATCGTATTACTACCCTGGTCTATTGACTTGAACTTGTAGGTGAGATCGAAGAAAAGGTCTCCCCCGTCCAAGTCTCCGACATCTTGCGGGTCAAGATTAAAAGACTCATCTGTCCAGTCTCCCTCGCTGTTATACAGTCTGAAGTTATAGGTTTGCCCAAGGCTAACCCTTATTGTTTGAGTTACGTCTTGAAGCTCTTGCTCAAACCTGCTCGCCACATCCGCTACAGTAGAACTCGTCCCCATCAAGAACTCAACCTTGATGTTCTGGTTCCTGAACTTGAAGTGATCAGCTACAATGGTGTCTTCTGGGACCTTGAAAGCAAGGTTGCTTTCTTTCAGCCTCATGTTGTAGTACCAATTCTGAGAAAAAGCACCACCTTGATCGAACTGAGCATTAAAAGCAGTAGAGTTAAACAGGCCGTATCCAAACCCGTCTTGATCAAAGTAAACCTCCTCGCTTGTATTTGTGCTGGGCCTGTATGGTATCTCCAGTGTAACCATGGTTCCCGCTGGGATGGTAGTACCACTACCCCCAAACAAGCCGTTAAAGTCTACGTTTATTCTCTGTTGGAGGCCGTCTCCTGAGTTTTGAGTAATGTGAGTAGACAGACTAGCTACGTCAATGAGGTTTTCCTCGGCTGCATCAGCGTCAGAAAACAAGACCTCAAATGAAGGGGGGCCATCAGAGTTTGGGTTTCCTTGACCCCCATTAACAGAGGGGGTTTCTCCAACAGAATAGCCGTTACCGCCTTCATCACCCCTATCCCCTCTGGTGGTGTTCTCGTCGTTGTTGGTTCTCCCCTCAGTGTAGTTTCCGTACACGAGTCTGTTCCCCACAATGGCCTGGGTCTTAGCCGTAAACGGCACATTATCGAACAGCTTGTTCTTCTCGGCAGAAGCTACGGCTGCATAGTAGGTGTCGTTGTAGAACTTGTATACGTTGGTGGCAGGGTCGTAAACCGTTATGGTCCTGTCTCCGATGTTCAGGTCTTTCTTTCTGTCTATCGGGAACTCGTCTACAGCCAGCCAAGGAGCGTCGATACCAGTCCTGGCCAGGACCCTCACCTTGCTTACATCGTAAGCATTCACGTCGGTGTTCAGGGTTACGTTCAGTGTATTGTCAGTCAGCGGATGAACGCCAGTCTGATCTACACTCATGTTTTTGAAGATCGCTGCTCTTCCAACAAGCAACCTAGAGTAAGGTGATATAGCGGACTCCTCACCATCGTAGTAGATGTACTGAGTAGCAAACTGAAACCCGCTGTCAGAAAGGTTATTGGAGTCGAACTCTACGTCCGTTTCAAACTGACCGTCACATATTCCGAGAGGACCAGGCTTGATGACCTGTATCACTTCATCGTTGTCGACGTAACCAGTAGACAGGTGCCTATCTACGTTGATCTTTCTAGGCGGGTTGATACCGTCCGTGAAGTAGAGTATGGTTTGCAACACCTTGGAGTCACCAAAGTATCCGCTCACCACATCCCCTTTCACAAAGGAGTCAGGATCGAAGTTCAAGAAATCCGCTTCCAGAATCGTGACGTATGTGTCGTCAGCTACGTTTTGCTGGATGATACAATCCTCCTGAGGGTCCGTGGCGCTTACGCTGCAGACGAACCAGTAGATCATACCGTTCACATCGTCTCGAACAGAGCCTATGGACCTGATGTCAAAGATGTCTTCACTGACGCTCTCCCGTGCAAGAATGGATTCTTCTATCGAAGCGGTAACAGCTCTGTTTCCCCTGACATTTTTCAACACACCACTGGTGTTGTCACCGTCCTCGCCGTACATAACGTTGACAGCATCGATCATGGTGCCTTCTGGCGCCAGTCTCTCTTCTATGTCGGAGTTAAGCTCCCTTGGTATGTTCTTATCAATCATTAGAGCTTAGGCGATTGCTTGGAGTTCTTTCTTATCGTCTTCAGCAACTCCTCTTTCGTGAAGGACTTAATCCTAGCGTTGGCCTTTCTCCTTTCGTTGTAGTACTCTTGACGAGCCCGTGCCTTTTCATTGGCGGGAACTGAAGACTTCCTTTCTATGAGTCTGTAGTAGATGTATTGCCTCAGAGCTTCCTCAGCGTAGATATGTACCTGAGGGTTCTCTGCCCTGGCTGGGTCAGCGATGTATTCGAGAACGATCTCGGTGATACCGCTGTTGTTCTCCATCTCGATTCTGTTCTGATCTAGGTTGACCCTGAACTCACCGTAGTAGTGTCCACCACCAAGACCGTAGAGCCTACCCTCGTTGTTTTGATACACGAGGTTCCTAAATATATGAGAGTCAAAACCGTCCTTTACGCCGTCGAGTCCTGCAATGGCAACACCAGCAGTCGGCGTCTTGGAATCCTCTCTGTCCTCACACTCCCCGCACTCTTTCATTTTCTGCGAGTAGTTGATGTTCTTGTTGTGCCCAAGGACATAGACCAATCCGTCTCTTCCTACAACTCCGACTTTAGTCCAATCCACGTAGTCGCAAGGCAACTCTACAGAATCAGAGGTAGCGTTTACGGACAGCTTGAGTGACCGAACCACATTGGTGGTATCAAAACCCAGCTCCCTTAGTCCACGCAAAGCCAGGGTCCTGACGGTCGTGTCAGGGACATAGTTGACATAGTCATCCATGTCAAGTGTGATCATGAAGTCTGTAATGACTTGATCTATAGGAATGTAGTTCTTAGCCATTAGAGTGATCTTTCTTGTTTAATCTCCGTCTCCGAAGCGGAACCGTAACCTTGAACAAACTGATCTCTCATGTTCACCCCAGCCATCTGAGCAATTTCAGCGACCAAGACATCTTGGAAGTATTCAGGAAGATCAAAGTCTCTGGAGGACGCAGAATCAAAAGTGTCCACGCCGCTAACCGCAGTGGTGGCGTACCTAGGTTGACCAACGTTGATGGTTCCGTCCTGATTCACACTGGTCGGAAGCTTGTAGTACCTCACCCTAATCCTTTGTATAGAAGTCGGGAAGACCTCTATGTTCTGGCTGATGAGAGCCACAGGGAACGATTCAGTGGGTTTGCTGATGTCGCTAAGGAGAACCCTTTCAATCTTGTCTTCGTCGTAGCAAAGCTCAATCGGGGTTCTAGTGGACTGATCCAGCATGATTCCCCCGAACGTAGTCATGGATATGATTCTGCTCAAGTTGTCGAGGTCGTCCTTTGAGAAAACCCCAGAGCTATTCTTGCTGACCGTAGCAGACCTTGCGTATGTCGAGAGATCTTCTTCTATCTGCTTGAGCCTGGCTTTGTCTCTGGCAGGGTTGATCCCTGCACGAACCTGTCTCCTTGCGTTCTTGATGTCGCTGAACATGCGATTGTAAATCGTGAGCTGAGCAATCTCAGCGAAGCTATTGAACTCAGAGGGGGTTATAAACCCCTGCTGGTCCTTGTTAGCAAGATTCTTTATCGCAGTATATACAGCGTTTACGCTTACAGCCATGAGACAAATATACAAAAAGAAAAAGCCGCGCTAGGCGGCTCTTTCAGTGGGTTTATTATTATTATCGTTCCAGCTGTCTGTCTATCTCTTCTACAACTGGCACAGCTGCTTCAGTAAGACAATACCTAACCATAACGTCTTTCGGGTTCTTTCCGACTGGTACAGACACAATCAGCTTATTCGTGTCAAACCACTTTACGCCGTCTCTGTCAAGCTTAATGATCTGATACTTTTCAGCCATGGTGATCTTTGTCTTCATGGCAACTGACGGGTTGTTGAACGAGTCGATGAACTTTGCTGGGTTCTTCTTTGCAAACACGAGCAGGTCGTGCTTGATTTCAGAGACAGGTCTGTCGATGTCGATACCCATCGCCACGCAGACAGAAAGCAGTTCTTCGAGGTCCTTGTCTCTCACCATTGTAATGGCATCCGCCACAAGATACTCTTTGTCTACCTCTACAGTGGCCTTCTTCTCTTTGTCTACCAAAAAGAAAAGATTACCGTTGTTGGCAGTGTTTCCTGGGTGTGTGTCAAGAAACTCCATGAGGTTTGGTTGATCGGGCCTCACAAAAAGCCTTCCTTCCTGAAAAATTACTGCCTCTCTTTTAGCAGCATCTGACTGTTCGTCCCTATAGATGCTTGGCTCATTCGGACAGTATCGGATCTCTCTTATGCTGTTTGAGGTTTTATCAAACACGGTGATCCCGCTTTGCTGCATCAAAAAAACGGCACCTCGCGGTCCTTGAGTTTGATACTCTCTAATCTGATCTTTCGGGATGTCTCTTTGAATAGAGATTTTCTTTTTAGGTTGGGTCGTTTTTTTTGTAGCGGGACGACCAGGTCCCCGCTTTGCGGTTGTAGTAGGCATTGAATTAAAATTTAAAAGTAAAGAAGGGTAGTAAAAGAGAGAGGGCCGAAGCCCTACTCTCAATTACCAGTGTTTATTAGGCAATAGCGCAGCCATCGTTAGCGATGACTCTCCATCCACCGTCAAAGTACATGCAGGTGGCTGTGTCGCCAACTCCATTGAACGTAATAGTTTCAGAAAATCCAGTGGTTGCCTGAACGGTAGGAGCGTTACTCACAGAAGTAACAGCCTCAAACCTAACAACCGTACCGATTTTTGCGGCATTGTCCAGGGTCAGGTCGCACGATGCAGTTCCGTTAAGGGTCACTCTGCTGGAGGTCACCTCAAAAGTGGCGTCGTCAGCAGTGACTGCTACAGCATCGGCATCAAGAAAAAGTGGGAAAATGTCAGTATCAACAGCCATATCTCTTTGTGTTGCAAAGATTAGGGAGAGGGCCGAAACCCCCTCCCCTCACTTCAGGTTAATTACGTAATAATGACGTGCTGGTTAGCAGCGCGGGTGATCAGGTTGCACTCAGAACGGTAGTGGAACTTTGCAGTGTCCTTGTCGTTCGTCTTGAAGCCGAGGACTCCACCGCCCTCAACCCAGTGCTCCATTTCACGGCTGTAACCGTTCGTCTCCTTGTAGTTCATTTCCAGAGCAGGAGCCTTAATGCCAGTCTTGGCGTCAGCAACCGTAGTCATCGGAACCATAGCTCCTTTGAACGGCTTGGAGTCACCGTAAGCTCCGAGCAAAGTCGGGTCGCTCATCAGTTTCCATCCGTGCTTGTGGAAGGTGTAACCACCTCTGGTGAAGCTCTTAAAGCCAAGCTGAACGGCCATGTCGGCACTGTTCTGGAAGGCTCCGAACTGACCAGGAAGACCAGCAGTGCTCTGCGTAGCGATACCAGCAGCAAGCATGTCGTCGATAGCAAGAGAGGTCTTGCGGTCAACGTACATAGCGTACTCAGAAGGAGCGCCTTGCTTGTCAAGCTCAAAGATGATCGTGTCAATGTCAGCGAAGCCAGCACCGTCACCAAAGGCCCCAGCGGTCGTGATTCCTCTACGGGAAACGGCCTGGAAGTAGCCCTCAGATCCAGCGATCTCGCCGCCACTGATAGCAATCTTATTAGATCCTGCATCATCAGCATCCTGAGCAAACAGCATCATCATCTCGCGCTGGTTCATGAAACGCTTCCGCGTGTCCATTTCACCCTTCACGTACCATCTGTAGTCACCGTTACCAACGTTGATCCATCCGACGTTCGTGGCCTGAGAGCCATTCACTTCGTAGGTCTCCTTGGTAATCAAGTACGGGTTAACGCGCTTCGTGACTTCCGTCTGGTAGAACTCGCTAGGCTGGTTCGTTCCCTGAGCGTAGACGTTACCGATAATGATCAGCTCGGTTGCAGAATCTTCTGCCACCAGGGTGTTGCCATCCATTCTGATAACATCAACCTCTTCGTTGGAGTCGTCAAGGGCAGTAACAACCAGTCTCTGACCGCCAGGGGTCAAAAGAACGTCGTTCAGTCTAACTGGCTGGTCTGTTCCTGTGGTGAAAGCCGCCACAGTAAAGTGACCAGTTGCACCAGACGTAGTGTCCAAGCCACCAGTAGAAATAGCAACCTTCTTGTGGAGACGACCCTCCTCCCAGTATTGAACTTCGTCAGCGGTACCGCCAGAGCGGACAGCGCCAGTCAGCTGGAGAAAGCCAGTGATGCCTTGATCACCGAAGGTTTTGATGAGCAAGTCCCGATTGTCGGGCTTGTTGTATTCGAGAAGTGACCCAAGAGCCACGTAGTTGTCGGGAGTCATTTTCAGCGATGCACCGACATCACTGACGTTAGTGCTCCCTTGTGTTGCGCTAATAGCAGACATAATCTGTTATGTTATTGTTGTTGTTGTTGTTTAGAAAGACCAGGTCGAGTCACCTCCCAGCGCCTGCCTAAGCTGAGCTGAAAGACTATCTTCCTGGGGTTGTCCACCTTGATTCGGAGTTGGAGTTCCGACGTTGGCTGCTTGATTCACCAGACCTCGTTGACCGTCACTCATGCCCTGGCGGTAAACCGCCTGAACAATCTGTTCCATGTTGTCAACTACAGCCCTGTGAACGTTCAGCTTGTCGTAATCCCAACTACCATCCCGTTGGACGTAGGGATCAAAGTACTCGTCAAGGCGAGAGTTCTTATCAATCAACTCAGACCTGTACTGTTCATTCAGCCCGAACGTAAAGCTGTTTCCGTTGCCGAGGTCAAACTCAACACCGTCCAGTGCTTGCGTTTCGTACTGCATGGCTTCGTACCAGGCATCGTCGAAAGGAACGTCATTCTCGACATTCTCTTGCGGCTCTGGTGCTGCGTACTGAGAACGAATGTCCTCAATCGCATTACGAGCGTTCTGAGCGTCGATTTTGACTTGCAGCTGAGAAACCCTGACTTCTTCCTCTGAGTGCAGATCGGAGTCAAGTTTATACTTGTTGTTCATCAGCGTGACTATCTCCTCGTTAGAGAGGTTCGGATAGTCATTGGCCATTTGTACCTGAATTGCAGTAACATCGTCCATTTCGGAAGGGTTAAGCTGCTGATAAACGAACCAGTCTTCAGGCGACCTCCCCGTGTCTTCCACGAAGTCCATGATAGCCTCAAGCCTTTCGTCAAGTACAGTTTCTTGCTGCTGTTGCTCCGCAAAAAGATCGTCAAGGGAGTTCACCTCAACACCCAGCCTTTCGCTGATGTAGTCGAGAACGGCCCCGTCCATATCGTCTTCGGAGTAATTTTGTGTATATTCAGTCTGAGTGTCTTCCGTTGAAGCCTCGTATTCTGGTTGGAAGTCTTCGACCGTTTCAGTCTGCTGGACTTCTTCCCCTATTGGTTGCTGCTCTGCTTGTTGAGCGGCAGCAACTTCACTTTCGTCTACAAACGTGAAGGACGGAGTATCCTGACCTTCAGTCGGATTAACTTGTTGATCTTCCATGAATTAAATTTTAGCAAATATAAGTGTGAATTACTTACGATATCTAGCCACCTTCTTCTTGATGTTCTTGGGCTGAGATACAAATTGCTTGCCTTTTTTGTTCCCTTCTGCCTTGGCTCTATTGGTAGCCGCTTTCTCGGCAGGGGACAGGGCTTTCCATGCAGCGTCAGGAAGGTACCTGCGCTTGCCCTCAGATTTCTTTCCGCTGGAGGTCCGCCACTTCTGGGCAGTCCACTTCTTTAGACTCTGTTGTGATTTAGAGAGTGCCATTAGTTCGTGTAGCCACCCCCAGCCTTCTTGTACCTCTGTGCGAGGAGCTGTGCTTTACGTGCAGACCATTGACCAGGCCGACCGCCCTTACTACCAGCCTTGATAGCATTGAACAGCCTCTTACGCATACCAGGCTTCGTGTAGTTGCCTGCTTCGTTCACCTTACTTTTTTTAGCCTTCATGGTTCTGTCTTAGACATTGTTACACAGTCAAAGACCCAGCCCAAGTCCCAATCCTAGTTTCATGACTTCTTGTGGGTTACAAGTTTGAAGTTGGCTTTAGCTACAGCCCCAGGATGAGGTTTGTAGTCCCCCTCCATGAGGTAGTACCGTCCAGACTCTTCCATCCAGTGGTAGCCCTTCGGGGGGTCAATGCTCATCTTTTTGTTGAGCACTTTCAGCTTGCCGCCTTTATCGTACCTAACAGCCTTCATTACGCGAAGTACACCATGCATGATCCGCCGTCGAGCTCAACAGCCGTAAACCTTCCGTATATGGTGGTGCCTACAGGAATGGCCACGGTTGGCTCTCCAAAACCAGATTCGGGGATAGTATTAGTTGCGTCTAGCGTCGTGGCTTCTAGAGCAGTTATCGCGACTATAACTTTTCCATCGGGAATCGTCGCCGTCTTTCCTACTCCTGTCAGAAATTCAGACCCATACTGTCCGAACTCTGCTTGATCTACTCTGTTCATGTTACTTTGTTTTTAGCCAGAAGTACCTTGATTTCTTGTATGTCCTCCAGCAGTTTCTTTACGTCTTTCTTGAAGTCGCTATTGTCATTCTCCAAAGACTCCACTCTAGCAACAAGCTTAGCGTAGTCCATCTGATGCTTGATCCAAACCCCGACCAGGGATCCAGCAACCAAAAGAAACTCAAAATGCGATATGTTCTCAGGCATTAGCAATTCCACTTCTTCAATGCGAGTGCCTTACGAGTCGGTTTTCCATTGGGCTTTTTCATAGGCCCTTTGACCCCGCTCATTCGAGCACAAAAACTCTTTCTCCTCTTTGCTGCCTTGCTTCCAGGCTTGAGCTTGGAAGGCTTGGTAGTCACAGCCATCTTGAGGTTGCTGCCAGTCTCTCTGTTGTACTTATCGACACCAGCCTGCGTAAGCCCACCTTTTTTCTTGTCTTTGTGGACGCCCATCTTGAGTCGGACTCTCCCTCCTCTTTTATATGACTTGCAGGCTTTTGGCATTACGCAAATATAAATATTAATCAATCAGACTTTTCCCCTCA
>Ga0208767_1003756_pt1 | contig 10918 bp, 19 predicted proteins | sample VirMetDEL_Mar_21_FD_184514 | JGI IMG/M metagenome (GOLD analysis project Ga0208767, IMG submission 184514) | Aqueous microbial communities from the Delaware River and Bay under freshwater to marine salinity gradient to study organic matter... | ecosystem: Environmental > Aquatic > Marine >... | reverse complement strand
GGTGTTATATTCTCATACTTCATATAATTTACACTTGCTTCATAAGCTAGTTTTTTATTAGTATAAACTCCTATATTACCATCTTGATTACCCCATACTATATATGCTCTTTTGTTTTTCATAATTATTGTTTTTATTGGTTAAGACCGCCCCATTATTTCCTCAGAGTGATTGAGGGCGGTTTCGATTATTAAAATCTCGTCAGTTAACCTTATTTCCAAACTAATTGAATTAATTCAGCTAAATCTATCAAAAAATCGTATGCTTTTGTTTTGTTAAAATCTGCTCCAATTAAATTAGAATATTCAATGCTTTTTAATACCTTGCCTTCGTTGTTTCTTAGCCACGCCTTACCTATTTTACCCTTGTCTTTGCTTTCAATATTAAATTTGAAACCATTTGACTCGATTACTACTAATCCTAGTTGATTATAAATTCTTAAATCTGCCATAATTTCTATTTTTTAGTTTTGGTTAAGAGGGAGTAAAACTCCCTTTCGTCTATTGAAGACTCGTCAGTTAACCTTATTTTATTAACTCTAATAATAATTCTATTTTACTAGTTGATTCTTTTATCCATTCTAAGTGTCTTTCACTTCCATTATCTTTAAGAAATTGTTTTAGCTCTTCATCTGTTTTGCATAGCTTTAATGCACTATCTATTGTGCTATGTAATTCTCTAGTGGAATATATCAAATCTGATGTCAATGTACCTTCTATTTTTATTAAAACGTTTTCACTTACTTGATTTTTCATAATTATTGTTTTTTATGGTTAGTGGCTAGGGAAAGAATCGAACTTTCAACCCTTATTATTTGGGGTTCTTCCAAGTTTCCTAGCCTTAAAACAGATTTGCTTTCAATGGCTTCTCAGTCACCTCTGTTAAGGCACACCATTTATCGAAGTTGTTACTATTACTTTCAGCTCGATAGGGTAACAGATTAAATCAAAGTTTATCTGTTCAACCCTTAAGATACTCTACTTGATTGAAGGGGATTGTCACCCCATCTCCTACTCTATAATTACCTATTTCCATCGGAGATTATCAGTGGTCTATCTTATCGACATCTGAAGACATCTAGTAAACGAATGAGCTGACACATATTATACCTTCTTTCCCTACCTATTTGTTCGAGAGAAGTAATCTCTCGGAAGCCATATGAGGCAACACTAGTAGTACCCGAAGGGTTAAACGTGGTCAGCATGTCAAAGAACTTTTTTGTTGACACAAATATATGTATAAATATAAATAACTTCCAAATGTTTTTCGACTAAATTTTTCGCCAACAGATAAAAAAAATATATGAATAGCCCTTTTTTGTCGATAAACAACTAATTGTCGGCTCAATACATAAAATATTTAAGCGTAACTTGTTGATAATCATTTAGTTAGGGCGTTTTCTTTAGAGGTGGAAGGTAAATTGTCTAAGCAAGATACAGAGGAAGACTTGTTTTATCCTTTGCTTCTCAAAGTACTTTGTAATTCAAAGTGAATAGCTATTGTTTATACACAAATCAGCTACATAAATGACGATAAAATGACGATTAAATGCTATTAGTTTTATGCTGTCCAGTAAACAAGTATGCGTGCATACCTTTTCAGATAGGATTCAGATAGGGAAATATTAAATTTGTTATGCTTGCATACTATTTATTCAGACCATTAGAGACCATATGAGTTATAATGTTATGCGTGCATACTATCTAGACCAACACCTACACCAAGTCAACAGAGGCACACCGGCAAGAAACCTCCAACATCTACAGAGGTACGCTAGAGAATCTCAAAAAATCCGACCTAAACGACCAAAATCAGACCCCCCCATCACGTTTTGAAACGGTTTTCGTTTGGGGGTACGCGTGCGTATATTATATAATAACCCTCAACCTCCACATATCTCACGGAAAAATTTCGTATCTTTATGTATCAATTGTTACCCCCTTATCAGGAGAGGCGAGCTGCTTTGGTTAAAGCCCAATACTGAGAAACAGGGGGTAGCTTTTTACTACGGCTTATGGTTAGATTTGTACAGGTATTTGGTGAGAAGGCTAGGCTGACGTATGGCTACTTCAGGCAGCAGGAGTTCAGTATCTTTAGTGTGGTGGTGGTGGAGTTCTACTACAGCGAGCAGTTATCGGTAGCTGGTGTGGGGTTATGCCTGCCTTATTTATATTCCGCTGGTATATTATTTAAGATATAATTAGTATCTTTGTTGTAAACAAGGAATTATGAAAGCAAAGAAGAACTTTATGTACGACAGTAACTACACCGTTAAGGACGGTAGATTAATTAACAATGCACCACCTACTCAGATGGGTATTACTAAGATGGCTAATATGAATAGGGCTAAGAAAAGAGCCGAGAAGATTAGCATGATAGTAGAGGCAAACAGCATCTCTAAGATGATGGGTGACATGTAAGAACAGTTTGTGTGTTCCATAGTAAATGGGGATTTTGGTAGTGATACCTGGTCCCCATTTTTCGTTTATAGTTGTTAACATTCCCTTAACATTGGGATATTTTTTGTATCTTTATAGTATATATGAGGTACTTAATAATTATATCATTACTGATAAATTCCTTCAGCGTACACTCCCAAAGCCTAGAAAAAAGGCTAACTAAAAAATCAAATAAGATTGTTCATCACGTAGATAAATTGGGAGGAGAGGTATTGGCTATATACAATAAGAAGGGTCACAAGTTATACATACAGCGTAAGAAAAATGGTGTGACTAATTTCTGTATATATAGTGATAATACGCTTATTAGACACGGAAAGAGCTACGACATGGTGGCTGAGTTACGCAATAAATAGGGAAATTTTATTGAAAAGTTTTGTCACAGAAATGTCATTCTGGTGTTTTTTGGGAATTTGCTAGCCGTTTTAAAACGTTTAAAAGCGGATAAATGGCTAAAATATTCCACTTGTGAGGCGATATTCCACATTGATTCCACTTATATTCCAGTTCTAAAGCTTTAAGTAACCCTCTCTAAGTGTCTAATAATCAGTATAGTTAAAGATATAGCATTCCACTATTCCACATTTTTCCTCGTGTAAGCAAGAAAAAAAAATAAAATACAGTAGTAAATAGTATAGGGTAATAGGGAGTGTTTTTATGGAATGTGGAATATTTTTTTTTAGTTTTAGTTTTATGTGTTTTAAAAAGAATGTATATATTTGCTGATATAAATTAAATTTAAATTCAATGATAGTAAAACAAGTAAGCTTTGAAGATAAGGCACGCCAGGACCTTATTGATGGTATCAACACACTGGCTGACGCAGTGAAGAGCACACTAGGTGCTAGGGGCAAGACAGTCCTAATAGAGTCAGAGAATCATACACACGGTATTACAGTAACTAAGGATGGGGTAACGGTAGCTAAAAGCATTAACCTTATTCACCCTACGCAGAACCTTGCGGTTACGATGATGAAGGAGGCAGCCGAGAATACGGCAGTGTCTGCTGGCGATGGAACAACAACGGCAATAGTGATAACCCAGGCGATAGTGCTGGAGGCACAGAAACGAATTAAGGACCACATGAACCTAACCGATATTATTCGGTCTATACAGGATAGCAGCAAGTACGTGGTAAAGGAACTAGGTAAGGCGGCTAAGAAAGTTAATGGCAAGCGATTGCTAGACGTGGCTACTATATCGTCCAATAACGACAAGACCCTAGGTAAGATTATCGCTGATGCGTATGACGCAGTTGGCGACAATGGTGTGGTGACGGTAGAGAATGCCAGCGGCACTGAGACCTACTCGGAGGTGATTAAGGGGATGAAGATTGACCGAGGGTATACCAGTAAGTATTTTATAACGGATGTAAAGAAAGGGGAGTGTGTGCTTGACAACCCATACGTGCTTGTAGCGGACCAAGAGATAAACCACACAAGTAGCATAGAGCATATACTAGCCCCTATCATCCAAGAGGGCAAGCCACTATTGATTATCGGTACGCTGTCACCAGCGGCACTGAACACGCTAAACCTCAACAAGGCTAAGGGTGTCATCAAGGTGTGCTCGATTATACCACCGCAGTTTGGATACAAGAGCCATGACCTGATGAGTGATATAGCCATAGCTACAGGTGCTACCTACTACTCAGAGGATACAGGCGACAACCTAGAGACCATACAGATGGCTGACCTAGGACGTGCTAAGAAAGTTATCGTGAGTAGGTCAGGGACCATCCTGATAAAGGACGACAGCCACAACCTACACGTGGAGAATAGGATTAATGACCTGTGGGAGGAGTACAACGCTAGCGATAATATCCAGGAGCAGGAGTTCATCAAGGAGAGAATAGCCATTATGTCTGGCGGTGTAGCCGTCATACACGTAGGGGCAGGCTCAGATATTGAGCAGAAGGAGAAGAGAGATAGGGTTGATGATGCGGTGTGTGCTACTAGAGCCGCCATTGAGGAAGGAATCCTGCCAGGAGGTGGGGTTGCACTCTTAAAAATTGCGGACGACCTCGCCCAGCGAGGTGATGGTGAGAGTAGTCGTGTGGGTAATGCTATACTCTCAGAGGCGATGAAGGCACCATTTAAGCAGATTCTAGACAACGCAGGAATAAATCCAGCGGAGATAGAGCCTAACCTAGACCCAGGGGTGGGATACGATGTAAAGGGAGAACGATACGGGGACATGATAAAGCTAGGCATCATCGACCCACTGAAGGTCACTAAGAACGCCTTAGAGAACGCAGTGTCGGTGGCGACAACCATTATGTCCACTAACGCAATAATAACTAATGTAAGAGACTATGAAGGCAGTAGGTAAGTATTTAATAATTGAGAACATCACCGAGGAGCTCAAGAGTAACAGTGGGCTCATCATGACGGGTGAGGATATGGGGAACCTAAGGTACCGCAAGAGTAAGGTGATAAGTGCAGGTACGGAGGTAGACTGCGTAAAGGATGGCGATACCATCTACCACGACTCCCGTGCTGGTCACAAGGTAAAGCTTGATGATAAGGTGTATGGGGTAATCCTAGAGAGAGAGGTAGTGATAAAGATGTAATTTATTCATATCTTTGTATCAAACAAAGATTATGGCATATAGAACATCACTACCACTACACCCTACGGAAGGGGATGGTAAGAAGAAGAGAAAGGTTGAGAAAGGCACCTATGGCTTCGGTATAGACGGCAAAGAGGTTGCGGTAGAGGGTAAGATGATTACCAGAAGGAGTGGTAAGAAGAGGTTTGTGCCTAAGAGCCGAGCTCATAAGAAGATGTTTAGGGTAATAGACCGAAACAAAAGGAAGGGCATTAAGGGTTAAGCTATGGCACTAGGACGTACAGCAAAATATTACAGGGATAATCCAGAGGCTAGAAAGAAAAGGCTAGAGTACCAGAAGAGGTACAACAAGCGTAAGGACCAGATTAAGCGTAGGGTATTTGATAACAAGAAGAACCGAGAGTTCGGCACCTACGGCAATTATGATGGCAAGGACGTATCACACAAAGGCAATCGTATAGTTTTAGAGAATGAATCTAAGAACAGGGCTAGTAAGTCTGCCACTAAGGGAGATGTTCGTGCTAGAGGCAAGAAAGGTAAGGGTAGACGCAACAAAGGAAACACGGGAGGAAGATAATGGCAAAGGATGCGTGCTACAGAAAGATAATGAAAAGCTACGGCAAGTGGTCCGCTAGGGCGGCACAGGCTACCGCTAAATGCCGAAAGGCTAAGGGTCAGGTTAAAAAAACCAAGGCAGGCTCCAACCTAAAGAGATGGGGTGCTGAGAAATGGGTCGACACTAGAACAGGTAAGGCGTGTGGTGCTGGAGGTAAGAATGAGTACTGTAGACCCAGTAAAAGAGTTTCAAGTAAGACCCCAAAAACAAAGGGGGAGATGAGCAAGTCTGAGCTCGATAGAAAGAAAGCAGAGAAAAAAAGAGTCGGGATGCATGGTGCATCTGGACGAAAAGTAAAACCAGTTAAAAGAAAATAGTTATGCCAACAGTAGGAAAAAAGAAGTTTGCGTACACAGCTAAAGGAAAGGCAGCTGCAAAAAAGTATGCTAAGAAGACAGGAAAGAAAGTAGCCGTTAAAAAGAAGTACTAATGGCTAGCAAGGCAAATATGGCGTGTAATAAGCCACGACCTTCTACCAGACCTGGTAAGAAGCGAATGGTAAAGGGTTGCGAGGGAGGCAAGGAGAAGCTTATTCACTTCGGTGCTAAGGGCTATGGTCACAACTACTCAGCCGCTGCTAGGAAGAGTTTTAGGGCTAGGCACAAGTGCAGCAGCAGGAAATCTAAGCTTACAGCGTCCTATTGGGCGTGTAAGAACCTATGGGCTGGAAAGGGAGGCTCCACTAAGTCATCACCAAAGAGTAGACGTGGAAAATACTAGTATGAAGATAAACGAAGACACAGAGGTTAAGTTAGACTTAAAAACTGTGATAAGTATTATTACTATAACGGCTGCTTTTGTGGGTATGTATTTTACGTTAAAATCAGATATTGAGGAGGCTAAAGAATTACCCATTAAAAGAATAGAGTACGACCTACAGCACATGTCAATACTTGAGGATATAGATGAATTAGAGTTTAGATTAAGTCAATCTGAGGAGTTAATAGAGACTATGTTTAGATTAGGTATAGAGCTAGACAAGGAATTGCATAAGATTGACAACGACTATGAGAGTAACATGGACGACAAAATAAAACACCTTGAGAATAAGATAAACTCTTCTAGTAACACCAAGCGAAAGAAAAGAAAATAATCATTACCTTTGTAAAAAACTAAGTTATGAGAAAGAAATGTCCTAAAGGAAAAAAGTGGTCTAAAAAAGAACAAACTTGTGTTCTAACTGAAAGGTCACTAAACAAAAGCAGAAGAAAAGAATCTAAACAACATATTCGAGACATAAAAGGAATGAATATGCCTAAAGCTGACGAAAAATCCACTATAAAAATGGAAAAAAAGCTGCAAAGAAATCTGAAGAAAAGAAGTAGAAGTTTTGGAAAAGGTTAAAAAACAATTTAAAAAATAAGTTATGAACAAGTACCAAGATAAAAAATCGGCTATGGATGATTACTCTCACGAGAGAAAATTAAGAATAGACGGTAGATACGAGGCAGCACATGGAAAGATGGCAGCTGCTAAGAACGATTTTGACCACGCACATGCATTAAAGAAGGATGCACACTACGACAAAGAGTCACGTTCACAGTTCAAGGGACACGTACACGCTATGTTTAAAAGATAATATGCCATTTAAGAAGGCGAATAGAGGCAAGTGTAGGGGCAAGTATGTAAGCCCAAGCGGCAAGTGCTTTACTAAAAAACAAGTTGCTCTTTATTATGCTACCGATGGAACATTTAAAAAAAGTAAAAAATAAATAATTATGAAAAAGCAAGGTTATAACGCAAGATTAGATGAGTCTCTAGGTGGAAGACACAAAGGGAAGCACAAGCAGTCATTAAAAGATAGAAGAGATGAGTCTAAGGCTATGTCTAAGAAAATGTATGGTCACGCCTATGGTGCAGACAAAGGTATGAGCTACAGAGTTTCTCAGCCATTAGCTAAGAGTCCTAAAGCAAAATAGTTATGGCTTGTCCTAGAAAACTAAAGAAGAAGGGGTATACCTGGAATAAAGAAACTAAGATGTGTGAAAAATCTAAGGATTCTTTAAAGACTTCTGTAAACAAGAAATTACTTAAGAAGAAAAAAATTAGACGATTAACAGGAACATTTTAAAAAAAATAAAAAAATGAGAGATTTAAAGATAGGCAAGCAGGCTAATGGTAAAACAAAAATGAACACAGGGCAGTGTCCTTTAAGTTCTATAAAAGGACCAGATGGTAAGTACCTAAGAAAAATTAGAATAGATGGGGACTGTTTTGACCCAACTACAGCTAATCAAAGAAGAAAAGGTTCTAAAGAGTTAGATAGACAGAGAATGCTAGAGGCAAAAGCTCAAAAAGCAAAAAAAAATAAATAATTTTGTAACCTTTTTTTAATTGCTGCGTATAGGTACTATATAAACCAAAAAAAACGCACAATGAAAAAACTAGCATTACTACTTACTTTATTTTTGTCAATAGGTATTTTTTCTCAAAATACCGATGTAGAGTTTCAATTAATTAAGCCATTAAAGAAAGCCTGTAAAAAAGGTGAATATTCTAAACTAGAGAAGTTTTTTGTAAAAAAACATGGATACAAAAAATATATCCTCAATGGCTACGAGATTTTTAAGAGTGATTACCTAGAGGACTACAACTATGTATTCACTAACATATCCACCAACAAGGAATACTATAAAACCGTACACTACGCAGTAACGGAGTTACTTAATCCAATAAGAAAGGTAAACTACGAGGTTTACGATAAATTCACCGCTATGTCACAGGTGGATGAGAATGACAACTACCACATTGTATTTATTCTGGGGGATTCACCTCAGCATTAAACTGACGGATAGCATGACGATAGATTCTATCGGTAGAGTTACAGGTTCGGTTATTAAATATAGGATTCCGTCTGGATGTTTCCGCAATCTTCTCCTCACCATTTAGCTTCTTATATACCGAGAGTATAAATTTCTTAGCCTTGTATGATATCTCATATAGGGCTTTTTCATGGTTAATACTCTTTCTCCACTTCTTAATCCATCCATCACGTAGCAGCTTCTCAAACCGTTGCTTATCCCAGGACATTAGCGAGCCGTAGTTCTCACACTGGACCCTGGTAAATAATCCCTCGCTGTGTAGGAATAATAGCATGTCAAGGTCTGCGGTAGTAATTCCATACTTCTGTTTAGCCCAGTATCTAACCACCCTCCAAAACTTTAGGTAGTCATACCTAGGTTCCTTCCTATCGTATATTTCTGGTGCTGGTCTAGGTCTTTTCTTTTTATATATTACAGGTACTTGTCTCATAATTCCAAAGATAGAAATATTATTCTTATCTTTGCCTTATGAAGTATAAAAGTATGAGAAGTCGTGGATTGGGTGACTCAATCGAGAAGGTCACTCGTGCAACAGGCATTAAAGCAATAGTAGAAAAAGGAGCCAAGGCTATGGGAAAAGACTGTGGATGCAGTAAACGCCAGAAAACCTTGAACGACCTTTTTCCTTACAATAAAAAATAAAAAATGGCATATCAAAAATTACAAGTAAGTAGAGCAGCAGCGGTAACACCGTCAGATACGCTGAATATACCCTCACTAGCTAGTGCAACAACGGTTAATAACGGCTGTGTACTATACATTGGTGGTGCAGGAGATTTAAAGGTTATGACAGCTGGTGGTGACATTGTTGAGTTTATTGGTGTATTAGCTGGAACATTCCTACCTGTTCAGGTAGTTAGAGTTTACGCAACAGGCACAACAGGTGCAGCAGCTACAAATATAGTAGCTCTCTGGTAGAATGTACATAGCTATCTCAAATAGTATAACATCATCTTCTCAGATGAATGGTGCAGCAGCTTCTGGAGGAGGAGGAGGGTTTACCAACACCTATTCGTTAGCCTTCGATGGTGTGGATGATAAGATACAATTTGAATCTATTGCTTTAGGTTCTGATTATACGCTTTCAGCTTGGGCTAAAAGATTATCAACTGCTAATATGTTTTTATTTGGCAATAGTCAAACCTATGGTTATGGTGCTTATTTTAATGGCACATCTAATTTATATTTTAAAGAAACAAATTCCGATTTAATTACTTTTAACAATACAGCAATTCAAACCGCTTTAGCTCGTACAGATTGGGTTAATTGGGTGTTTAAAAAAGATAGTACCGCTGGTACAGTTTCAGTTTATGTAGATGGTGTTTTAGCTGAAAGTACAAGTTCTGTAAAAGGAATGAGTACAATAACAACTATCGGTGGAAGTGGCTTATCTTCAGGAACTCAATATATATGGAATGGCAACATTGATGAGGTCGCTATTTTTAACACAAGTTCAGTTAGTTTAGATGATTTAGGAAGTTCAACAACACCAAAAGATTTAAGTTCTATAAGTGGTTTAACCGCTTGGTATCGCAACGGTGACAACGGTTCTTACAAATCTCCACAATGGTTAATACCTGAGAATAGTAATAAAGATAAAGTAAGTAATTATAGCTTTGATTTTGACGGTGTGGACGATTCTATAAATTGTGGCGATAGTGACACTTTTTCTTTTGGTAATGGTTCAACAGATTCACCTTTTAGTATTTCTGCTTGGATTAAGCCATCTTCAATGGGAACAACTTTTCACATATTAAACAAAGAAAACAACACAACAACAGGCGATGAATATGTATTTTATATAACAAATACCAATATTTTACGCTTTGCAGTTTGCGACCAAAACTTTATAGCGGATAGGCAAGGTAGAATAACAAGTGCGCTAACTGCATCTGAAATAGATAATGTTTGGTGTCATGTTGTCGCAACTTATGACGGAAGAGGGGGAAGCACAGCAAGTGATGGAATTAACATATATGTAAACGGAGTAAATAGAACAAGTGGTACTTTTAATGCGGGTAGTTATACCGCTATGCATAATACTACAAGTGATGTAAAAATAGGAAGTTACAGTAGTGGTGTGTTTGCCAATGGTAACATTGACGATACAGCAATATTTAACTCAGAGTTAACCTCTGAAAACGTAACTTCACTTTATGGTGGCGGTACTCCCACAACTTTACCAGTTACACCAATAGCACATTGGAAAATGGGTGAAGAAGCTAACTTTACAGATAATTGGTTAGTAAACAATTCAGCATTAAGTAACTATTCTACACGCTCATTTAATTTTGATGGGGTGGATGATTTTATAAATTGTGGAAATATAACAGCATTAAACAATGCTGCAAATGCAAGTTGGTCGTTTTGGATGAAACCAACAGCAGGTAGCTTTAGATATTTGTTTTCTGCTTATCAAGGAAGTGGCTCAAATCAGCAAATATACTTT
>Ga0208767_1003755_pt1 | contig 10919 bp, 13 predicted proteins | sample VirMetDEL_Mar_21_FD_184514 | JGI IMG/M metagenome (GOLD analysis project Ga0208767, IMG submission 184514) | Aqueous microbial communities from the Delaware River and Bay under freshwater to marine salinity gradient to study organic matter... | ecosystem: Environmental > Aquatic > Marine >... | reverse complement strand
TATCAAACGGATCTTTAGCTGATGCAAGTGCTGTGCTTATTGCTCCACCAATACCACTACCTGTTGGTGTTCTTGATGCAATATCAATTCCAAAATCAATCATTAAATCACCGAGTCTACGTTTAGCTGTGTTTCTTTGTGGTCTAATTGATTCCATTTCACCCATTACTTCTTTAACTCTATTACCTACATTGTAACCAGGTCTTTGTAATCCAGATGTAATTCCGCCGTCAGCAGATCCACCTTTTCTAAACATAGGTCTTTTGTATAGGTTGTTCATTATCTTGGTCTACTTCCTGCTAAATAGTCACCGTAACCAGTCATCAATCCTCCAGCAACTCCAGCTATTCCTAACGCATTCTGCAACGGCGTAGGGTTTGGTTGTACCATAGATTGATATTGTCCCGGTGCTCCAGATGTAATAGTTTGTATACCTGAACCTTGGAAACCTAATCTTTCATATGGTTCATAAGCTCTTAGTCTATTTTGCTCTCTTGTAGCATCTAGTTGAGCTTGTTCTTGTGCTTGTTGAATCGCGCCCGCTGATCCTAAAGTACCAATGTCTTGTCCATACAATCCTGGAACTTGTCCAGCTAACATTTGTTGGTTTTGTGATAGACCTTGTTGTGCTTGTCCTAAATTCATTTGTTGACCAAATGCTTGATTAGCTAATTGATTTGCTTGAGTGAAACCTTGTTGTAATAATCCTGATTGTAATAATGCTCTGTTCATGTCAGATTTGTTTTGGTATTGTGATCTCATAACACCTTCACGACCACCACCTAAATTACCAGACATAGCTGCTTGTTGACCTATACCGGCTAAACCTTGTGCTGCTTGTGAATCATATTCTGAAAGTGTTGCATCAATTACATCTTGTTGGTACGGAGACATAAAACCTTGGTAAGCTTGTGCTCCTGATAAACCTCCTGCTGTACCTAGTGCTCCAGCTGCTGCAGTGTCATAGGCTCCTGCTTGTGTAATATAAGGTTGAAATGCACCTATACCTTGGCCTTGTGTTGTAGCCATTGTGTATGCATCAAGTTGCGCTTGGTCTTGACCAGCAACTTTAGGTGCAAATTTATCGGTAGCTAATGGTGCAGCGGTTAACGCTGTTACCTGTTTTCCATAATCTTTTTGTAGATCTTGTACGTATTGTGGTGGGAGTGCTTGTGTTTGTGTTACAGCCATTATACTTTCCCCCCTTTTTGAAACGCTCGTCCTAATCCTCTTATAGCTATTCCACCACCTCTTAGCATTTGTTTACCACCACCTTCTTGTGAATTTCTATTAGGCCCATATGTGTTTTTAATTTTTGGTAGATCATCATCTATTTTAATTTTTTTAGGAAAAGTTGATCCATCAAATGTGTTTTTAATTTTTGGTAGATCATCATCTATTTTAATTTTTTTAGGAAAAGTTGATCCATCAAATGTGTTTTTAATTTTATTTTTTTTATCTAACTTTTTCTTTTTTTCTAAAGCTTTTTTTATTTTTTCTGCACTCATTACATTACCTCGCTTAATCTTTGTGATGTTTCAAACATCTGTTGTGCGCCTTGCATTCCTTGTGACTCTTCAGACACTTGTCCGCCAGCTTCTAAATTTTTCATCATGTTCTCCATAACTTCTGCGCCTTTATCTATATCTCCACCACCTGCGTTTCTAACAGCATCTGCGGTAAATACAAACTCATTTACACTTAATCTTGCAGGCACATCATCTGCTTTTTCTTCTCTTCCAATAGGTACAAACCCACCTTCAGCTCTATAATCTTTTTCCATACCACCAAGGTCCATGATTCCACCGCCTTCAGCAAAACCAATTCTACCACCCATAGCCATGTTTTCTATGTCTTTAGTATCTTGTCTTCCTAAAAAAGGATATTTAATTCTTATTGCTTTTAATTCTTCACCGCTTGGATCTTTCATGGCTTCTATAACTTCTGTTCTAATACCTTCTAGATCTAATCCTTCTCCTCTATATGTATCTATTTCATCTTCTGTCATGTTACCCATCAGTGCTCCTGCACCTAGACCACCAACTAAAAGACCAGTCATAAGATTGTTACCTAATCCTGCTGCCATTAAATTTTTTTTAACTAATCCAGGTAAGTCTGCTATTTTAAATGCTTTAGCTTGTTTTGTTACAAGTTTTGCAGGATCCATTCCTGTAGATACAGGATCACCCATACCTGCGTAAAGATCTGTAGAATTAGCAAGAGCTTGATCTTTTGCTAGTTGACCTTTAGCAGCAGCGCTATCTGCAAAATATTTTCCTATCCCACCAGAACTTTGCATAGGACTACTAAAATATTTTCCAAATCCTGTACCCATTCTTGTTGCGCTATCAGCAAAACCTTGTGCTGGATTAAATCCTGTTTGTAAATTTCCCATACCACCGCCAATACCTCTAGCTAATTGACCCATACCATAATTCATTAATCCTGATTTAATTGATGAACCTATTCTACCTGTTTGATCAAAGCCACCAACACCTGCCATTAAACCTGCAGCTATTGGGTTAAACGGTGCAACGAATGGTGCAGCTTTAACTGCAATCTCTGCTACTTCGTTTGGTATAATTTTTCTAATTCTTTTTTTAATTGAACTTCCTAAACCATATTGACGTCTACCATCCATACCCATGATACCACCATACGCTGCCATCTGTCTGTCAGGTAATACTGGTCCTGTAGGTTTAGGTTGAAAAGGATTAACTGGTTTTGTTGGGTCCGATGGTAATGGTTGACCACCTGACATATCTCCAATAACCATTCTTTTAAATTCTTCCATTGACATAGGTTGAGCGTCGGGTCTTTGCTCTAATAAATCAAAAACGTATTTTTCATACTCTTCTTCTAAAACAGCATCAACCATCATCATTTCTTCTTGTGGAGATTTAGGACCTTCGTCACCACTGTATTTTATAGATGGTGCGTTAGTCTCAAGTTCTTCTGAAATTTGTATATCTTCTATTCCCATGGTTTTGTTAGTTTACTTTGTTTTTCCTACTAAATCAAGAGTTGGCATGATAACTTTTACGTCTTGTGCCATGTCCTCATTCTTATAACCTTTAGCTTCCCAGTCTTTTCTTGTCTTAAAAATCTCTCCAGTTTCTTTGTGTCTGTAAGTTTCTTCTACTTTAGCGTCATATACTTTCATTATGTTGTTACCTCTTTTTTAATGTTTAGATAGCTAATAGCTACATCAAATGAATCTGATGTGCTTGATTGTACTGTAAAAGGTGTACCACCTTCAATTATCAATGGTTGTGTTAATAATTCTTTTGTTTGATTAGCTGTTAATGCTATAGATTTAATAGCTGTAATACTGTTGTTAGTAACAGTAACAACTGGTGTACCAGCCGACGTAACAAGTATAGATTTAATAACTATAGTTTCATTGACTGCAGGAATACTAGCACCTAATGGTGTTAGTGCACCACCACTTGTATTATTATCTATACCTGCAAATTTATATTGGTTTACTACTGCCATTAATCTAAAAAGAAACTTCTAGCTTCTATCTCCTGTTTTAATTCTTCTTGAAATGTAGTGTTAAGTTTCTCAAGAACCGCATCTAAATCTCTAACCAAAGATTGTGCTACGTCTTCTTCATACTCTGAGCTTGCTCTTGTTAATGTTTGTACTATTTTTGCCATTATGAAAATATATTACTAATTCTTTGTCTAATTCGTGTCATTAAATCTTCTACTCCTCCAGCACCTGCCTGCAATGTTTCACCTGTCTTATCAAAATATCTAAAGATAAAATCATCTTGATCAACATCTCCGTCGCCATCAGAATCTCCATCATCAGGTTCGTTAGGATTATTATAAACACTCATAATGCCATCGTCTCCTCCTGCACGTGCGTTAATTGCATTTTGACTTAATTCTGTGCCACCATAAGCTCCAACATTTCCAAGTTGTCTTTGTCTCATATAATCTCTGTAACCATCTATTCCATAACCAAAAGGTTGTCCAGTTTCAGGATTTATTTTTCCTCCAATACTATTTTTTTTAAAAAAATTTGTATTTACATTGTAACCAATTTTACCTAACGTGTTACCTATAAAATTTATACTAGGAATTTTACTGTTAAATGAATAGTCTGGAAAATTATTTGTTAAATATGTGTTTTTTGCAAACTGAGACTCTGGACTTACTGCACTATAATCAACACCTGGAACTGTGCCAAATCCAGTTAGTGCAACTTCATCTTCTAAAACTGTAGTAGGAGGCGAGTAAGTCGGGCCAGTGTGAATATGAGGACTGTTATCAGGACCATCATTACTAGGAGTATTACCACCACCATAACCTTCACTTGCTGGTCCTGTTCCAGCAACACCTGCTGTGTTTGTACCACCACCTTGATAACCATAGCCACCATCTTTACCAGCATCAGAACCACCACCGTATTGACGTCTGCCATCCATACCCATAACACCACCAAAAGCTCTTCCAACTCTTTGGCCCATTGCGTACATCTGTCTAGCTTGTTGTAATCTTGTAATTGACATTATCGTCTTCCTCCAGTTTGTATATCTAACCTAAAAGTACCTAGTTTCCAACTGGTATCTACTGCTGTATTAGATATTGTAAGAGCTATAGCTCTACCTCTAGCCCTTGTGTCTACTTTATCTGTTGTAGAAGATACTGTAAAAGGACCCAATGATGAACTGGCTGCAGTGTCATTTGGATAATTTCTTAAATCTAATTGTATAATAGCGTTTCCTTGTTGTGCTATAAAATCTGGTATTATTCTACTAACTCTCATTATGTTTTCTCCATCACCTCTAAGATCACCTAAGTTAGTTGCAGCTCCTCTAATAACTTTTTGTGTAATATCATAATCTCCAGATGTAATATTTGCTGGAATAGCTACAGCCGTAGTTGCTGCTTCTTGTTGATTAACTCCTGTTTCATGTTCAAAATAAATTGTTGTACCATCTGTATTACCAGTTACATCGTAAGATGCATCATCACCTGCATTATATTTTGTTCCATGAGGTAAACCAAATACTGCAGAATCTTCCCAAGTGCTTCTTGGAAACAACGAACTTGCATTTGTAAACCATATAGGTCTTTTAGATGTTGAATCTAAATAACTATATGTAACTGCTCTGTTAACTACATTAGACGTACTTGTTGGATAGAACCATGTAATTTCACCAAATAAATTATTAATACCACAATAAACCAATTGATTAGATGTTATGTTAAGGTCATCGTAAACGTAGTCTTCAACTAAACAGTCCATAGATTCTAGTTTACCAGTGTATCTAAAGAAACCATTATCAGACATCCAGTACGCAGCACCATCAACTTCTACAGCTGCATTCATACCAATTAATCCACAGTTTGTACCAACTTGTTCAAAAGCAAATGTAAAAGGAGTACCAACAAAACGCATGGTAAATAAAGATGTATCCGTCCAAATGTAAATTGCATTTCTACCTAGTTTACCACCCATGATCCGTGATCCGGCGGCCAGTCTTTGTGTGCCAGCAGTATTTTCTGCTGTAGGTGTGTAGTCATTTATATTTTCCTGAGACGAAAATCTTATAAACATATCATCTTGAGTTGTTTTATCACCAATAGTTGTTTCTGTTCCAAAAAATACTAAGTGACGATCAGGTGTAGACACTAACATATCACGTGACGCTGTTGGTGCACCCGTTATAATTGTAGCTCTTGTTGATGTTGCACTTGTTGCATCGCCATCCCATTCAAAACATTCACCGTTATGTATTAATGCTATAAGAGTTGAGCCTAAATTGTCTAAAGACCATAAACCAGGATCTGTTACTTTATCAGTGTTGGCTGCAGGTGACCCCCATCCTGTAAAACTAGATGAGTTAGTTACTGTTGCACCATTAGAATGAGTCGTAGCTGTAGTTCCTCTAGCCGCTCTTCCTATGCCTGTTAATTTATTTCCAGAAATTCCTGTATATGATATTTCTTCTGTTCCTATTTGAACATGGTTAGTTCCTGTAGATGGAAAACCTGTTGCATTGGTTAATGTAATCTCTGTAGCAGAACCATTGTTTCCTCCTGACGTAGCACTAATAGCTCCGTTTAAAGTATTAGTTAATGCTCCTAATATATTACCACCCCACAATGCAATACCCCAACCAAACGCTCCTATTTGTTCTGCTGGTCCCACATGATAATATTGAAAAAATTTTATACCACCAGATGTTGTTGCACCACTTCCTGTTTCATTGCTGGGCATTGTAATAGTTATAGTGTCTGTTGAAGGCACACTTGTTACCATAAATTTTTTGTCACAAAAATCTGCAGCACCAAAATTAGAGTTAGTTATTGCACTAAATGTAGATGTATCACCAAATAAAATTATGTCTCCTGGTTTAAAAGTAGTTGGAGTTGGAAATGTAATGGTTACAGTTGGTGATCCATTAGTGGTGCTAAAAGCACTTGTAATAGCTGTACCTGATGGATTAACTAAAGGGTGAATGTCATAAAACACACCACCAGAATATACATATAAAATTCTATTAGTTCCTATGGCTGCAAATTTTGTTGATGTTTTGTTTACAAAATGATGCAAACCCCTAGCTGCACCTGTTAACTTAGCTGCACCTAATTGATTCCAACCACCTATTTTTTCAGGTGTACCATATCTAAAACGTACATTTTCTCCGTCTATCCATTGAGACTCTGCACCGGTAGATGTAACTTGTTTATTGAATCCTGGTAAAAAACCTAGTTTTTGTAGCATATGTGTCCTAATTTAAAGAAAACTTATACCATATTAAACCACCCAGTTGCAATATACTTTTCCTGGGTTGGGGAAGGTATACCCCTATGAGTATATGTAAAATCTGCTGGCCAAATAAGAGATAAACCTTTCTTAGGTTTAATTTTAACTTTTTGAAAATGAAATTCTGTTTCTCCTTGATCTTCTACGTCATTTAAATAAGTCATAAATACAAGTGTTCTTGTGATTATATGACCTTTAATGTCTGTTCTTTCAAAGTGCCAGTCTTTATATCCACCTCCTGCAGGGTAATGTTGTATGTTAAAACCCTCTTGTGTAAAAAGTGAAAGACGAATATTATTTGGTTCTGGAAAACTATTGACCTTAAAAAAACTATTCAATCCTTTTTTTAATTCTAAGAAATACGACTCAACATCAGGATGATTGCTACTCGGATATACAGCAACATCCATAGAGTCTTTAATATTTTTATCTACTACTTTATTAGAATTAGCCCCTTGAAATTTATATTCAATGTTACCCTTATGGTATTCTATTAATTTACTACAAATATTTTCATTAATATTAAACTGATGTATAAAATTATCCACGTTTATAATCCGAAGGTAGTCCTAAATGCGGTCGTCCATCATATTTATTTTTATCACCCTGAGTTTCAATATTATTATAATGTAAAAATACTTGGGCGCAGTTTTGTCCTTCAAATTTATCTCGCCAATGTTCTAACACACACCCAGAATAAACTAACATGTCACCAGGATTTAAATCTACTTTTATTCCAGGATTTGTACTTGTAAATGTGCAACCATTTTTATCTGGTATGCCGACATTTTTATTTGGTTCTAAAAATATTGGCCAAGGATCTCCTCCTAAATTCATTGTTGTAGATATTTCACATGACATCCTATCTTTGTGTCTTTCTAAGACATCATTTTTTTTATAAATTCTTGCATAAGAATAAGTAGGGCATAAGTTTAATCCAGTTTTTTCTTCCATAATTGGTTTGACTTTTTCTAATAAAGTTTCCATTAAAATATCGCTATAGTTAGAATAAGTTTCTAATACTTGTGGATCATTCCAAACACCTAACATAGTTTCAAAAGGTGGTATAAAGTTGTCATCAAATAAAGTTCTAGCTACTTTTCTTTTTAAAATTAAATAATTATAAGCAAACTCTGCCAATTCTTTAGGTATAGCATTTTTAATTACAGTGTATTTTTTAATTTTAAAATCTGACATCAAAATCTTTAAATTTATTTATTATACTTTCAGGTAAAATATCTTCTACCACAGTTTTACTTTCCTGTATACCGTTTGTATCAAGTGTGTGAAAAACACCAGACAACATAGAATCGTCATATGTTATTCCATTAATACTAAATTGTTTTATATTGTTATAATCAGGTTTGACAAAATCTATTTTTAAAAAACTACATACTTTTTTTAACTGTACATCTGGTTCATTAACTAAATCTTTATAATTAATTAAAACATAATTTTGTTTTGTTTTTATTATATTTTCAATAGAAATTAAATTATCCATAATAACTGAAGCATGTTGTCCTTGAATTATTTTATAACAATAATTTTCTACATCATCTGGTTTATCTTTTATAACAAAAGAAGAAAGAACTTCTAAAAAAGGTCTGTATAAAATAACATATTTTCTATCTTTAATTACATCTTGTAAAAACAAATGATACTCAGGGTGACCCCAAGGTGCTCTATCTAAAATGTTTTCACAGTTATAGTGTTTATAATAATTATTAAAAAAATTATCTACAACATTATCTATACCTTTATAATCTGGAAAATTTTTAAACAGTTGCTCATGTTTAATTTTTATTATGTTTCTTAATAATAAAGCATTAAGACTATTGGGACTAACTTTAATATTTGGATTTTGATTCATTAAAGAACCAAACAAAGTATTTCCTGCTCTAGGCATTCCTGTTAAAAAATAAATATTCATTTCCAAGAATTACCACAACTCCATAACACTAATGAATATCTTATCCCTTCCGTTACAGGTTTAACTCTATGGTATGTATCAGAAGGAAAAATAACTATAGACCCTTTTGGTTGCACTTCTTTACATATTTTAGTGTAGGTATCTCCATTTGCATCATCATTAAATTTAAATTCAAATTCGCCACCTTTATAATCTTTAGGGTCTGATAAAGAACAAGTCATCGAGAGTTTTCTTACTTTACCTTTTAAGTCAGGCCCTTCTTTATCACCATAAGGTTCTTTCCAACTATCACAATGCCAATCATAAAATTGATTAAGTTTATACTTTGTAAATTGAGCGGCTTCAGAGTAACTCCATTCAAAATTCCAACCTGAATTATGATTAGCTACTCTAACATAATGATGTAAATATCTGTAAAGCCATTTCTCACTTAACCAAACAATATTTGAATCTCTTCTTTTTTTAAGATTTAATAATTCTTCTTCTTTTAAATCTTCTTCTTTATGTATTACTTGTGAATGTTTACTTTTTTTTGCATCTCTTTGTAAACCACCTGTTATACCTAACTGTTCTTTTTTAGACTTACCAAACTCAATAAGTTTATCGCAAAAATGATCTGGTAATGCTTTAGTAAAATACCAATAGTTATTTTTAAAATTCATGTCTTTATGACACTTTTATATATTATTGAAAAAATATGTCTAGATTAACTTGGCCACTCGCCTGCTTTAACTGATGCAAATTGAGATTGTAAAGACCATACTCCAGGTGCAGCACCTGGTTCTATGAAAGCAACTCTACCATCAGCACCGCCTTTTCCAGAAGGGTTATTAGATCCTCCACCGCCGCCTGATCCTGCAACAGCTCCTGGTGCATTTCTCATTCCTGGTGATCCACCTCCGGGTCCAGGTGATCCACCACCTACACCGCCTTCACCTCTAGCACTTGGTGGGTATGGAGGAGAAGGTGCACCACCGCCTCCACCACCAAAAAATCCGTCTTGACTTGAAGGTGTAATATACCAAGGTTGTGTAGGTCCAAAAACAGGTCTAACATCTAAACCAGTTCCACCATTTCCACCACCATAGTTTCCGCCTCCTGGTCCAGCAGAAGTTCCAGCGCCTCCAGCGCCACCTCCGCCATTTCCTCCAACGTTTCCTGGAGGAGAAGCAGAAGGTAAAAAACCACCTTTATTACCATGACCAAATGTTCCAGAATCACCTGGTTCACTTGGTTGAGTTCCAGCTGCAGGGTCTGGCCCTACACTAGCACCTGATTGAGGGCCTGCACTTCCACCGGAAGATCCTCCGGGACCGCCAGCACCTCTAGGTATGTTTCCACCATCACCACCACCTCTAGCTCTTAAAAATAAAGGAGTGCCTGGTGCAATACTTGTATCTGCTCCAACCGCAGAAGAACTTCCTCCGCCACCAATTGTAACAGCAACAGGGGTTGCAGGACCAACAGCAAAATTAGGTGCGGGTACAAGAACTATACCTCCAGCTCCTCCGCCACCACCTTTATTGTCATTGGAGTTTCCACCTCCACCTCCACCACCGATTACTAAAACTCCCGCTGTCGATGTTGTTGGTCTTGATGTAAAAGTTCCTGGACTTGTAAAAGTTGTAGTTAAAGCTGTTACAACACTATTATCAACACCTATTACTCCACCGTTTCCTTTAGCCATTGTTAATCTCCCATTCTAAATTTGTTGAATTCCATATATAATTATTTTCTAACACACCATTAACATCTATAGTATAAGCAATCCATCTTTGATTTGACTCATCCCAATCATAATTATAGGGTTGTTCATAACTTACACCTAAAGGTCCTGTTAAAGTTACACCAGTAGTAGTAGTAATTGGAAATGCAATAGGGGGTTGCCATCTTCCTGTTGTTGAATTTATAGTCCATGACTCATAAGGTTTTGGTGGACTGAATCCATCTATATCCGAGTGATAAATATATCCTATTCCTGCGTAATTTTTTCTATAAGCTTTGCTCTGATCTTCATCTTCTAATCCTGTTTCAGGATCAAAATATTTTCCCATGTTTGTGTTGTAGGATGTTTGTTTCCAAACACCTCCCTCAAAATTATCCGACACCCATTGTTCAGCTTCAGTAGATCTCTCTCCACCGTTATTAGCTACGTCTTTATCATCTATAACAAGGACGTTTGTTACAATATTGTTTTCATCTA
>Ga0208767_1003754_pt1 | contig 10922 bp, 15 predicted proteins | sample VirMetDEL_Mar_21_FD_184514 | JGI IMG/M metagenome (GOLD analysis project Ga0208767, IMG submission 184514) | Aqueous microbial communities from the Delaware River and Bay under freshwater to marine salinity gradient to study organic matter... | ecosystem: Environmental > Aquatic > Marine >... | reverse complement strand
ACTTTAAGTTTTCTCTGAACTCCTGTATCTTATTTATCACACGAGCTTTAGCTAATGCCATGTCTGCGTGTACAGTCCACAGTTCTTCCTTCCATTGTATAGGTTCTTCTGCGACAACAGCTGCCTCGAAAGCGAGAACATCTGCGTCGATTAGTAGTGTAGTCTTAGTTCTATTACTCATAGTATACGCTCCAATTATTTTGATATTTCTTGTATTTGCTTTTGCTTATGTTCTCTGTGTATAGCTTTATTGTTAACGATGTAATTACTGATTGAGGTATCATCCACCACTCATTAATAGGTGCTAAGTATACTGCTACCACATCAACAATGTCTGGTATATGCTCCTTACCTATTCGTCCACATCCTGTATTAACTACATAAGCGTTATCTTTATTACACGATGTACTCTTTACTTGTACCTTCAGATCACCAGCTGGACAAGTTACAATAAAGTCCCAAGGCATAGGAGTCGTTGGTGTGTGTGGTTCAAAGTCCCGCTCTAAACATTCAGCGATGAATCGAGCCTCTCCTATTGCTCCTATGCGTTGTTGTTTTGATGAAGGCATGGTAAGGTCTTGTGTGTCATAGAGGTATGCAAGGGTAGTGTAGCTATCGTATTGTATCTCGTCCATCTCTTAGTGCGTCTCCGCCCAGCTGTCTCCTACTTTGTACTCGCCATCCAACCGTACATTCAGCTTCAGTTCTTTACCTGCTACACGAATAGCTTTCACTGCTAACTTACCGAAGTCTTCTGCGTGTTCTGGTATTACTTCTGCTTGGAACTCGTCGTGGATATTAGCAACAAATGCGTACTCTCTACCGTGCTGCCACTTACTCTTACCTAGTGCATGGTATAACTGTATCAAAGCTACCTTCATACACACGGCTCCGGCTGATTGAAGTAACATGTTCAGTGCTGCGTGGCTACTTCGTATGCGTAACAATCTACCGTCCAGTCCTATCAGTGTACCACCGTTCTCTACTTTCTTGTGGATGTCTTGTTGTAGTCTCTTCAGTGCTGGTAGGTTGGATAAGAACTTACGCTTTAACATTTGTCCCTCTTTAGCTGTACCTCCTACGATGTCTCCAATCTTAGCGTCACCTGCTCCGTAAAGGAAAGCATAGATGAATGTCTTAGCTTGGTCTCGTGTCTCCAGTCCAGCAGCTTGTTGATTAGCTGTGTGTATGTCTCCTTCTGTTACGATCTTTCCGTACTCTCCTCTGTCGTAGAATGCTAAGTAATGTGCTAACATCCGTAGCTCCAAACCACTAGCATCACATCCCACCAACTTCTTACCAACACCCGCACCGAATAAATCCCGACACTCTTCACCGTAAGGTACACGACAAGCAGGAACCTGTGCTACATTTGGATTGCTGTGTGTACACCGTCCGGTCACCGCTCCATTTGTATTAACACTACCGTGTATTCTTCCCTTCTTAGCTAGCTTCAACCACGCTTGTTCTCCCTCTGCTAACTGGCCAAGTCTTTTCTGTACTAATAAATAGTCTAACAACTTAGCTGCTATCGGATGGTCTATCTTCTTCAGTACTGCTTCATCTACTTTAGGTGTGGTAGCGTCTGGTTCCTTTGGCAGTTCGTATCCAAGGTCAGCTAATGCTGCTGCTATCTGTTGTCGAGACCCAGGATTAAACAGTGTAGTCTTTTGTTTGTTCCCTTGCTTCTTCGCTTCCTTTAACAGTGTCTGCTTCAGACCTCTAGCTTTCAGTTCTTCCTTTAGTTTCACCTTGGTCTCAGCACTGAGTATTTCTACTTGATCTTCACTCTCTATCCTCAGTGTCCAACCAGCTGGACTCTTCATCTCTTCCACCTTTGGTGCTACCATCTGTTGCAGTTCGTCTTTCAACTCTGCTCGTATCGAGGTTAACTTAGCGGTTAACTTGTCTGCTTTATCCAAGTCAAACGCAAAGCCGTGTCGCTCCTGTTGAGATATGATAAATGCAAACCAGTGTTCGATAGCTATCATCTGATTGCTTGGCTCTTGACTAAGTAGATAATCGTACAGCAGCTGTGTAACTATACAGTCTCTCTCACAGTACTTCTTCATCTCATCGTTGTAGTGATCGAATGCACCGTCCTCTTCTCCGTATGTCAGCTTCGTCTGCTTACCCATCCGGTGTCCCCAAGCTTTCAGTGAGTGACTACCTACAAGTTTAGGATCGAAGTTATTCCGTCCGAAGTCCTCGTTCCTCAAGTCAGAGAAGATACAACGACTCATCACCAATGTATCTACTACTTTAACAAGAGGTGGAGAGAATCCGTACATCTTCTTCAGTGCAGGTATATCAAACTTAATAACATTATGTCCGACGATACGGTCTGCTTCTGCTAGTGCTGTCAGTCCACGATGTATACTATCTCCTGCAAAGGTCACCATCTTAGGAGTCATTGGATCGTACACAGACAAGCAGTGTACAGTGTGTAAGTCCGTCAGATTAGTGAAGTCTTCAAGAGCATTTGTTTCTATATCAAAGAATAGTGTTCTCATGCTTATTTAGCTTCAGGAAACTTTTCATTAGGATAACGCTCGCTCCTCCAAGACAGTGATTTTATAACTCTACCTTCTCGCACTGCGTTCCAAGTTTTAATCAAGTAAGCTCTCAAGTGTCTAGGATTAGTATGACTCTTGTTTAATTTAGTTAGTATAAGTTTATTTCTTAACACACCTACAGGATCATTCTCACTTAGGTTAGCCCCCGTCACTACTTTATCCATGAACTCATCAGCTAGCTCTGGGTCTTTCATCGAAAATATATAATGAAAAGCACAGACATGAGACATTGGAACTAAAGCTCTAGAAGAAGGTGCAACAAATCTACCAACACTTTTTCTTATGCTCGGATGCCATTCTAGTAATTCTTGTACTTCAATATTTGTAAGTTGGTTGTATGTATCTCTAGGATTGTCTCCAATATCATTAAAATATTTATAAATAACTCTTAGTGAAGCTGCTAAAGTACAAGCATTTTTCTCGCCTTTCACATGCAGTGTATCAGCGTTAGACCTCTTCTTTCCTACATCTATTGTATCAAAGCATTCAGTGTCTGCACCTTCTACAACAAAAGAGTCGAAAGGCGTGTTTGCTAAAACACAAGCAGCGAGGCGATGTTGTCCGTCTAGTAAAGTATCATCACTTAATGTTATTGTTTCTCCGTTCAGCTTCCAATTACCTCGTCTCATTTCATCTGCTAATAAATTAACATGACGACTAGCTAGTGGTCTGTTGTTTGTGTTAAGCTTTAACATTTGTTGAGCTTGTGATGGATATATTGTTTTAATTTCTGCTTTCATATTTATTTTTGTTTTTGTTGTTATTATTTTGTTAAAAAGGTTCATTATTTGTTTCTTCATCGTTAAATGTACTAGCTCTCTCTTCCTCGGTGCATCGTCCGGTGTCTATATTGTAATACAATGTACTACAGTGTCCGGTCTCTCCGCTGAATCGATTCTTCAGTACTCTTACTTTTGTTTCGTTACTTAGTCTGTCGCTCTGTTGGTTGCGTTCCAATCCGATGACCATGTCACTTAACTGTGCGATTGCTTGTGACCCTCGGAGGTGATGCAGACTTACTCGTCCACCCTCTTCATGTCCAGTATCCACACGCTTCAAGTGACTGACCAATACCATACCGCACCCTGTCTCCTCAACAAGAGATCGTAGCTTGGTCATTGTATTATCAATCAGTCTGCGTTCATCGTCTCCTTGGATACCGCTAACAACAATCGATAGGTGATCTAGGAATATCCATTTACAATCGAACCCCTTAATTAAGTACCTTATTTTGGACAGAAGATTGTCACTCTCCATACTCCCGAAGTGATCGTAGGTGTAGAACTTACCGTTACCCACTGTCTTATCGAACGCAGGTTTCAGTTCCTTTTCATCTAACATATCATCATCTAGATGCAGTGGTTTGTTCATATGGATACCTAGTATACCTAGTGCTGTGCGTCGTACAGATTCTTCAAGAGCTATGTAACCAACAGTCTCCCCCAACCCTAATAGATGGTGTGCTATCTCACGACAGAACAGACTCTTACCGATACCACTACCAGCAGTAACAGTTACTAACTCTCCTAACCTCATACCGTGAGTGATACTGTTCAGTCCGATAAACGGATACGGTTTGCTTTTGTGTTCCTCCTTATGAGAGATGACATCCCAGAGTTCCTTACCGTTTACGATACCGTCCGGTCTGTATTCACGAGCATCGAACAAGCAATTGACTAACTCTTTACTGCGGTTCGCAACAAGCATGTCGTTAGCATCCTTTAGTGGTAGCTCTGCGATGTAAGCTTTGCCAGGTGTTAAGAGTGCTGCACATTCTGCTGCTCCCTTCCGTCCGACATCATCCATATCAAAGCAGAACACTACTTGATCATAACGATCCAACCAATCGATAGCTTGAGCAACAAACTTCTTAGCTGCCCCTGCTCCGTTAGGTACACTGACGACTGCCCACTTGTTATCGAAAGCTTGGCTGACACTTAAAGCATCCACCTCACCCTCAGTAACAACCACTCGTCTGCCTCCGTCTCGCCACAGGTGCTGACCGTACAATCCTATCAGCTCTCCTCGTACAGCGAATGACTTGTCAGCAAACCTGAGCTTCTGTCCGCATGTCTTGCCGTCTCTTGTTTTGTAGTTAGCTATTTGTACAGGTTGTCCGTTCGCAGTACCCATCCAGTATCCCCACTTCCGACAAGTATCTTCTGTCAGGTTTCTTCGGGCTATTGCTTGAGGTGATCCGTTTACAAACTCTCTCGGTGTTGGTTCGCTCACTCGTTCTCCTCCTCCAGCGTGACTGTTACAGCTGAAACAATGCCAGCTTCCGTCGTCGTTAATGGCTCTTGCATCACTTGATCCGCACTTTGGACAGGGTTGGTGTGTGTTGGTGAAAGCCATGATTTTGGTATAGTTTTATGTGCATATATTATGTTTTTCTTTTCGCACCAACGAGCGTAGGTAGTGTTGCTTCCTTTCCGAATCTTGTTGTAAGCATTCATGAATACGAGACGGATGTCCAAGTGTGGATGTTGTTGTCTGATTAGTACATGCTTCGTCCGATCCTCCACCGTCCATACACCCTTGGCTTCTATGATGATGCCGTTGGGTAGTATGAAGTCGGGAGTGTAGGTAGCTATCTTTTGATACTCTAACTTGATTGTTTCGTACTCAAAAGCAACACCACTACGCTGTAGCTGGTTAGCTAATGTTTGTTCGAATCCAGAGCGGTACTTAGAAGTTGGCGATGACCTCTTCTTCCGTTTCTTCCGCATCGAATCCACCCTCTAAGTTCTCACCGCCATTAACAAATCCTTCTTCTTCAGTAGTGAATCCAAACGCAGATGCTGCGATGCTGGATACTCCACCTTCTCCCAGTTTAAGGACTTGTACTGCTTGCAACTCAAAGGTCACCCCAAACCCAACGGCTGCCGTGTAGTAGAACTTAGGACGGAACGCTACATTAACTGTACTACCTCCATAAACTTTTACTTCCGGATCAAGATGTTTACCTTGGGAATCGTACAGAGCAATGGACATGTGATACTCACTACCGTCTCTTCTGCGTCCACCAGCTTTCATCTTTACTTTAATTAAGAATCCACCATCCACTTCCTCAATCGGAAACTCACGCTGTGTGATACCCTTGCCTGGATTAGCTTCTTGTGTTTCTCTCAGCTCTTCCTCGTACAACGGACGAAGCTTCTGTTTGATAGCGTCTGCTTGTTCTTTATCGATGATGAGATCACAGCTGTACACACCAAACTCAGGATCAAACTTTTTGTTTGGTTCGTTCAAGTGACAGTACTTAGCCACTCCTTTAGCTTTAATAATCTCGTGTTTCTTTCTAGCTTTTATACTCATTATTTATTTATCGGTGTTATGTTAAGACAACAGATACTTCATACGCTTTACTGCCGAGACATCTAAGTCTCCAAGTTCCGGCACGGATGGAAGTTCTACTGTCGGGTTGTTGTTGATTTGCTCCATTCGGAACTCAGTCAGGAGATCAACAGAAAAAGTCCTTTGGTACATTTGTCGTACAATCGTATTACATTTTCGTACATTACAAGCGTGTGTCACAAAGCAGTCATGTATAGTAGCCAAGTCAAAGTCAACCTCATTAGCTACTTGATGTACAATACATGCGTCTAAGCTGTGTATAAAGTTAGCAGTAACTGCGTTGCCTTGTCCCTTCGGATCAATCTTGTTATCTAATTCATCTGCTGTGATAGTCATAGATAAGTTTTGGAACACAGTCTCCACCTTTAACTTCTTATATTTACGGTAGCTTTGTACTACTTTAAATCCAGTAGGTGTTGTCCAAGTAACAGCTGAATCGTACCCTAAAGCTCGTACACTTTCTCTTAAGAAGTTCATCACTTTATTAACTGGACGGCATACTTGGGTAGCTAATCGGTTGACGATCTTACTCACCCATATCACAGAGGTAAGCATCTCTCCGGTACTTGTCCACGGATGATTAACTCCTATACTTTTAAATAAATCCTGTACGAGATTATAGTGGGTAGCACCGTACGGTCTGTTCATTACTGCTAACTTAGCTAACTTGCGAGAGAATCCATACTGCATCCAACTCTGTGCTAATGGTCCACCGTCCTTCTTAAGTTCATCGTACACCATGTCACTAAACTCAGTGTACATATCATTAGCTTTCTCTTCCTCCACCAGGTTGCACATCCTACCAATCTCTTTGTCCCGTAACAACAACGATAGTATCTGCATACCATTGTTACTACAGTCCTGACGCACAGGTAGATAGCTAACATATCCATACCCTTCCTCCGTAAACTTCTTGTACTCCAAACAGAATCTCAGGAAACAAAACGGATCACTAGCCTCTGTCCACCAATCAGTACCGTGTGGATCATTAGCTGCTTCCAATATAAACTTCTGTCTCTTACCTACCCACTCTAGTCTTTCCTCTCGTGTACCCTTCACTCCCCACATGTTCGCACCGTGGACTAGTACAGCTTCCAAGTCCTCTTCATCCACTACTTGCTGACCGTTCTTAAAGTCTAACAAACTCTTAGCTAGATCAGACCCTTGTGGATGTAAGTAGTACGGAATAGCGTACACTCTGCCTCGGTAATCACAACGATAAGGAAAGTACAACCTATCCCAAGTCTTATATATCTTAGCTAAGTGTAGGATACGACAAGTCTGATACCGCTTGCTGTTGTTAGCATCGTTAGCTTGTTTAATATCTTTTTGTTTTAACTTCCAAGCTCGTAACTCATGCGGACAATCACCAGTATATCTTGGTTGCTCTGGTATCGTACCAAAGTTAGGAATGTTTCCAACAACACGCTCAAGTTCCCAGCATCTAAGCACAATGTCTAACATATCTGTATTGATCTGCCACTCTACCTGTTGCAATCGGTTACAAGCAGACATAGCGTGGTCATAACTCTTCTCGTAATCATGGAACCACTGAACGGGTTTACCTGTGATGAACTTCTGTGGAGGCATATGCTTTACACTGTACCCACCACCTACTAATCCGTACCAATCTACCGGACGGTCAGGTAATGCCATCTTAAAGACACGAGTAGTCTCCTTCCACGCATCAAATCGTTGTATCCAATCCTTAAATTGTGCGGTAGGTAAGACTATGCGTTCCGGTTTGTAACTCTTCTGACCACCTGTATTAAATCCAATCTCCCACAACCCAGTCTCTAGTCGTATCTCCTCCAACAACCAAGCACCAAGAGCAGTCTTACACTTACTATCCCACAGCGTGAACCGTTCCTCTTCGTAGTCGTAGAACTGCTTCAGCTTCATCGCTTTTGACCGATCATCCAGTGCTAACAAATCAAGCTTGTTCGGGTGCATAGTTTCTAGTGCTTTGTCCCACCTCGCTTGGTTCTCAAATGCTTTGCCTATCTTGTACGCCATCCGTCCAACAGGTAAGTTGTAGTGGAGATGATCTAAAAATGTCTGCAACGCTGACGCTGCTACCTGGTACGGACACATATCTAAAATGAAGGTAAGGAACAGCGGTGTTGTGTGCTCGGTATTACCTCCGAATGTGTACATGAAATCCTCTACCTTTTTACCTAGCTTTGGAGCCATGACTCTTAGCATTCTTTTTGAAGCGTCCGTCTTAGATGACTCACCTTCTGCCCGTAGCTTTGCTTGTCGGTTACGATATTGTGCTCGTCCCCACTCCCTCATCCGCCACACATGTCCTCGTGTATCACTCATAAGTTCTCAAACCAATCAAAGTTTCCTTTTGGTTTCATCCGTGGCTTGTTAGAACGAATAGCAATCAAGCGTCCGTCTTCCGTCCGTTTATATGTACCATCTTTATTCCGTTCGAACCCGTAAATCTCCGTCATCATCCAGAACTGCTGAAAGCCATCGTTGATAGCTTTGTGATCTATGGAGCTGTAATCCAGATCGTGTCTAGCTATGCCTTGGACTAAGTGATTCTCAGGGTACATCTGGGTTGATTAACTCCTGTCTAAGAATGTCTGCCTCCGCCTCCCAAAAGATACCTCTATCCCTTTCTTGGGTCTTCGTATCCTTCCCACCTGAGCCAGTGCTCAATAGCTTCTTCATCACCTTCAAATTCTTCAATCTCTTTAAGTAGCCACTCTCTTTCTTTTTCTTCATCGTATAAATCATCGTATGGGTTGTTGCTGTTAAGCCAGTTGTCGTAATTAACTCCGTTCATAGTCCGTTAGGTAACCATAGGTCAGTGTTCATATTATTCTTTCTCATATTCCAACGAGCAGGTACAACTTGCAGGTTAGAAGGATGATGTAAACCACCAAGAGTTAAAGGCACAATGTGGTCAACATGAAACTCTATTCCTAGTTTGTTTTTAAGACGGGTGCTGTGCTCGTAATATTGTTTAATCAGCTGTTCCTCAATGTACGTAAGTTTAGTACTAGCTTTTTTTATACGAGCACGACGCTGGGCTGTATGTTTATTACTTATAGCCTTTCCTTTTTCAGATTTTCTAAATCTAGTAACAATATCTTTGTAAGCATCAGTTTGGTGATATAATCGTCTAGTCTTCTTACCTTTATCACTTTGTCTGTATTTCTTGTGTCCTTTAACGCTTGCTTTCTTACCTTTATCGGTTCGGTAATAGCGTTTCCATGCTTCTCTTTGTCTAATCCTGACATCTTCTCTTCGACAGTAATTATCGATGCTTTGTTTGAAGCGTTCAAGACCTACTATGTCTGACCATTGTTGCTTTCCTCTAGTTTGTCTTAAATAAAATACACCTAAAACAAAAGGATGTTCATCACCTGTTTTAAATTCACCGCTTGTTTGTAATGCTTGTCGATCAAGCCTACCGCTGGGTTTTCTATAATCTTCTATTGTTTTCATTCTTCTAATCGTTTGGTTTCGTCCTCCAACAGCTGTTGCAAGGACAGGTAAAGTGGAAAGTATTTGTGGTCGGGATCAAGCTTCCCGTCAAACTCATTCCACATAATATGGTACATTAATTCTTCTACCATGTCAGCGGGTTGTAGTAATAGTTCTTTAGTCATGATATAGTATTGCTATAGCTACCAGCACACAGAAGCACAGGCAGAAAAATGTTAAGGTTGTCATTTGATATGTTATCACTCCTCTTTAGATCGGTTAAGTAGTTCTTGTTGTAGCTCAAGTAATCGATCACGGACTCGTAAACTAGTAGGTAGTTTCTCACGGACACTTAAGTAATGATCGATAAGCGTTTGGATAGATATATCGTCTAGCGTTTCAAGGTGTTCTGGATTTGTGTTCTTATTCATCGGTTAAGCAATCTGGACAGGTAAGTTGTGCCTCCATTTTAGGAGAAGTCAATCCGCAAGTATCACAAGTCTGGACAGGTACTTTCCTTTTAAGTTCTTTAAGTACACCTTTGAACGCTTCAAAAGCTTCCTCTTTGCTTGCACAGGTACCACTAAAAGCCGGATAGTCACGGCACTTCCAAACAAGTTGCGGACAGGTACGATATCGCTCGCTGTCTATGTAGTAAAAGAAAGCAATCTTGCGTCCAGTGTGATCGGTTAAGTATTCGGTGACGCTCAAAGCTTTACTCCAGTTCTATTCTCAATCTCTTTAAGAAGTAACTCTCTTTCTCTTTCTACATCCTTAATCAGTTGCAAGCCATCCTTTGGGCGACAAGCCATAGCCTTGAAATCTAAGTTAGCAATCTTGCAAGCTTTACGAAGTTGAGCCAATTGTGACTTGGTTAAATGTGAGTAGGTAGTTTGATCGATTTTATTCATGGTCAGGTAAGGATTAAGTGTTTGTCGGTTCTACGCTTTCAAGTTTGGCACTATCTTTCCACGCTCCACTGATTTCTTCATCTTCATCCAGTACTTCCCAAGCCAATTCTTCAGCTTGTTCAGCACTTTCAGCGGTAATGTAAAAAGTTCGGTAAGTAGTGGCACTTAGTTCAACTTCAAATTCTTTCATAGCCGTTCCTTTCAAGTTCAAGTTCGTCACCTTTAGTATAAAAGTGAGTGGAAGTTTTAATTCCGTTGTGAAATAGGCAGATAAAGCCGTTGTTGGTTATTCTGTATTGTTTATTCATTTTGTAAGGTCAGGTAAGGTTAGTAACTAAATCGGATGTAATGTCGCTGTGGTATTCCATACATACAAGTTCAAGATCATCCACGGATAACTTTGCAAGCTTGTCGTACACTTTCTGCGGGCAATCTGTCCAAGTATCTTTGGCAATCATCCATCCAAGTTCAAGTAAGTAGGGAATAAGGTGTTTATGTTCGATGTAAGTATTCATTTTGTAAGGTCAGGTAAGGTTAAGCTTGTTCAAGTACGCAATCGGCGAGCTGTTCAGCAAGATAAATAGATAACTCTTCAAGGTCATCATCAGCAGAAAGTTCAGTTACAGCCCAGTATTTG
>Ga0208767_1003752_pt1 | contig 10923 bp, 8 predicted proteins | sample VirMetDEL_Mar_21_FD_184514 | JGI IMG/M metagenome (GOLD analysis project Ga0208767, IMG submission 184514) | Aqueous microbial communities from the Delaware River and Bay under freshwater to marine salinity gradient to study organic matter... | ecosystem: Environmental > Aquatic > Marine >... | reverse complement strand
CTATCCGTGGATTTCGTATAGTCCTGACCCGGAAAATTACGAACCTCCAAGGTCATCGTGGCCGTAGGGGACTCGTTTGTGCTGTCTCTAAAAGTCATGTCAGGTATCAATCGACGGATAAACATGAACCGATCCCCGTCACCAATATCTATCTGACTACTCTCGATATATGAAGAAATAGCCGCAGCCGGAGACACACTACCGTCATCCAGACCAAATTCATGATAATACAAAGCGTGATCAGTGCTGGCCGCAATCGGGTAAGCCTCTACATTTCGATCCATCCAAGCAGTGCGATCTAAAGTACCGTAGTACCAAATGTTCTGCTGATAATTAAACACCACATATCTATCACACTCGGTACTAGAAGACGATGGATAGAACCACCATACCTCAGAATACGCAGTATTGGTTGAAGCCGTAACCTTTGAGAATTGACCCTCATTAAGATCGCTAAAGACGTAGTCTCTAACCGTACAAGGTATTCTTTGTACAGCACCGCCATATACATAAAACTCTTCCTGACCCATCCAGAACACATTATCCTCAACTGCGGCTACCGCCAAAGGACCGGCAATCGTGATGTTCTCAGAGATACTGTTAATACCAAAAGTAAATGGCGGACCTAAATACTGCATCGCATGTAGCGAAATATCAGTAAAGACCAAGAGCTGCTGCCTCGTCTCAATCGCCGTAACAATTTCAGAACCTGAGCCAATCCTTAAATCTCCAGCGGTATTAGTGGCAGTAGAGGCCCAGTCTGTCAAACTTTCTTGATCTGAAAAACGAATTAACAATGGATCTTGCGTTCCAATGTCATTCTCAGGGTCACAACCAAATGCAATGACGTGCCGGTCACGGTCGGAGATCAAGACCTGCTTTGCTACCGTCGGTGTCGTATTAGCTCCGGCTAATGAAGAAAGGGCCACGGCTCTGTTAGATAATCCCGAAGATTTGTCCCAATAATAAATGCCGTTATCTCGTACATTAATTAAGAGATCTTCACCAAAGTTATCGTGAGTCCAAATCTGTAACTGTTGACCAGCAACAGTGATTGATGACGCTGACCCCCACGTTCCACGAGACCACGTACTTGCTCCCCAACCGGTTCCAGTAACCGACGTATCCAGACCCGTGTTGATCTGATAGGCACCGACGATACTTGAACCACCGTTGCCGCTGTCCGAAGATGTGGCGAAAACATACGTTGGATTTAATCCGGAGGTGGTCGTAATACTGTTTATGGTAGATACTTCTCTAGCCTCAATCTGATAGCTATTGTCATTAATGACGTGAGTAATTTGATATTCTTGGTTGAGAACATCTGCTGTTATTTGATCCCCTAACGTGACTGCTCCGGAGATAGTCACAAAATCAAAATCTAGTGCGCCATGCGAATTATCGGTAACGATGATAGTGGCACACGTTACTGCATCACCTGAAGTATGTGCGGCTGCTGTAGTGCCGTTAGTTCCTCTAACACATCCGGTTAAAGTATTACCGGACAATCCGCCATAAGTAATAATTTCGCTGTTTATCTTTATGGTTCCATTTGTAGGAAAACCGGAAGCGCTGGTTAAGGTGATGGTTAGGTCGCTAATCCCAACGTTAGAACCTAAAGTATTTGCAGACGCTGAAAAAGTTACATCGCCCGCAGCCGTGGTGGTTCTGATCGGGGTAATGTCGTTATACCCACCACCTTCATTAACGTAATATTTTAAATTGGTGCCAACACCGATGTATTTACTTCCATCTAAAGCAACCCAAGGATGTAGCGCACGACAAGATCCTAAGAAATAAGAGCCAGACAGTTTAGCCCAGCCGCCTATCTTTTCTGGAAAACCAAAACGAAACCTAACTTTGTCACCGTCAAACCAACCGCCTTCGTTGGTGTACGAAGTTGTTTCTCGGTTAACCCCCGGTTTAAACTGCAACTTGGTTAAAGGCATTTGTTTACCTTACTCAGGCCAACGTTGATCCTGTACCACTGCAATGAACGCATCGATGTCTGCCGCTGCTGTGATAGCTGCTTCCAGTCGATCACACTCCGTAATAATTGCAGCACGTTTAGTAACTACGTCTGCTGGGATATCTACATCACGCTCATACTTACGAGTCACCATCCAGTCAGTTTCAGCTAACATCGTGCCAGCAGTATGCTTTACTTGATCTTTCCAGTTAGACTTAAGACCAGGAGTTACTAATTGCTCTGAGCTATCAACCATGACTGGTGGATCTTGTGTCTCGTCTAGTACCTGAACGTAAACAGGATCACCATTCTCATCAACTTCAGCACGATCCTCTAGCTCTTTAGGCATATTGATATCACCATTCCAGTAGAACCTATCGTCTGCTCTTGGTGAATCATTAACCCATACAATGTTAATAGCTGCTCTCTGTGCCTCTGTTGAAAGTTGAAGCCAGTTAGATGGATACTGAATATCCATGTAGGTAAACGCTTTACCTATTCTTAATGGCTTGTCATTTTGATAATACATAGTTACCTCGCTAGTGCGTTCTTAAAGGGATTTTCAGCAAATGCTGCGTAGATGTAAGTACCGCCAGAATCATTGCCACCACCAGTAGTTCCTTTTGCTTTGAAACCATTAGATAACAAATCAAATCCGTAGTTAGACGCAGAGCCTGCAGCTTCAGCATTACTTAAGTTAGGCCATAAAAGATTTAATGCTTGGTTGTAAGGATCTCTTTTGGTGTCGTGCATAACCCAATTATTTGTGGCGTCTGTTCGTTTAATCATAATCCAAGCAGGTCTAAAGCCTGTGTAGATAAATGGTCCATCAGTAGAGCCGTTACCTGTGTAGCTACCAAATGCTGAGAAGCCTTCTACGCCTGCAAAGCAGTAAGCAATGATATCGTCATTAGCAGCAACATTAACATTACTACCAAAACCAAATACGGTGTTTGTAGGTAAAGCAGAACCCCAAGAGTTTGCAACGCTGCCTAAACCACTAGTGCCATTTAGTAGTAAATAATTACTTGTTGAAGTACAGACCGCAGAATGAAACACTGTCCAGTTACCATAACCAGAGCTATCACGATCTTTCATTATGATCATTTCAGGAGTAACCCCTAATCCATGACCTACTGTATGATTTCCTGCTGCTCCAGCGTTAAACGAAACAATACTAAATCCTGAAGTTGTGTTAGCAGATACTGTTGCGTTGGTGTCTCCAATTGTATTACTAACTCCAGACCCGTTGGCTTTCCAGTTCCATGCTACATAAGTAGCAGAGCTTGTATTCATTGAAGCATTGTTACCTACAGTAAAACCATCAGAATCAAAAGTAGAAACACCCTCTGTTAGTGTTGATTCTACAAAAGTACCGTCAGTAAATAATGTTTTAGTAACGCCTCTAACTGCATCAGTAAGACAATGATTGGCTGCAAAACTTCTTGATTTTATCCATGTCCAATCTGGTTGAAAACCTACTCCAGTTATAGAATTACCACCTGATCCTATTGCCGTCCCGTTACCTGTATACAACACAGTATTAAAATACTCAGACCCATCCACAATCGTTTCGTCAGGCAGATTGTATGTGTTGAGCGGCAAGAACCCTGTTGGTGGTGTGTAGGCAAATGGTTGTTGACCAAATGTAGTGTTAACCGTGCAAGCAGAAGTAGCTCCACCATTACTTACAGCTGGTTTGTATGTACCAGATATTCCGCTATACGCTTCATTAGTCCCTGCCGCGGGATCTCCAGAGGCTTGCCAAACACCGTTTTTAGCCCACCAAATTTTCCCATTGTCCGCATCAAAAGCAACACCAATAATATCGTTCGTTGTAAAGGTGTCTCCATAGGTGACGGAAGGAGAGGACGAGTATGTTCTTCCAGTTGTGTAATAGCCGTAACCGTCAGTAGTGCTGACTATAGCAGCGGTTGTCTGGTTGATTGCTCTTATACCGATCATGCACCCGCCAGAAGTAATAGCTGATGGAGTTACCTCCCAGTACCACTTACCCGAAGAAACACCAAAAGTCCCACAAATAACTTCAGATGCTGCGGTACTTGTTGTTGCGGTCAGATTACCATTCGTTGTACTAGAGGCTGCTGGTTTGTCTAAATTATTCCAAGTACAGTAGTTAGCCGTATTCTCATCAGTCAGAGTCGGCACATCTGTCATGATGTCGTAGCTAGACTCACTCGATGCGTTACTGTTTATGTTGTTTGCAGTAAAGTTGTTTTTGTTACCAGACGCATCAAAGTTGAACTGTGCATCTCTGGTATCTGCAAAGGCCATGTAGATGTAATCAACACCACTCTGGTTTACAGCTGATCCAGCACCAATTAGTAACTCAAATCCAGTATCAGTAAATTCCAATATATTGGTATAAGTAGCTTCTGCCGCAGAGGAATCTGCATAAATATATTCTGAGGCTAGATTGTCTGGATCTCTAGTGTTATCCACCATGATCCAACCAGTAGCCGTAGCGCCTGTAGATTTAATCATTAAAAATGCTGGTCTAAATCCAGTTGTTACTGTATTGCCTGAAGAACCTGTACCTGTGTAAGTACCAATATCACTGTAACCAGCGACTGAATGGAAACAGTAGGCAATGTGAGTGCCACCACTAGAATTAGTTGCTGTATTATTACCAACAGTAAAAACACTAGAAGTAGGAGCCGTTGAATTAAAGTTACTGCTATTAGATGTTGCTCCAGCTGTATCGTTTAAAAATAAGACATTGGCACTATCAGAAGATGCAATTGTTTCATTCCAAACCAACCAATCCCCCGTGCTATCCCTGCGTTTAACAATCACCATTTCAGGCGCAGAGGTTAACCCATGGCCCACTGTTGCTCCAGCAGTACCCGTACCTTCATAACTAACAATCGAAAAACCTTTTTCTGTATTTGCTTTGACTCGACTGTCTATTGTGCCTGTGTCGTTTAGTGGGCTAACATAGTCTGAGTAGCTGCCCTTGAAGGCCATGTACATATAAGTACCGCCAGAAGCGTTTAATGCAGTAGTACCGCCAGCAGCAGTAGACTGGATCGTAAACCCGTCATCGTCAAAGTCTATGTTTCTGTTTGTTGTTCCGTAGCTTGACTCGCCAAGAGCATCAATACTTAAAATATCGTTAGCTGGATTAAACGGACTACGAGTTGAATCAACAATAACCCACTCAGCAGCAGCGTCAGTTCTTTTAATCATTAAAAAGCCAGGACGGAAACCTAATCCAGTAACTGCTTTGCCAGTAGTTCCTGTACCTGTGTAGGTACCAATATCAGATACACCAGAAACAGATTTGAAACAGTACGCAACCACTGTTGTAGAAGCTCCGTACCCAAAATTACTTATTGTGGTCGCTGTCGGAGCTGTATAAACCGCTGGCACATTATTTGCAGCATTTGTCCCGTCAAGGAAAAGGTAATCAGCAGACCCATCAATTACTGTTGTCCAAACGTACCAACGATCTGTTCCATTTCGGTCTTTGTAAATAACTACTTCAGGCGCAGAATTTAAACCATGACCTACTCTATCATCTGCAACACCACTACCTGTCCAAGTAACAATACTGAATCCAGTTGTATCACTTGCTTTTAGTATTGAATTTATATCGCCTTGTGTATTCGTTACAGGATCACCGGAACCAGCATCCCAGCCCCATGCAATGTACTCAGTACCATTTGCATTTGTACCTGTCGCAAAAGACCCATAGCTGAATCCATCTGCATCATAAGACGCTAATCTAGTTATATCGTAAAACTCAGCACCAGTAGAATTTGGTTGTAAAGTATATCCAGCCCCTCTAACGCTGTCATACAACAAAGGTGAGCCAGCAGAACGAGCCTTAGCTATAACCAAGTCAGGACTAAATCCAAAGCCTTTAATAGATTGAGCAGCACCAGAGCCTTCATATTTAACAGAACTAATACCTGTGGTTGCTTGATTAGCTCCAGCGTCCCAACACCATGCAACTGCATTAGACCCAGAAGTAAAGTTTGAATTATCTTGATTGCCTAAAGTAAAACCATCTGTATCAAAACTGTATAAACTTTTAGGATAACCCGTAAGTTCTCCTGATGTAGTAGATGATTGAAGTGCTATCTGTGCACCTCTAACAGAATCATAAAGGTTATGTTGGTAAGCATTGTCTCTTGATTTAGTCCATACAAAATCAGGAGTAAACCCAACATCAGAAATACTTTGATCTGCTGCTTTACCCGTATAAAGAACTGTATTAAATCCTTCAGCTTGAGTCGTTGCTGTCATTGGTAAATAGAAACCATTAGTTCCATAATTACCACCTACATACTGTTTAGGTTTCCAAACTCCAGTATCGTTATCAAACTCACCAAAGTCATCTGCAGTAGCAGCGTACCCATCTAAGAAATGAACTTCTGTTTGATAAGTGTCAGAAGTAACGTTACCTAGATACGACCCTACCCACATATCATTGTAGTTAGCTAAGGTGTCATAATTTAATGAAGGATCTACACTGCTGGAGAATGAAGTTAGTTGCACACCATTTAAATAAACTTTAACTCTATCGCCAGCAGTTGACTGTGTCGTATCAACCACAAAAACCGTGTGATACCAAGCAGAAAAGTCTCTAAGGTAAGCACTAGATCCTGTATATCTTTGAAGGTTTGTTGCGCCCCCAGACTCCTGATAAATTTGCAGTCCGTTGTTAGTAACAATACGAGCTTGTAAAACACTTGAACCTGATGTTCCACAACTAAAGATTTGAGTAGTGTCTACTTCAGTAATTTTTAACCAGCAACTATATGTAAACGTTTTGCGATTACCAGTCGTGGTTACATCACGATACAAATAGCCAGTGCTAGAACTACGAAACCGTAGACTGTTTTCTAGTGTGTACTCGCCACCAGCATTCCCGATACCAACAGGTAAAAGACTCATGCAAAACTCCGGCTCACGACAACGTAAGCGTTTGTCCCGTTATCGAAATAGCTTAGCAGATACACGCCAGCTGTGGATATAGCAGTTAAATCCGTTGCGTTAATCTTGGTTGTAGCAGCCGCAGTAATTGCATGACCGCCGGAGTTATCAAGCAGTATAAAACCACTCTGACCCGAAGTATGATTGGTAAACGTTAATGTGCCACCTGCTGTAGGAGTACAACTAAAATTGTTTGTCGCATTAAGATCAAACGACAAATCGTTATCAGAGGTGATCGTTCCCCGTTGCGAAATTGTGAAGGTCTGTGCTACATCCGTCTTAGCCGTGTCCGCGTCATAAGCTTGAACGTCGGTACCAATAACCAAACCTAGATTAGTTCTAGCAGAAGTGGCCGTTGAGGCCCCCGTTCCACCTTCGGTAACAGCTAGATCCGTAGTTAAGCTTAAATTGTTTATGGTTACGGAGCTAGGAAGACCAACCGTTAAAGTTTGTCCGCTGGCAGAAGTTTCAATCTCATTAGCCGTTCCTGACACGGTGAAGCTCTGACTATCTAAATCAACTGCTCCCGTTCCGCTGTCTCCAGCAAAGTCTAAATCTTGAGCCGTTACCTGACTGTCTACATACGCTTTGATTGATTGTTGCGTAGCCAGCGCAGTGGCACTGTCAGAAGACATGTTATCTTCGTCCAGTATTGCGGTAACCGATATAGAACCCAACCGAAGACTATCAAAATAAGCGTTGTCAAAAACATTAGCTGCAACAGCACCGCTCCCGGCACCGTCGAAATAGATAACGGCAGTTGTTCCCGAAGGTATCTCATAGTCGTTCGAGGCATTGTAAGTTCCTTGGAAAACAATAATGCTTCGGCTGGCGGAAAGACTATTTCTAATGTACATAATCTTTTCTGCGTCATTAGGCGTGAGCTGAACAAAAGCGGTCGCCCCCAAATCACTGCCGTCATTAAATATGACCATACGGTTTCTACCATTAGAAGCCGTTCCGTCTTGAATATCTAAGGTATTTGGTGATCCAGAATTTCCAGCACTAGCTAGAGTAATCGTTACCTGACCATCTAAAGACGTATCAAGTAAACTTAAATTAGTATTAGTGGTATCTCCCCAGGTTCCCGACTGTTCGCCGGTAGCAATCAGCTCAATACCATTATTCGATGTATATGTACTTGGCATAAGTTAAATCCTTAATTATGCAGCTATCTGCTCCCATTCAGGAGTTTGAGACGGTTGTATCGTACTATAGCTTGGATTTTGATCTGGAACAATATTACCCCAGACAAATACTGACCCTACCGTAGTAGTGGCCTGTAACCCCGTAACGTTTGCATCGGCATTGGCTTTAGCGGTAACCGCACCAACCGAAGAAGTAGCAGAAAGTCCCGTTACAGAGACAGTTGCTTTTGCTACGACAGTGACTCCATTTACTGTCGTTGTGGCCTGCAATCCTGTTACAGGTACATTTGATTCCCCATTTACAGTAACGCCATTAAGAGCACCCTGTGCCTCAAGACCTGTCACTGTAGCATCCGCATTAGCGGATACTGTCACACTTCCTACCGCTCCTGAGAGACCAGTCAGGGCGGCATCTTGCCCCCAAGCTGCGCTACCCCACCCACCTGCTGAAGTGTTCCAGCCGGTGTATGCGATAACCGCATCAGCCATTACGCTATCCTTATGATCGCATTACTGGCATCTGCTGTAGGGAAAACAACTGTAAAATCACCGGTTGTCGATGTTTTATCTGAGCCAAAATCTAAAACAATTACCGATGGATTGGTAACAGATATGGATGTTGTATTCGGAGTGCTATTATAAATTAAAGCTCCCCTAGCAGTAATACTAGCCGTAGTCCAAGTTTCATCCGCAAAATCAGTAAAAGCAGTTGTTCCGCTTGTAGTCGGATCTACGTTTGTTAAACCTTGTCCAGTGGCAGTATATCCAGTTCCGCTAGTCTCGTTACTAGCCGTATATGCTGTAGTAGACGCATCTAACGTGGCAGAAGACGTATACAACGCCATCTTAAAAGTATCTGCTCCGTTAGCAAAATCATGTACGCCAAAAAGCAACTCCTTTTTAAAGGAGGTACACATAAAGTTTCCAGTAAAAGCCATATTAAAGTCTCCTTATTAATTCTGCTAAATCCTTCTGTCCTGCATCACATAAAGCATTATAAACGGTTGTTCTATCACTGTTTATGGCTTCTCTCATATATAACGATAAAACTTTAATTAAATGCTTTTTAAAGGCCCTAGCTTGATCACGTATTACAGGATTTGCTGAATCAGAAATAGAAATAATTTTATCCGCACAGCGCTCCGCTACCTCTTCTGGCGTAAAACCACGGTTATGTGTGGTTTTTACGTCTACTTTGAAAGTAGGAGAAATATCTAAGTTAACGCCGGAAATACTCATTGTTTCTGCCTAATAACTTTTCCAACACGATACTCATCCGTTACTTCTTTAGCTTCACCAAACATCTTAAGACCTACTAAAGCCTCGGCAAACCGCTTTTCATACAAAGCAATTAAATCGGGCTCACCTTTCATGTAAGTGTAAGCTTCTAATAAACTTCCATAAAGCATAGCAATTTGAGCATTGTCGCTTAACCAAGTTGTTCCGCTATCAGAACCAGCGGTTAAGCTGGCCGGACGATAAAAATAATGAAGCTCTACGGCATAGGAGCTATCTGGGGTAGGTCCAATAATAAAATGACCTATATCGAAAACAGCATAATATCGAGGCGATCCAGTCGTGGCACCATCTGGGTTAAACGCCTGAATAAAATCAGCATCTTTAAATTCTAAAAATACGTGCTCACTACTTCCATTAACAAAAGACAACGATAATGGAGCTAAAAAATCTGACGGGGCGGTTAAATATTTATTAGAACTCGTAAAGTTCCCACTAACATTTTTTCTAAATAAACTAAGTTGAACGTTTTTTAAAATACGCTCTTCCGCCTGTTGTATAAAAATAGGTAAATTATTTACAAACGAAGACTCGTTATTCTCCGTATAGTCTTGAATAGCTGTTTTTAATTGTGCGTATGTAAAACTCATGATGTCGTCACCGTGACTGTACCAACCTGACAAATACCACTGGCTGGTCTTAAGTTCTCATTTTCTACTGTTGGAACCCCAACATACACATCCAACGGTTCTATTCTATCTGGCCTAGCATTCTGTAGTGCTTGCGGGTCAACAACCTTTCTGAAAGGACCCAACTGAGGATGTTTTGGCTCATACTCATCCGGGCCAACCAACAAGCCATTCCACTCACGGCGCATGACTTTATACGGATAACGGAAGCCCGATCTATCCGAAATAGCCCACGAATCTTTGCCTGAAGCAAATTTAGCCATCAGCCTGACCTATAATAACTAAACTTAGGAACAACGTTAAAAGAAGCGCGATCACGATCTTCTTCGGCTGCCCTTTGAAATTCTTCTTCATAAACGGCCTTTAGCATCTGGGTCCTCTGAGGACTTTTCTTTAAAGAAAGATAATACGCAAGACCAGCGGCTAAACAGGGATAAAACCTAAAAGGTAAATCCAAAGTATTGGTAAAGGTATCCGCATCGTCCATTCTGGTCAATGCGTCATAATAAACCGTGTAAGACGTAGAGCTATCTGGAACGGGCCATATCTTCAAGTTTGGTGTTAGCTGACGATCCAAAAAGAACTGATTTGGCCTACCTGAAGTCGTCTTAGTAGGAATGGTCAAATATTCATCTCGACTCAATCTTTCCATCGAGTAATCTGTACCAGATACTCTGACGACCACTGATAAAACGTCGATCACATCAGTACTCAAGTCGTATTCGCCATCATTAGCCACAAGAGACAAAGAACGTTGCTTAATCGTCCATTGATTTAAACCACGATTAGCCCAATCCGCAAGCATCAGATTTAAAGAACGTTTAGCCGTTTTTAGGTCGTAACCGGTCCTAACCTCCAAGCCACAACGCTCAAAAGCTTCTTCGATGTAATCTGCTACATCTAATTCAAAGTCTTTACT
>Ga0208767_1003750_pt1 | contig 10926 bp, 20 predicted proteins | sample VirMetDEL_Mar_21_FD_184514 | JGI IMG/M metagenome (GOLD analysis project Ga0208767, IMG submission 184514) | Aqueous microbial communities from the Delaware River and Bay under freshwater to marine salinity gradient to study organic matter... | ecosystem: Environmental > Aquatic > Marine >... | reverse complement strand
AACAACAATCTAAAATGTTCAGAAAATACGAATTTAAAAACGAAACAGAAGCCAACACCTACATCGAAGCATTAGGCGTTGACGAGGAAGGTAACCCAAGCCATCCTCATAGCATCGTGCGATTGGGTAATATAGTCCTAACCGAAGGCACATACGATTCAGAAGGCGAGGTAATAACCGAACCCGTTATTTCAAACAAATACCACGTGGATGTATTGTGGAAAGGTGATGCAGTAAGTTCTTGGGATAACAAAATGGTGTGGTGTCCACCGATGGGCGTTCATACGTTTGGAAGTTCAAGGGCAATCGCTGAATGGACTGAGAAGTGCAAAGAGTTGCATCCCGAGTATTTCCCCGAACCAAGTGACGAGATATGAAAACCTTTTTAGACGAAATAGGAATAAATATAATGCAATCAATAGCGGGGCTTTTTGGCTCGTTGTTGCTATTGGGTAAGGGTTCGGCTAAGAATATCAAGCAAACGTTTTTTGCTATCATCACGGGAGTGGCAAGTGCTAACTACATCACACCCGTTGTATGTTCGGCATTGTCAATATCCGAAACAAACTATCAAAATGGTGTTGCTTTTATTCTTGGCTTTCTTGGTTTAAAAGGAGTTGAGGCGGTGGCAAAAAGATTCTTTAAAGAAAAAATAGATGCAGATAATTAATGAACTTGCGAACCTTTTAATATGCGTAAATGCGACGTTGTTTTACATCTTCGTGTTTGGTAGAGATGTAAAGGCATTGGCTAAACTAAACTTGATCGAACAAGCCATGTTAAGAGTGGGCTTGGCTATCCCAGCGTTAGGGTCGTTGTATAACGTTCTAACGGCTCAGTATCCACCTATTCCCGAAATACTTATAAATATCGGATATGCCTCGTTGTGGACATGGGCGTCGATGTTTCATTATAATACCTTTGTAAAGAATGGAAAATAACTTCATACGGATAAACTTTGCGGAGAGCAAAATCCCAATTTTCAAGGAGAACAAATCCAAGGGCTTCTTGACTTATGGTGCGGATAATGCTTATCCTCAAATGTTGATTGATCTATTTAATAGCTCACCAAAGCACGGAGCAATCGTAACTCAGAAAGCTGACTTCATTGCCGGTGATAAAACCGAGATTGTAGCATACAACACAGAAGATGTTGCAAAAGCAAACGAGGCATTAGATTCAATTAACGCCTATGAAGATTTTGACAGCCTAAAATCCAAAATTGCTCAGGATCTTGAGTTATTTGATGGCTTCGCCCTTGAGATTATTTGGAACAAAGCAAAAACTAAAATAGCTGAGATTTATCATCTGCCTTTTCAGAATGTCCGTCACTCATTAGATGGGCATTATTTGTATGCTGAAGATTGGACTGCAAGAAAAGTTGAGCCTGAACATTATTACCCTTGGAATCCAAATACGAGAGAATCTAAGCAGGTCTATTATTTCAAGATGTACAAAGCAGGATGTGGCGAATATCCAACAGCACCATACCAATCAGCTCTTAAGTATATCGAGATAGACACCGAGATTGCAAACTTTCATCTTAACTCTATCAAGTCAGGCTTCTCAGCTCAGACGCTTTTACAGTTGTTTAAAGGCATTCCATCACCTGAAGAAGCTCGTCAAACAATCAGAAGATTTAAAGACAACTTTAGCGGAACAGATAACGCTGGGAGTATCATCATTCAGTTTAACGATCCGAACGAAACTCCTTCAGTAGTTAACAACCTTGCACCTTCAGACTTTGACAAGCAGTTTGACATTTTGAACAACACAGTTCAAGAGGAGATTTTGATGAGTCACCGAGTTACTTCTCCGATGCTTTTCGGTATAAAGACAGAGGGGCAACTTGGAGGGCGTAACGAACTAATTGAAGCGTTTGAAGCGTTCCAAACTTCCTACATTGAGCCACGTCAAAATCAGATGGATAGAGCCTTGAGTTCTATTTTCAAATACATCACACCTGTAAAGCTTAAAACAAAGAACAAGCCACCGATTGGACTTGACTACGTTGAACTATTTGAGAAAGGCATCATTGACAGAGATGAGGCTCGTATTGAGTTAGGAATGTCAGCAACAACAGCAATGTCTGAACAAGTAAAATGTGAGAGCTGTGAGAATCCTTTCGGATGGGATGATGACAAAGATTTAAAAGTCTTTGCCGAGTTTGGTGAAGATGCTGACAATTTTGAGTCAGTACCTTTGGAGTTCGGAGATGCTCTACAAGCGATGATTTTGCAGTGGTTGTATAGTAACGAGGGTATCACCTTAGAAACGCTCTCTAACAACATTAAAAAGCCTGTGGAGGAGATAATGAGAGAAGTAGATGATATGGCACAGAGAGGCTTGATTGAATCTGTTGAGGATGGTTTTAGAATCACACCTGAAGGAACAACCACTCTTGAAAATTCAAATGTTGGAACAGAGATTGTGACTCGTTACACTTATGAGAAAGCACCGGGAATAAGTGGTGGCGATTTGTTGCCTACATCTCGTGACTTTTGTCAGAGGATGATTAGACTCAACCGAGTTTACACAAGGGAAGAAATAGACCAAATATCTGTGATACTTGCAAGGGAGTACAATGATCCTGGTTATTCAGCTTGGAAAAGACGAGGCGGATGGATGACAATCAAAGGCACAACCACTCACGTTCCATATTGCAGACACATTTGGCAACCACAACTATTAAGAAGAAGAATAAATGGCTAACTTTGTTTATTTTATATCGACTCAATACCTACGAGATAATTCACCTATCAATGAAAATGTTGATCCTAAGCTTTTAAAATCTGCAATCAAGGAAGCTCAAGAGATTTACATCCGTGATGTGATAGGCTCGGGTATTTATGATGAGTTGCAAGATCAAGCATATAACGACACTCTCACAACTGACAACAGAACATTGTTAGATTCATACATTGCACCTTGTTTGAAATACTACTCACTCACTGAGTCGATGCTTCCCATGACCTTCAAGTTTATGAATAAGTCAGTAGCGACTCGCAACTCTGAGAATGCCACACCGATTACAACAAGTGAATTGACACAGATTGAGCAGCGATACAGAGATAAGGCTGAGTATTATGCAGAGAGATTAAGAGATTATTTAAGAGAGAATCCAACATTATATCCTAAGTTCTTAAATCCTGGAAGTGGTTTTGATGTAATTCGACCAAAGAATACAGCATTGTTTGGAGGCATTTATATGCCGGGTACAAGTGATGACTGCTTCTACAATTACGATTTCCCTAATGACGAAGAATAAATGGAGGCTAAAAAACGAAGCCAAGCTTAAAAAATATGACGCTCAACCAAATCATCGAAAAGATAAAAACACAAGCGGAAAGCCACAAGATGGTGGGAAAGTTCGCAGTGGGGGCAGAGTTTGACTTCGCTGTTGACGAGGTTAAATACTATCCCTTAGTGTGGTTAGTTCCAAACGGCTTCACGTTTAACACTGAGCAGAAGGCTGTCAATTATGATTTCTCAATGCTTGTGATGGACAGACAATTTGAAAGCAGTTCTAACACCATTGAGGTTCTTTCAGACACGGCAGGAATAATCATCGACATTGTAACACTACTTAAAAGAAACGTAACTGATGCAGACTTTGAGATCGTGGTTAGCGGAAACGCTGAACCCTTTTTTGACTCACGCACTGATGTTGTTGCTGGGCATGGCATTAGCTTTACTATTAACACGCCCTACCTCGAAAGCTACTGCGACATACCAACGTGATACGAGTAGAGTAATAATAATTAGAGAAATCTATGCAGTTGACAAAGAGATTGATTCCATTCGCAATATCTACGCTGATAGCATTAGCAGTGCTAACACCACAGAGTCTTTGCTCTCAATTCTCAGACAGCACGATAAGAGAGATAAATGAGCGTTTAATAGAGTTGCATGAATGTCGCAAAAAACAATCATTATACGAAGAATTGGCACTTAATGATGGGAAAACCATACATCGTCAAGACAGCATTATTGAAGAACTAATAATAGCCACTAATAAAGAAAAAGAGGCTAAATATAGATATCAAAAAATATCAGCCTTATCAAGTGCTTTGCTTGTTTTGGCTTTAATACTATGAAAACAAATGTACACATCATCAGAAACACATTCGAGCCAAAGAAGGTACTACTCATCAGTGATGCCCATTGGGACAATCCAAAGTGTGACCGTGACCTACTCAGAAGCCATCTCGAAAAAGCAAAAGAAATCGGGGCGGACATATTGCTTAATGGTGATACCTTCTGTTTAATGCAGGGAGCTTACGATCCTCGTAAGAACAAGAACGACATTAGACCAGAACACAACAAGGCAAATTACTTAGATGCTGTTGTGAATGATGCGGTCAAGTGGTTCTCTCCTTATGCTCATCTTATCAAGGTCGTAGGTTATGGCAATCACGAAACCAACATCTTGAAGCGACAAGAAACAGATGTGATTGAACGCTTTGTGTATGGACTTAATTCACTTAATGATACCAATGTTGAGGTTGGAGGTTATGGCGGTTGGATAATTTATAACTTTGCTCGTGAAAAAAGCAACGGAAAAGTCAATTTCAATATCAAGTATTTCCACGGATCAGGTGGGGGCGGACCAGTAACTAAGGGAACGATACAATTCAACAGAATGCAGACCTTTGTAGAGGGTGCTGACCTTATTTGGATGGGGCATGTTCACGAAGATCATGAATTAACTTACACAGTTGAACGACTGACTCATAATAACAAGGTAAGACTTAGAGATATTCTAATGGTTCGTACTGCAACGTACAAGGAAGAGTACAACGAAGGCAAAGGAGGATGGCACGTTGAACGTGGAGCAAGTCCAAAGCCTTTAGGTGGTAGATGGTTAGAAATGCACCCACAGAGAGTAATCAAAGACGGCAAAGAGGAAGTCAAAGTAAACGCTTACACATACAAGATAAGATGAAGATAGAAGTGAACTACATATTCCGTGAAAATATGATTGATCCTATTTATCAGCAGATAGGATTAGAAACAGAAGCACACGAAGTTGAGATAGTTGAGCAGGGCGTTTTGGACTTGACAAAAGTAGTGGGGGCTTCACAATTTTACGAGATGACTCAAGTGTTTTGCGAGGGATCTCATTCTTTTTATATAGATTTGCCATACGAAGAATTTAGATACATATGGCTGACAACGTGAACAATCCTACCCACTATGCAGGGGAGATTGAATGTATAGAATGTATTAAAGCACAAATGAGTTATGAAGAATTTAAAGGCTATTTACGGGGTAATTCTCTTAAGTATATGTGGCGTTATAATCGTAAGAACGGAATGGAAGACCTGCAAAAAGCAGAGTGGTATCTCAAACGTTTACAAAAAGAAATACAAGACCATGGGTAATATAAACAATGCTAATATCGACTATATCCTTCGCTGGGAAGGAGGACTCAGTAAGCACTCTAAAGACAGTGCATCATCAAACTGTGTGCCTGATGGCTCAGGCGTTCACACCAATAAGGGCATTACTTGGGCGGCTTGGAAAGCACAGCACGGAGATTCAGAAGAATCAGTAAAGCGTTTTTATGAGATGACTCATGAGGATTGGAAGTCTATTTATCAACTCTATTGGAAAGGCATCAAGGCAGATGATATTGAGTCAGATTTAATCGCTGAGTTTTGGGCTGATTTCGCTTGGGGTTCTGGTGTTTACGGAGCAGCAAAGCAATTACAGAAATTTATCGTATCAGAGGGTTTCTCTATCGCAGTGGATGGGAAGGTAGGCAAGAACACTTTAAGTGCCTTAAATCGCCTTATAATCATGAAAGGAGAGGACTATATCTACCTAAAGTCATACGACCATAGAGTTAACTTTTTGAGAGGTCTATCTTCATTCAAGCATTTTGGTCGTGGATGGATCAGCAGATTAAAGGACTTTCACAATTACGCATTAAGCAAATTGAATGGCTGATTCTCTTGAGAGCATAGGGAAAGAGTATTCAGATTTTAACCCGTCAGCAGATGATGGGATTTTGCGTATTGTCCAGAATTGGGGCAACGAGCTTATTGCTCAGATGCAGAACCGATTAAGGGCAAACAAGACAAACGCTTCAAGTTCATTATCTCAGTCTATTGAGCCACAAATCAAAGGAACACAAAGCGGATATCGTTTGACTGTTCTGATGGAGGATTATTGGCAATATGTAGAAGATGGTAGGAGAGCCGGTAAGATGCCACCGATTAAAAACATTTACGAGTGGATTCAAAACAAACGACCTATTCAGCAAAAGATTGCTCAGTCACCTGATAGGATAGCAGCAACAAAATCACTTGCCTATGTTATCGCTCGTAAGATTGGACAGAAGGGAACAAAGGCTCAACCATTCGTGACACCATCGCTAAAACAAGTCACAACCCAAACACTCGCTCAGAGAATTGGAAGGTATATTGCCGACACTTTAGGCAGCCCATAAAGAAAAAAGTTTTTTCATTCTGCAAATTATTTTTATATTTGTGGCATGGAAATACAAGAAATTGTCAAACTTATTAAGTTAAAGAAACGTCACGGCATCATCAAGCGTGTCAGTGAACAAACGGGCGTATCTATGCCCAGCGTCAAGAAGTACATTGAAGGCAACGTTATTTCAGACAAAGCCCTTTTAGTTTTAAAGGCTGCCCTTGAGGACATCGAAAATGAGGAGGTGCAGCAATGATTACTATTTTAGTTGAGGACAAAAATGTTGTTGTTGAGCAGTATTTTGTCACGTTAATCTTTGATCGTGAGGAAATCGAGTCAATGATTATGGAGCATTACCGAGATGAGTATTCTGACCATGTGTACAGACACGTTGACGAGGAAGGTGCATCATTCACCACTGACTTTCTTTTGTACAGTGACATTGAACGCCACGACGTTATCAATGACTTGATGTACTACCACGACCTAAAACCAACCAAAATCAAATTAGTAGAAAATGAAAACAAGTAACGAAACTAACAACCTTGTGAAAGCTCTCTTTGAGTTCCAAGGCAAAGTAAACGCTGTTAAGAAGACAGCCAAGAATGACCATTTCCACTCCAGCTATGCGGATTTGTCCAGTATTCTGACAACCATCAACCCGGTATGTCAAGAGTTAGGGCTTCTAATTACTCAGCACCCACACGATGACGTATTGGTAACTAAAATTTACCACGTTGAATCAGGCGAATGGATGCAATCTGAACAGATCTTGAGGATGCGAGATGCTAACAATCCACAACAGTACGGATCTGCTTTGACGTATGCTCGTCGTTATGCCCTTGCATCTATCTTCAATTTAAACCAGGCAGATGATGACGGCAATAGTGCAAGTGGGCATCAAGTTAAAACAGTCAAGGAAACCATTACCCCACAACATCCGATGTGGCAGAAAGCATTGAAGCACATTCAAGGCGGTGGAAACATACAAGACATCAAAGACAAGTTTGTCATCTCTAAAAAGCACGAGGAGGTGTTGACAGCAACCAAATGACTAATGCAGAACGGATGGAAGTTACGATGACAGAAAGTCAAGAGGAATGGCTCAAAGCAAGAGCCAACAGATTTACGGCTTCAGTAGTACACAAGTTAATGGGGAGCAGCCGATCAGGTTCTCCCCTTTCAAAGACAGCAGAAACATTTGTGTATGAACGAGCTGCTGAGATATTGACCGGCAACTCTAAGCCAATTTATGGAGATGCTCTTGATTGGGGTATATCACACGAGGCGGATGCCTTTTATTATTTCAATCAGCAGAACTTTCAAGAGTGGACATACTACGGAGGGGAAACTTATGTATTTATTCCTTATGGTGAGTACAGTGGTTATTCACCTGACGGCTTGAGTCAAGATGCAATCCTTGAAATAAAATGCCCTTACAATAGCGGTATCCATCTCAAGAACTTCAATATCTATGATGCGGATTCTCTCAAGCAAATACACCCAGAATACTACTGGCAGATGCAACTTGGAATGTTAGCCACTGACCTTGACTATGGATACTTTGTTTCGTATGATCCACGAATGCCTGAAGGGAAACAGATGCACATTGGAGAGATTGAACGTCATGAAGTCGAGTTTGAACTGAATGAGAAATTACAAAACGCTTGGGAACTATTAAAAACAATACTAAAATGAATTTAAAAAAAGAACTATTAGGAGAAAAACGTCATTTGAAATATGACAAAGAGAACCATTGTTATCATGCTTGGATATTAGATGCTGAGTGTGATCCAGTAAAAATTGAGTTTAACTCAGACGAAATTATTATAAAAACAGAATCAATCACATATTTAATGTTGACACCTGAGGAGATGGATGAAATACTATCTCTACATGAACAAGCAAAAGAAATGTTGGATTTGGATGATGATTGGGATGATGATGAATTGGATGAATAATAAAAATATTTTGCCAAATTAAAAAGAAAGTTTATATTTGAACTATGGAAGTACCAGTAATTTTAGTTTTGCCAATCGCATTAATCATGCTCATTTGTTATTTAGCTTATTTGAAAATATGCGACGAAGTCAGAGAATTTAAGAAGCTTGAGGATGAGCTTGAACGCCAAGCGAACGAATCTGAAAAGCCGTATGTTGAACCACTTTACAGAAGGAGATTCAAGAAATGAACAACATGATTCAGCAAAGGGTTGCTGCTGTTCTACTGAAGCACCCAGAAACCAAAGACGATGACCGAATGCTCACAGCCTACTATTGGACAATGCAGATGGCAGATGAAGGAATCAGATTAGAAACCTTTGATGATTTTAAGCGTGAGTACACATTCGGCAAGTTGACCGATGCTCAGACCATCACAAGAATCAGACGTAAGCTTCAGATGGAACGCCCACAATTCAGAGGTAAGAAGTACCTGGAGAAGATGGCAAAGCAACAAAAAGTCAAAAGTGATTTGGGTTATTCAGATAATTCATTAAATTCGTAGAGCAAACAACAGGGTGGAAGCTGTTATGTTTAATGACTTTTGCCTCGGCTGGTTAGATGGTCTTCCACACATCTAATCGGTACGGGGCTTTTTTTATGGCACAAAATAAAAAATCATTCATATTGTACACCGACCTAATTCATACGGTGGAGCAGTTAAACGAGGAACAAGCAGGGAGATTGTTTAAGCATATTCTCGCCTACGTTAATGACCTTGATCCTGAAACAGACGATGTTATCACAAAGATTGCATTTGAACCTATTAGACAACAATTAAAGCGTGACCTTCAGAAATGGGACAGCTACATTGAAAAGCAAAGCCTTAATGGGAAAAAGGGTGGCAGACCAAAGAAACCCAAAGAAAGCGAAAAAACCCAAGCCTTTTCTGAAAAACCCAAAAAAGCTGATAGTGTAAATGTAAGTGATAGTGTAAATGTTAATGTAATAAATAAGAGAGATAAATCTCTCTTGGTGGAAAGGGATGAAATTTTTGATCAAGTTTGGAAGGCTTACAGCCAAGTTTCAACACGACAACCTGGAAGCAAAAAGGATGCAGCATCAAAGTTTAAAAAACTAAAACAGACGGAGCTTGAAAAGATCAGGCAGCATTTACCCAAATATCTCAAGAATCACATCGCAGCACAAAAAACAGATTATCTTCCTAACTTTACAACCTACTTAAACCAAAGGAGATACGAGGATGAAAAGCTGCCGTATGCGGATAGTCAAAACGAATTAGACAACTGGACATTATGAACTACATTCAGGATATACCACAGGAGATGATATTAGAGCGATTAAAAAAGCTCTGTTCATTAGGAGGCATTAAGCCACCACAACAAGGCAAAGAGTTCATCGAGTTTATTCAAGACGGATTTGCAAGATGTGAAATCGAAACGATGGACAAAGCATTCAGAGAGTATCTGCTCGGAAAGTACACGATCAGACAACCACAACAACTGAACGTCAAATTTGTAAGCGACATCATGAACGCCTACATCAAAGACAACAGTCACACCATTACCTTAAAGCCAAGAGAGTATTTGGCAATAGAAGCACCGGTTGACAATAGCCCAAAGATGTCAGCCTTTGAGATAGCCAAAAGCAACTGGGAGAATGTCAGAACAAAAAGGGCGGCAGTGTTTCCATCTTTTCTTTGCAAGGCATGGGAGGAATTAGAAGACAAGCCAAAGATTGATGAAAAGCGAGTGAATGAATTAGTGGAGATGATAAACGACAATCAAAACATTTGGTTTTACAAACTAAAAAGGGAGCGAGGACACAAACAGAAACGCTCACAACTTGACGAGGAAATTATTTACAAGGCAGCCTGTATGGCATACTATTTAGAACTATGAAAGACTACTACCCAGAATACATTGCAGCAAAGCAAAAGCTGACACGATTAGAAAAACAACACGACAACTACCAACGTAAAGTCAGAAATCAAATAAGAGAGTATCAAGTGACCATCCACAAGATGAGGCACGAAATCCTCAAACTCAAAGGACACAATGTTGAAAGATGTCAGGAACTATATGAACGCATTCTAAACGAGTACGGCATCACTGAAGATGAACTGAAGTCACCAATGAGGGATAGATCAATCGTTAACGTCAGACACGCTTTGTTTTATCATCTAAGGCATCGAAAGAATTTCAGCACAATAAAAATAGGTTCAATCTTTAATCGTGACCATTCAAGCGTTATTAATGGATGTAAGCGAGTGGAGAATTGGCTCGACATTCCGCAAGTTTACAGAGAGGAATTAAGCATTTTAGAGTTAATCAATGGAGCTGACAGTCAGGAAGGGGCGTGAGTACGTTCACATAATCCTTGAGAATGACAAGCAAGTCATATACTATGCCAAGAAATACATCAAACAAGGCTTTGAGGTTTATTCAATATGCAATGACAAGACTGTGCGTTTATTGTGTAAAACTTCTTAAAAAAGGATAAAAAAGATAAACAAACTTTGACATAT
>Ga0208767_1003748_pt1 | contig 10927 bp, 19 predicted proteins | sample VirMetDEL_Mar_21_FD_184514 | JGI IMG/M metagenome (GOLD analysis project Ga0208767, IMG submission 184514) | Aqueous microbial communities from the Delaware River and Bay under freshwater to marine salinity gradient to study organic matter... | ecosystem: Environmental > Aquatic > Marine >... | reverse complement strand
TCTTTTGTGAGGGCTGCTTTATCAACATCCTCTGACTCTAGCTCCACAAGAACCTCTGAGGACTCCTCATAGATCAGCTTAGAGCGTAGCTGTAGAAGGCTTCGGGTAGGGGCTACATTGGTGGGTTGCCCCATAGCCTTCGTAAAGTAGCGTACTTGGTCGGATTTACGCAAAGGGTAGGTCATTCGTCTTCCTGCCCCGCTCCAAAGAGGGAAACCATTCCCATGATAACGCCAAGCATAAGGTTCATAATGCCAAGGGTCAAGCCCAAGACAACACCAGTTCCCACGATAATGAAGGGAGCTACCAAGCCCACCATCACTGCCATACTAATCATCTGATCCATCTTCGTTCCTATACTGTTCTAAGTCAATGAAGCCTAGCTCATCTAGGACTTCCAGTGCTTCTACGATGGTGAAGCTGCTATCAGCGAGTAGCTGACGTACGCCGTACTTCTGGATCAGGTGGCTAATGTATTGTTTCCCCTTCAACATACCCAATCATGTTCTCCATGTTTTGTAAGTCTTCCTCGTCCCAAATGACGAAAGAAGTATAAACACCCATTTCTAGGTCAAGTTGAAACTGTGGAGAGTTTACGAAGTCAACACAACTTGCGTATAATCCGCTCCACAGTTCAACGAAGCCCCCTTGAGATTCAACGTCCATCAGTCCGAAGACGTAGTAGATTTCTGACTCTGACATAACTCTAAGTAATGCTCCATGCTAATGACAGCCAGCCAAGGCTTTCTGTCTCCCCGTAGGAAGACCACAGGCTCATAGTAGCCGTCTTGCTTTGCTTGGTCAACATAATTGTAGAGTGTCGCAAAGTCTTTACGACGTTTCACCTCCACAGAAATAGGAAGGCTGTTTCGGGCTAGAGGGGACAACTGAATGTCCTCTCCATTTTGTCCCATCGCTGTAGACCTGACATCATCAGGCTCAAGATGGGGGAAGGCTTTAAGGATAGCGTCTCTGACTTCTTGTTGTCCGAGTCGTCCCTTTGCCTTGGAAGACCTAGCGTTAGCCATCTGGGGGTTCCCATAGTTCTTCTGGCTTACGTCTTAGCCAGAGGAGTCTTCCGTTCTCTACGATCCGTTCCTTGTCGCCATAGTAGGCTTCTAGGCAGCGCTTGTAGAGGTCTTCTTCTGTCTCACAACCTTTAAGGATGGTCTCAGCCCGTAGGGGGCCTACTCCGTCGATGCCCTTGATGTTGTCGGCATTATCGCCCATCAAGATTTGCTGGTAGAAGAAGGACAGACCCTCGAACTCTTCGACAAACTTCCACTGACGTTTTACGAAGTTGTAGTGCCAGCAATGTAGCTGGTACATATCTTTGTCGATGGATGCTACACAAGAGGTAGGGCCTTCCTGTGTAACAGCCTGAGAGATCAAGTCGTCTGCCTCTTCCCCCTCCGATACGATTGCTTGCCACTTCTCCTGCATATGAAGGCGTAGGTCCGTCAAGTAAACAGGTTTTGGTTTGCCTGACCTGTTGCCTTTGTAAGGAGCAGCTTTTGCAATGTCGTATCGGAAGTTTCCCCGGCCCGTCAGAAAGACTTTAAAACAGTCTGGACCGGGAAAATCCATAGCTTCGTGGATAATGTCTTCGATCATCCTATCGACGTTGGCGACTGCGGACTGGAAAGAGTATCCGTTACTATCAGCCGAAGCCGCCATGCGATATGCAATTATATCGCCGTCGATAAAGGTCTTCGATATGTCCCTATGAACGGAGGTCATCCGAAGAGAAGGAGTTACCACTCCCTGCTGTCGCTAGGAGTTGTTCGAGGTAGCTGAAGCCCTGCATCTGCAAAGCCTCAAGGTAGAAGCGGAGACTGTCTTGGACAAAATCTCCGATGTCTTCCTGCTCGATAGTGAGTACCTGATCTACACCATCTTCCTCAAGGGTACGGGTCATAATGACTTTCAGTTGCATTAGAAGTCATCTCCCGATGCACCAGCCTCGTAAGGCTCATGCTCAAGAATGGCCACCTTCTCAAGTGTGTCGATCACTGCACGCCCTTCGTAGACGTTGACCAGCACCTTGACACGGGAGCCATTACCGATAGCACCATCATTGACAAACGACCACTCAGCAGAACCTTTTGGGTCTGAGGTGCGGTTGAGTACCTTTGGTGGACCCATCTCTACGCCCTTGCTGCCGTCTTCGTTTGGCAGGTTTGGGTTGTAGACTGGACGCTTCAGCTTGACGTACTTACCAGAGCCGTAGTTAGGATTGCCATCCTTGATGGTTTTCCACTGACCCTTGGTCTCGGGGAAGCCTTGGTTGATAAACTCTTCTACATTGTCGGGGTAGAAGTTCATGTTGTACTGACCTTTGGTGTTCTCATGGAAGTCCATGTTGTCGTCGTAGTTGTCCGCAAAGATGCGTGCATATTCTACGATACCTTCAGCCTGAATCTTAGCCATGTCGGGTCTCCTTTTGTTGGCTATACCTATATATAGCTACTAAATAGCAGCAAAGTAAAGTGTTGTCTAGTGGATTTCTGCGTAATTCTTACCGAATTGTGCATCAATGCCGAGTGGTACGTTGAGCTTGAGTTTGTTGTTCAGGGTCTCGATAGCCTTCTCCATTGTCTGTTGTGTCTGTTCCTGTTGTCCTTCTGCTACAAGTGCAATGATCTCATCATGGAACTGCCCGATTGTCTGCACACCATTGCGGCGACACAGAGCAACCCAGTTATCAAAGCAGAACACACCTGTGGATTGGTTCAGGGTAGAGAACTTATCCTTGTCACTACGAAGGCTGTGGTAGTAGCCGCTGACAGGGTTCTTGAGCCAGCGCTTGCCGTTCTTTTCCCTCGGGTACATATCATCGGCCAGCTTTGTAATGGCCCAATTACGATCCCAGAAGGCATTGAGCAGCTTCTTCGCCTCACCTACAGACAGCCCCGTGGTGCGACTTAGCTTGGTTGCACCGACCCCATAGGTCGCAGAGTAGTTCACCACCTTGTAGTTCTTACGCAGAGCCTTCAAGGATACCTCACCAGAGTTATGCCTGTCAATGTCTTCCTGTGTCACAGCGCCAGCATGTTTAGCCAAGTCAAGGTGTGGGTCGAAGCCTTCCTTGCTCATCTCTGCTACATAGTCAGGGTCCAGAGGCTGCATGTAGTGCCGCTTGGTGGTATCCTCAAGGCTGGTCATATCAGCACCACACAGGACGTAGCCCTCCGGTGCGGTCAGACAGCCCCTGATCTCTGCACCCCAAGGCTTGTCTACACCGGGGAGGTTGACCAGTGGCTTGTAGTGACGGAAGCGTAAGGTGTTGGTGAACCCTGCAATCTCAGCCTTAAGCCAGCCGTCTCTGTGACAGTCAAGGAAGCCCTTGAAGATACCGAGACGGTGGTTGATGACCGAGAGGCCATCCAAAATTCCCACCGTAGGGTGTTGCTCGATCAGCAGCTTGACACTCTCACAAAGCTCAGAGCCGTCTCTGACCTGCTCTACAGCCCTCTCAGAGCCATCAGGGTTCCGGTGGTACTTGAAGGTAGCAGGTTGCCAGCCCAAGCCACGCAGCCATTCCTTGACCTGATCGTTGCTGTTGGGGTTTGCACGCTCTTCCTTGTCCAGCACTTGAATGGGGCCTACTGTGGTGGAGGGATGGCCACCAGCCCGTAGCAGAGCATGCCAGCGCTCACCATAGACGGTAAGGCTACCATCAGCCTTGGTCATGCGCTTTGGCATCTCCACTTTCTTGTAGACCTTATTCTTCGGCATAGCTTCTGCGAGTTGCTCGATTTTCTCTTCTTTGAGCCGCTGAAGCTCGTCGTAATGAGACTGAGCCTTTTCCACGTCCAACTTCCATCCGAGAGCTTCCTGCTGTCGAGCGCAGTCCATCTTGAATGACAAGTATTGAACGAAACTGTCTCGTTCCGTCTGGTCGGGATACAGCCACTCCAACTGGGCCGACAAGTCTTTGTAGAGCCTTGCGTTGATCTTCACGTCTTCGTTGCATCGGTGTGCATACTCCTCTGGTGTCAGGTTGTTCCAGTCCTTGATCTGCGGCTTAGGAATGCCGTAGTCTTCTCCGTAGCCCTCAAGCCCATGACGCAGGCGATCATGGTTCAGATACCAAGACAGAGCCAGTGTGTCCACCAGCTTAGCCTCCACCTTGATACCGAGCAGCTTTTCCACTACGGGGATGTCGAACCGGATGATGTTGTGACCTACCAAGGTGTCTGCCTGAGTGAGCAACACAGCCATCTGGAACTCATCATGCGTATGATGGACTACACCATCCTTGCCCATCCAAGAGAGGACGTGGATTTTGGTGGCCTCTTCTAGGAGGCCGTCAGTCTCTATGTCAAATACTACCATCTTTAACTCCTACAGGAACTAATAGTGTTCTTCCCCGACCTTTTCTCGGCCAAGGCTAAGTAATCCAGAAAGCGTTGAGGAAGACCCCGCTTAACGCAAGAGTCATAATCATCCCCTGCTAAACCCAAAGTCTTGTTGCAACTGCGGCAAATGAACCCCCTAAAGCTGCCCGTTTCGTGGCAATGATCTAAGTCAAGTCCAGTAGCTTTGCCACAACACTCACAGTTGCTTGGTTTGAACCGATTGAAACCCTCTTTTAACCTTGCCTTAACCTGCTCTCGGTTAGAGTAACAGGGCTTACAAGCATTGTACCGCCCGTCTGCATTGAAGGGATGCTTGTAGAAATCAAAGAGGTCTTTACTCTCTCCACAAAGGTTGCACGTCTTCATCACGCAAGCTCCTTAAGAATGAATGTCTTTGGATCGAAGCGCATTCTACCAGCATGACCCACCTCAGCGCAAGGTCTATTTTTCTCTACGGTCAAGAAAGTTGTGTTGCGGTCATCCTCTTCCTCTGCCTCTTTGTTACGGCTGAGGTTGACGATGACAGAGGCTCGCTGTGCAATCATCTTACAATACTTAGGGTCGCCATTGTCGTTGGTGTGGGCAATGGTGACAATGCCTACGTTAAGCTCTGCTGCCAGCTTGGACAGACGGACAGACAGGTCAGCAAGGATTTGCTCTTTGCCGTCTTCTGTCAGGCCAGCTACAACATCTTGGATAGGCTCAAAGAAGATGAAGCTACAGCCACAAGCCTCACGGAAGAAGCGGATTTGCTCGATAAGCTCATCAGCACCCTGACCATCAGGAAGGTAGAACTGATAGAAGTTCTCATCCTTGGTAAGGTCCACAATGGCTTCTTCTACCAGAGGGGCTGTATCCTCATCAATCAGATCACGTCGAGTGACGTTGCCGCCCATATGGTAAGACACCAGACCGAGAAGGGAACGCAGCTTGGTTTCCTCAAGGTGCCAAGTCGCAAAGGGAACCTTGCGCTGCAACAGGTTGTATTCAAGGTAACGCATTACCTCAGTCTTGCCTACGCCAGTGGGAGCCTTGATGACCGTGAAGTGACCCTGCATCAGGCCCATGATCTTGTCGTCAAGCGCTTGGATACCAGTGGGGACATACTGGTGTTCAGGGGTATCCCGGTACAGGCTAAGGAACTGATCGCTGGTGTTCAGGATGTTCTCTGGTACGAACTTCTTTGCACCATACCATGCGTTCTTGAATGCCTGTGCCTGACCAGCCTGAAGGAACTCATTGGCATCCTTGTACTTGTCATGCGGTACACGGTAGACCTTGTTGGGGAACAGGTTGGACATCTTTGCAGCAATGGCATTGCCAGCCTCATCAGTGTCCACAGACAAGACGATCTTCTCAAAGCTGTCCAGCCATGAGCTACACTTCTCCCACAGAGCCTTGGAAGGGGTAGCAGAAGGCAGTGAGACTACAGGGTTGGTGTAGTTGCCCTTGAGCATCTGATAGGCAGACATAGCATCTACCTCACCTTCGGTCACAGTAACAAACCGAGCAGAGCCTGCATTCCACAGGTTCATGCCGAACAACTCATCTGCTCGTAAGCCTTCAGTGCTGAATGCCTTCGGGTAGTACCGAATCTTTTTCCCACCGGAGGGGTAGACATACTCTTGCTTCACAGGACCATCAGCATCTGAGTAGGTCTTGACGCCGTAGAACTCCATAGTCTGTTGGCTAATACCACGTTCTGCTACAAAGTTACCACTACCATTCTGTAGGCTGGTAGCTGGCCGGATGTTCTTTGGGACGTAGTTCATATCGTTGTTCCTTTCTTTCAGTGGGTACTTAGCAAGCACTTCCTCTGAGTACCGCTTACCCTTAGCAGGATAGCCTGTACCACAACTGAAGCATTTACCATAACCGTTTGTGTTGTAGCTAAAGGCATCAGTGCTATCGCAGTGTGGGCATGGTTGGTGGGCTATCTCAGTCATTCTCTTGTCCTCTGTAATTCTGTAGTATGTACTAGCCACTAATTCAAAGCGAAGTAAAGGGGGGCTACCTACAATTCTACTACCTCTTTCAGTTTTTCTTTGATCCTGTTGTCAATTTGCAACACTCGTTGTTTGGTGATGTCGTATCTCTCACCTATCTCGGCAAGTGTGGCCTCATCAGTACCATACCTCATCAGGAAGATTTCATAGTCCCGTTCAGAGAGCGTTTGCTTCATGGCCTCTTGAACCTGCTGAACCCAAAGGTATGCCTCTGTCTCACCTTGGTAGACTACCTCATCACCCTCTAGGAGGGCCGTAGAAGCCTCCAGAGCGGTCTTGAGGCTGTCATAGGTACGGGAGGTCATATGCTCAGTCACAGGGGCCTCAGAACCCTTCCTGATAGCCCTAGCATTGACCCTCGTTTCATGAGAGGGGGGTATGTTCACGGGGCCTTGACGAAGTGAGATAAAGTCCCGCATTCGCTTACGGGCCTCCCACTCCAAAGTAGGGGGGTGGGTATTTCCCCTCGCCTCACTTTCTAGGAGGGCTACCATCCCCTCCTGTATCAGGTCATCGGTAAGTTCATACCGCCGGAAGCTAAGAGCTAACTTCCGGCACACGTTCATCTTTTCTTCGGTGTTCATCAGTTGATACGACTTTCTAAGAAACTGTCTACATAATCGCAGAGGTCACTGGCATACATCTGTATGCGTCCTGCTGCATCTGCACTTGGGTGTGTACGGCTCTTACAATCATCGAGCATTGCCATAGCATCGTCAATGATGTCCTTGAGTACATGTTCGATCTCGTCCATAGGGGCTATCCTTTGTATGGGGGGTACTTTTGTACAGGGGGCTAGGTTTAAGAGAGGGGGGTACTTTTGTGGAGAGGGGTCCATTTCTGGATAAGGTGAGGCTTGAATGCCTTCCAGCCATCATCAGTGATAGACCACGCCTTGATAAGGTTAGGGTTCAACTCTGCCTCTGTATCATCCCACTTCTTGAGTGCTGCGACAATACTAGAGTTCAGCGTCATCTTGCGGGTGGTAAGAGTGCCATCCTTCTTGGTGAAGGTGACATCTACGATGCCCTGCTTGAGGTCCATCAGCTTGTTCATAACGTCAATCATCGGGTTTCCTTTCGTTTGGTATGCAACAAGAATAGTCGGAGCGTTTGTCAGTGTCAACCCCCTATTTCCCACGGAGGGGTCAATTTCCCACGGACCCCCTATTTCCCACGGTGGGGTCAATTTCCCACGGAGGGGGGTTGAAATTGGATTTAGCTCAAATACCTAAAGTATTCGACTAAAACTTGAGTAAAATTTGATACAAATCCGATGCACGCAAAAAGTGTATAAAATTTGCATCAAATACTTTAGGTTTTGAGTGCATCAGTATTTATCTAAAATACTTTAGGTTCTGAGTGCATCAGTATTTGAGTAAAATACCCAAAGTATTTAGTACAAATTTGATACAGTTTTGAGTGACCCATAATTATACCATAAAACCCCCGGCTCTGTCAACCCATATTTTTGCATAGCTCGCATGACACGAATTTCCTTGACATGCGCTGAGTGCATACCTTAGCTATGCGTCTGGTGCATGTCAAGCAAAAAGTGTTTAGCTAAGTTTATCTCAAATTGTCTGCACTTTTGGTGTGCTGGCATTTGAGCTTCCTACCTTAGATAGAAAATAAAAATGGCGCAGGTTTGGTACCTGACTCTAAGACCTGAAAGCCTTGCCCGGAAAATACCCGTCTTCAAATTATGCTTAACCCTAGCATATCTAAAATTTGATGTATAGCCCCTGAGCCATGATATTATTGCATGGCCATCATGCAGATTTGCATAGCTTACTAGGCGAGTTCAAATTAGAGCTTCCAATCTAAGGTTGTACCGGGCCTGCAACCTGGGCGGGAAAATCCCTGGGCAAATACTACCCAGAGTAGAAATGGCCGTAGAAGCGCCTAGAACGCCCGTACACGGGCTTTAGCCCTTTTCGGGTATGTTACCCCATAGAAAGCGCTGTTCACGTTCGTTCTATGCTTGTTCTCGGCTTGTTCTCTTTTCTGTGCCTATATATAAAGACAGCCTAAGCCATGACTTGAGTGCATGCAAGCCATGCAAAATTAGCTGGTGACAATCTCGGAAAAATCCTGCCTTATGTTCTCACAACAAACGCAAGCCAAAGGGAATAAGGCAATGAATAACGAATTCGTAACGGTTTTTAATCCTCATAAGACAAAAGAATACAAGGCTTTTGTACTTCTGCGCCATTGTGGTAAAGTCTATGTTGAGCATCCGGTTTATGGGGATGAAGAAACAATTCACGTTGTCAATGATGATAAAACCATCTCTTGTACCGGGCATTATGAAATTAGTGATATCATGGACGATATCCGTTACAGCAGATGACCTATGACCCATTGCGACCCTTTTGGGGTCGCTTACATAGGCCGAGCGCCCTTTTGCCTTTTCTCTCCTCCTAGGCAACCTTGGCGTCTCGGTCTGTGCAAGCGACCATCGCTTGGAACAACCAAAACAAGGACTAGAACCGTGAAGAAAATTACCATTGTAAATTCTGCGACCGCTAGCGACCTAGTGGGCATGGGTATTTTGCAGACCACTGAAGCCCGTAAGTCCGTCAAAACTGGCTGGCTAACCGTTGCGCAATGGCTAACACTGCAAGGCTTGAATGCAACCCATGGCGAGCGCATTCTACTAGGGTTAGAATTGAACAAGTTCGCACAACTTAATGGTGTAAAGTTGCCAGAACGTCAACCCGGCTTTCCTTGCGCCTATCCTGTGTCCTTGCTTGCAACTGTAACAAAATTGAGCAAAGTTTAAGCTAATGTTTGAGAAGCATCAACCCGCAATACAAGAATTTTGCCTAAAATCTGACGCAAATGCAGAACGATTGTTCCTGTTGGTGCTTCTCAGTATCCGGCAACCATTTCACCGCATGCAAGAACAATTCAAGTCTGTTGCAACCTATGGGTGGCAAGAGTCTCCTGCCTTGTTTGGGTGGAAAAGGGAAGGCTTTCGCTATGTTAAAGAGAACATATCAGAATTGCGTCAAATCTTAGCTAATACTCCATCAGGTTTTGGCGATGTAGAAGCCTTGCTAAATTTGACTAAAATACCGGGTATTTCTCTGGTCAAGGGGGGATTCTGTCTTCAACTCGGCTCTGGCTCTGTCGGCTGCTTGGATACCCACAACCTGCAACGATTTGGCCTAAACGAGAATGCGTTTAGAATTAGCTCAAATGCTAGTGATAAGCTAAAGAAAGCTAAAGGTTTAGCTTATTTAGAGGCATGCTGGAGGCATGGGGGTTGCGAAGACTTGTGGAATACTTGGTGCGAATATGTATCAAATCGGAACAAATTCTGGGTTGACGCAAACCATGTTTCCGAGTACCATGCCCAAACAATCTTAGGAGATTTTTGATATGCGTTTTGGTGAATTTGTGTTCATGTTAATCACGCTTACGTTGTTCGTTGCTTTCATCAGCTTTTGGTACTATGGGAAGGTATGAGCATGACAGAGCTAAACAAACCGCAGTGGCGGGCTTGGGTGCAAATGCGACAGGGCTATCAGGTTGCATTTTGCGGTACATACTATGAGTGCAAGGACTATGCGCTAGGGCAATCTGCGCATTTCAGGATTGAGAAGGTTAGACCATGACAAACCGAGAACGTAAAGCCTACGACAGGGGCAGCGCTACAAAGTATTACGGGCGTGCGCCTAGGCCCCATATCTGGACTAGCAACGATCCGGCAGCCTTGCGGGTTATCCCGATTGAGGATATGACAGAAAGCGAGATTGCCGCCTATTGGCAAGGCTACAATGATGAAATGGACTCTAAAGACTATGGCCTATAACCCCGCCGAATTGCGCAAGGCTGTGCAAGCACACGCTAAGGCTGTTGACAACCTCAACCAAAACGTCAATCGCCTATTGAGCGAATATGTAGAAGCATATCAACCCAAGCGAGAAGGCAAATCACTTGTCTATGATTTTAGGGATATTCCCGAAGCTATGTTCCCCAAGCAAACCTGATATGCGTTTTTGTTGTTGACAAGCGCTGCTGTTGTGGTATTGTGTATTCAACAAAACAACAGCAGCCAAGGGAAACAAGGCAATGCAAGAGACGGTTTACACAACAAACGACGCAGCAGCAGCAGCAAAGCACGTCAAGCGCTTGAAGGGACCGCTCTTCATCGAGATGGTTATCAGCAGCCAGTTACACGATCCCGAATTGGTTATGGCTGTTAAATCAGAAATGGCATTCATGATTGAGAATACAATCTGGACAAACAAAGAATTCAGGTTTAACAAATGTAAGAATAATTTTAACTATCTACATATCAGTGACGACTACTGATATTAACTTAAACTTTACCTAAATCAGGTCAAGCCCTTGTGATACAAATGTCTCGCAAGGGCTTTGCCTATATGTAGTATCTAAAGTTTGAAGTAAATACTATATGTAGTATGCACTCTCGCTCAGCGTGTGCAAGCAAAAAGTTTACTACTATTGGGCGAATCTGACGACTACTACCAAAAAGCGAGTATTTCCAGGGACTTACAACTTTGGGGCCCCTCAGGTTTACGATAAATTT
>Ga0208767_1003740_pt1 | contig 10940 bp, 24 predicted proteins | sample VirMetDEL_Mar_21_FD_184514 | JGI IMG/M metagenome (GOLD analysis project Ga0208767, IMG submission 184514) | Aqueous microbial communities from the Delaware River and Bay under freshwater to marine salinity gradient to study organic matter... | ecosystem: Environmental > Aquatic > Marine >... | reverse complement strand
CACACGATATACCAAATCACGGAAATCATGTATTTCTTCCAAGTGTTCAAGTGTTTCCAGTGATACTATAACATTGTGATGACCATCGTATTCTTGTATTGGACAACATTCAAAGGTGACGTTATCTGCAACTTCATATTCTGATTTAGCAAACTGGATTGCTGATTGATTGATATCTACACCATGTACGTTAGCGATTTCGGGATTGTTTGATAACAAGTACGATCCATATCCAACCCCACACGCTATATCCAGCACATTACCATAACAATACTTTTTAATCAGTTGGTAACGTTCTATGTGGTTTTTCAATCTTATTTGTTCTAACATCTGATTGATATCGTCTACTTGTGGGTATATTCTTTCCATACTATTTAATTCCTAATGCTTTGAGATCTATGTCTACTACGTCTGTTTGATCCTTATAATGCCCCTCACGGACATTTGGGAAGATCTTGGACATTTCCTTTATTGTTGCACGTGATAGTGCGTTACGATTGATTGATTGCAGTCCTCCTGCATTTTTGAGTAATTCTGCATCCTCATACGCACCACTATACGTTAATGTTTTACCTCCTTGGTCGAGAATTTTAAGGGTGAAGTATACATCATCAAACAATTCTATTCCTTCGGGTAAATGAACTATGTTGGGTATCCACCATTGGTTGCCATACATACATTTATTTTCTCGTACCCATACTTTGTCTTTGGATCTCATGTGTTCCCGTGGTTTGGAAATACTTACACCAAACAAGTTTGGATCAGATTTAAACTTCTTGACAATATTGTGGTATGCTTCCATGTATACTTCGGGTACATTTGCCTTTTTGCTTTTTCCCAGTTTCTTGAAACCCATATCATCATCCACACGATGGATCAGATCATAACCATTACTACGGGCATACTCTCCAATAGCATTTATGGTTTCACGATAATTGGAAACATGTATTGGTACGATGTGATTATTCGATAGATTCTGCTCATAATACATTACTTGCTCCTCACGAACAAACACCTTCCAATCAATACCATGCAGTTGTTTCAACCAATACAGACATTTACGTTCTATATCGTATGGTCTATTGTAACTGGGAATTGCAACTAATACTTTCATTAGAATGGTAACGATACCGTCCTTTCTCCTTTGTATATGTTTTTCTTGCCACCAGATGCACTCTTTATATGAATTGCATTGCCAAACGTTTTACGCAACTTGATAGTGGTTTCTATGAAGTCTGTTTGAGTTCTGTAATCCGCACAACCTCCAGTGCTTTGAAAATTATCCTTGGTGTGAATACCATAACGAGTATCCATAAACATATAACGATTCTTGTATGCATTCAAACAACTAATGTAATGATCCTCTCCTTCTTTGTAGGTCACATCGTAATTAAGATCATGCCCTTTTAAAAAACCACAATACGATGCGTTCTGATATCCAGTAAACTTATATGGTTGGTGACTACGATACTGCAATGGGGCACGTAGGTTTCCAAATCCAAACATCTTTGCTCCCATATCTCTTGCCATATACGCCATACGTAAAATGATTCCAAGGACTTCTTCGGGATCTTCAATGTCTGAGTGTTCTCCTTTTCCAGTGTACAATTTCTTGATGGCAATAACATCATCATCAATCATGAATACATCATCATACTTTTCTATGATCCACTGACGGGTTGCAGTGATCCCTTTTACATCCTTTGGAGGACTAACAACTTTTAGGTCGGGATATTCCTCCTTGTATGCTTTTTGTTCTGCATGAGGTACAACCAACGTTAAACTGGGTATGAATTTATGGGTATGCACCTTACCTACCCTACCCTTGCTTGGGCATACAATAGTTAAGTCTATTTCTTCTTCCATATTTCTTGAAACATTTGTACACTCAATACATGGGATTCCATGATACGTTCTGTTTTGTAGTCGTGCATTTTTTTAATGTCCATCACGTTTTTTAACCAGTTCCAATCCATTTCATTGTTGCAAAAAATGGTTACTGCGTTATACGATTCTCCAAAACGAGGTACGATTGGAAGATCCGCATTGCTATCATCGTACGTATAAAATTCCTCTTCAAACTCATCCAAGAAAAACTTGAGATCCTTTTCCTCCATACCCATGGACAAAAGAAAATCACGTTCGTACTGATTGGCTAACATATCAATATCCCATTCTCCAAAATGGTTGTTATCCTTGATTACAAACTCTTCCTTTTGTTCCTTGGTTAACCCTTCAAATCTGATAACGGGGACTTCTGTGTATTTAAGATGTTGCAATGCCTTTAAACGCATATTACCACCCAATACAATATTGTCCTCATCAATAACTACCGCACGAATAGATAGCATTTCGGGGAATTTTTTGATACTATCTACCAACTTATAAAAACGTTGGTTTTTGATTAAACGTGGGTTGTTTGGATTTTCTTTGATTTCACCAATAGGGATTACTTCTATTTCCTTTGGCTTAATAGGTTTTGTGGATGGCATATAGTTCGTCAATTAATTTTTTCCAAGCATTGGGGTTGCAGGTACATGGTCGGTAGTGCTTACGTGTCTGAAACACACGATTCCAAATACTTGCGAGTTTATCCAATTCGGGTTTTTTCAATTCGATGGAATCCTCTGTTTTAAACTCATCTAACCAATGATATTCTTCTTCGGTTAAACATAATGGTTTTTTGTAACGGAACAACTTGTTCAGTTTTTCTTTACGTTCCTCACAACCACAATCTTCTCCTGCAAGGAATTTTACGGCACGTTTGATCCCAGTTGCCGTTGTAACCTTCTCAATCGTATCTCCTAATCCAACGGATGGTTTCCTGCTTGTCCTTTTCTTCCTTGTAGTTGTTGTAGTGCTTTTCTGCGTTTCTTCTGATTTTTTCCTTGGCATTTTTTATAGTGTTAAATATGCTATGTACTCCTATACCCGTTTCCTTGTGAATTTTGCGTAGACTGATCCCCTTTACAAAATACATTTCACACATCATCTGATCGTACTCATTCATTTTAGATATAACGGCTTGTATGGACAACAACGTAGTGCTGAATAGTGCTTCTACGTTATTGTGATCTATTTCATTAATCTCTATTTCAACAACTTGTTCTTTGTGTTGCGATTTTTTGCAGTGATCATAATATAGGTTTTGGATTATCTTGAAAATGTACACCGTATTTATTTTCCCGTAGTAATTTTCCAAACGTTCCAAACTCCCCTCACGTTGCTCGATTTCTGCAACTCGTAAATACATATCTTGTACGATATCTTGTGCTAACTCTTGATCAGCCCCAAGGTATTTTGCTATACGTATCCACTCATCTTGTTGATCTGCAACGTCTGTCAATGTCACTTTCTTTTTGTAAATTTACAATCTACCTACGTCTTTTCCAAATAATCGTTAATTACATCCTCAAACTCCTCAAACGTGTGACATACCACATACTTGTTGTTTTCACGTTCAACGGCTTGTTGCCATTGCTTTTGATTTTCAGTTTGCTTGTTGGGTTTGATCTTCATTTCTATACATAAAGAATGGTAACCTTTTCGGGCTACCATTAAAATTAGATCACTTACTCCTGCTATGGTTCCTTCGGCTTTTAGAATACGTGCGTTAATGCGTGTTCTTTGTCCACCATTGGGTACGCTAAACAACAACAACTTGTGCTGAGGGTATACGTATCGAAACCAGTTAACACATGCAATCTGTAGTTTACTTTCTTCATGTTTCATCGGGTAAAGTTACCCTTTTCTGTTTTGGATTATTTCTTGCCAGTTTACCTCCGATAAAAATGCACCAATGATATCCTGTGCGAGATAATTATCAGCATCAAGTTTGTCGGTTAATACTTCGCTTAACCATTCATTTAAATTACGTGCCATATCAAGCGATCCCCATTCGCAATCGTTATTGAATTGCGTCATTTCAATAAAATCATTGTACAATACAATGTTGTTGTCGAGGTGCAACGCCATTAACCATGTTTCGTAATTAGACCATCCGTTGTGTTTTTTCGATTTATCCATAACTAAAGATACAATTAATATTTTAGATTTACAAAATTTATTCTTCGGGTACTTCTTTTTTTTCTATCCTATATCCGCAATGCTGGATACTCCATTGAGTGGAAAACGGACTAACATTAAGTAATTTTTTGTAGACCTCCATTTCAAAGTTGCTTGTGAAGATCAGTTCATTTTCGTGGTACAACTCCCACACGTATTTTTTTGGTTTCATAGTTTTAATTTTACGCTATTGTATCCTAATTCTTCCTTACGTTGATCCTGCAGTTTGCCTTGGCGTTTTTCCCATAGTTCACCACGCAAATGTTCCTCGTGTTGTTGTAATTGTCGACGGGCTCTGCTGACAGATTCAAAACTGGGAATTTTACGATCCTTCATTAAGTTCAGTAACGTTTCAGCATCTGTTTGACCATGACCATACACCCATAGAATGGATTTGTACAAATCATAGTCACAATCACGAGTATTGCGATAGGTCATCAATACATCTTTTACTAATTTTTTGATTTCTGTATTCTTCATAATTTAAAAGTTATAGTCATAAAATTTTCTCGGATTATCTTGTATGCGATGCGTTTTGAGATACTGGGCACTGATACGAACTTCGATAATATTATCATGTTCGATTGTGTAATCATACGATTGTGCGTGTTGGTTAATGCAATGTCCTGCAAATCCCCCTGCAACCCATTTCATCAAGGTTTTGTTTTCACTGGGAAATACACGAGCAACGTATACAATAGTTTTAGATTTGATTCCTACAATTTTCCCAACGGGCTCAATGTCTGAATAGCCGTAGTAATTGATGTACTTACCAATTAACTCCTCTGATACTTCTGTTTGTTTTTTCATATTTTAAAAGTGTTTGCTAACGTATTTGGCACAATCTCTCAGTATTTCTGCTTCTTTTTTTAGATCCCTAATTAATGCACGTTTTGCATCGGCTTTATATTTGAACACGTAGTAATCATCAACCAGTGCATCGGGATCATAATTTAAGGATGGCATTGACGATACTTCAATTACCCAACCACCTCTGATTTCAGTGCTGGGTTCGTTTTGAATAATGAATTTTTCCATAATCCAAACTTCGTTATTTTAGATTTAAAATCCAAATAAATTTACATAAAAAAAGGGGGCTATTACACCCCCATGGAAAACTACTCAATCTTCTCATCACGCTCTTCATCATATTTATCGTGTAACCTCTGAATACGTTCCTCTTGTTCTTCCTCCCATTCGTCCCAATCCATCTCATAGAGTTCACGTTGGCGGTCTAAATAATCATCAAAACTTGGTTCCATTATAACATCCCTTCGTCTGCAAATGATGTGTAATCATCTTTGGTTAAAATAATGTGATCCAGTAACGTTACATCAAATAAAGCACATGCGGCTTTGATTTTTTGGGTTACTTTTTTATCCTCTTCGCTGGGGTTTAAATTACCACTTGGGTGATTGTGCATGACCAGTACACCACAAGCATTGGCATTTAAACATACCTGCATGATCTGTTTGACATCAACAACAGTCCCAGTTAAACTACCCTTCGATAATTGCAGGAATGCAATTACACGATTGGCACGATTGGTAAAGCCAACCCAAAATTCCTCGTGATGCTCAATAACACTGATATCCATCAATTGTCTGAAAAAACGCATTGCGTCTGTACTACACATGATCTGAGATCCCTCAACATCATCATTTCGGTGATAGCCCAACTTGACCTCACCTAAGAACCATACTTTTTTTGAATCTGATTTTTCCATATCCCAAACTTCGTAATTTTAAATTTAAAATACAAATATTTTGGATTATTTTTTTGCGTTGTATCGGTCACGATAATGCAGTGCAACAGACGATATTCTATTCCAGTTATAACTATTCAAATCACGTTGACCAATATACTTGCGTAAATTGATCCCCCTTGATAATTGTTCTTGACGTTGTGCTTTTTCAGTTAATACATACGCATCTTTTATTTCCTCAGTCATGAGATCACGTTGTTCCTGCGTGTATTCCATCTTGTCAATATTTTGATAGATGTATTTGTATTGGATTTCATAAAACACCAACAAACTTTTGATCATGCCCGTCTGTTCGTAATTGATCCAATCCTTCATCTGAAGTTCATACCCTTTGTGTTTTTTTTCCTTAGTCAGTGGCGGTACATTTACTGGGGTTTCCATTTTGGGAGTACGATATACTTTAACCCTACCTACAAGATCATCCTTGAGGGCACGAAACATAATATTTGATATAAACTGAGCGTTTAATGCATCGGGCTTTTTGATAGGGATACTACCCAATACCCATTGTTCGATAGCACGATCAATAATAGTCAATTCATACTTGCCGTAGTATTTACGTATAAATTCAATGATCATTTTAGGTTGTTTTGGTGCATCGAGATCAGATAATTCGCACACCTTGGTTAATACTTCACCAATTTGCTGATTGCTACAATCTTTGATAAACATATTCGTAATTTTCGTTAATCCCAGTTAATATCCAAATTTCTGTTTTCATCACTATACGGTAATTCATCCTCCCAACGTTCTTGATTGAGATACGTAGACATGTGAGGTACGAATTTTAGTTTCTTATTTTTTTCATGATTGGATATGTAAAGGGGTACGTGTTGTTTTATTCGATTGTGGTGCTTCTTAGGTATTCTACACCATGATTTGTATGCACTTTTTTTGTTCCCAACCTTACCATATTTTTCCCAAAGGTTAAGGAACTCATCAGTATATCCTTTACTACTATCCTTTATATTTATATCATTACTACTATTACTTGGTAATAATTGAGGTGAGGTATGTGCCAAAGTTTCTACGAGGGTATGCTCAATACTTACATGGGTACGTGTCAATATTGGCATGGGGTATATTCGACGTGCTACAATTTCATTTTTGTGGTTTTTGATCACATCCCTACGTATGTATCCATGTGATTCGAGGTATTGAAGATCCTTCTGAATACCAGTGATGCTACATCGCATTATATTGGACAACGAGTTGTTGCCAATGTATGCATATCCATTTTTACGTGCTAAGGATATCAGTACACCACATAACACACATCGCTTTGCACTTAATTCATCCAACAAGTGCGTGGGGAACACCACGAAATAATTAGGTTCTTGATTTTCGTTTTGATTTTCCATATTTTTGACGTTAGATTTTCCATAGAGAATTGGGGGCTTACGCCCCCTTTTTTCTTAATGCTACATTACTTTTACTTGGTTTAAAGTGTGCAGGTGTTACTTCAACACCATCCTCATCGACCATATTTGATCCCATTTCTTTCAACTTGTATGAGTGCTTTGCTAATTCCTGCAATGTTTTAATCCGTTGTTGCAAATCCCGAATTTCGGGAATATGATCGAAAGTATAACGCCCCGATCCAGTATTTATTCGTACATCATAACCACGATACTCTTGATTGTTGTATTTCTCTGCTTCGGTCATAACTTGATCGTATACCTTGGTTTCAATATCCTCAATGAATTTTTTGGTTTCTCTGAGCGATATCATTAGATCCAGTGGATTGCTAATACCCTGCTCAACATCATTGAATGCTAACATGATCTCATACGTGAATTTTGCCGTTGAGATTTCTTTTTTCATTGCCATAATTAGAAAGGTAAATCACTTTGTTGTTGTACTTGTTTTTCCTCCTCCTTTTTGGAATACATTTCGGTGAATACATCGGTTCCATCCTCAACATACTTTTCATAGAGTTTGGCGTATGCTAACATCTGATCAAATTTGATATGATCATTAATTACAAGATCAGTCACACACTTGAGAATTGACATTCTTGCAATTTTTTTGTCCTTGTTAGGGTTTGGGGTTGATCCACCACCAAATGATGCAATAGGAACGTCCCTAACGGGTTTTACATTGTGGAATGTACGACCATTGATTTCCTTGCTGGTGATCTCATACTTTGCCTCAGCACCAACAACAAAGTTTTGTTGATCTTGACTTTTCGAGTTGTAATCTCCAGTATCCCCATTTTCAAAAGATACTTCAAAGCGGTACATAGTACCATACTTACTTTCCCATGTGCCGTTACCTACGACATTTGTTACTTTACTTACTTTTTCCATTTTGATTCTTCAATAAACTGATACCCAAGACGGGTTAAAATTTCAATTTTCTTTTCGTACGACATTTGATTGTGGCGATAGTTAAAACGCCAACTTGCAATGGTATTGTACGTCATACCAGTGCGTTCTGCTAATTCTGAATTGTCTAATTCAAATGCATCTGTTAATGCTTCTTCTAATAGCATTATTCGTTGCTTCTGTAGTGTTGCCATAGTTCTTCTGTTTCTTCTTTTTGTTTTAAATGTTTTATTAATGCGTGTCTTACTTTTTCCCAGTTGATTTCACCCAACAACACAAGTAACAATTCCTTTGCCCTCATGAGTTGAGTTTCTTCGTGTGTAAACGATATGCCAAACAAACGTTGTGCATACCAGTTATACACCATAATTGAAATTGACGTTGCAGGATACACCTGCTTGGTTTGTGGGTTAATAAACTCATTAACGTCATAGATCTGATCTAACGTGTTAATTACCATCCACGTGGGGTAATCAACCTCAGTGTTTTTGAAATTTTCCATAGGTCCAAATATACTATTTTAAATTGTAAATTCATAATTTACCATACCATCAACAACCTTTTTTTGATAGCATCGTGTTTGCTGATCCGCATACATTGTGATACGTATGCATACATACCATATCCTTGTCGTGTTTCCAGTTCTAACATGACGTGTATGTCATTGGTGAATACGTGAACTAATTTGCATAGATCCATGCCAGTCAAGTTCATGTCGGTTTCTACAACAATGTAATCACCTACTTCCCATTTAAACACTTCTTCCAACTGCTCAATGGTTACTTGCTGGATTTCCAACAACCCTTCATTAATTAATGACCATGGTAATTGTAAAATCCTCTCTTTTTCTGCGTAACTCAATACTCCCATATTCGTTGATTTTTACTTGTTCACGTAATTTATTTGCCATCTTGAGCAATACCTTTCTTTCGTGTTTGATGATGATAATACAATACGTATAACCCGTTTCATCCAAACTTGTCGTTACGTTTTTGATCGTACACTTATCTTCAATAAAACGTAGATAACGTGACCAAAATTCCTGCTTTTGACTATATGATTTTTCCATAATAATTAGTGTTTAAATTTAATCGTTGCGGCAAGGTGACGTTTGTTCTTAATTGATCGGTCAGCAATTTCACGAGCCTTTATTTCTGAAACACCATGCTCCAAGTAAAATTCATACGTAAATTTCCACTTGACCTTTTCAGATCCAGTTAACGGTTGTAACAAATTAGATTTTTCCATACCCAAATATACAATTTTATTTTGTAAATACAAAAATAATTATTGTAAAAAAAAGCCCCAACAGTCAATGGGGCAAGGGGTTTGCTTCTCAAAGATTCTATAGATAGCGTTTAACGACTGCAATACAAATATACGTATTTCTACAATCCTTGCAACATTTCTATCATACGTGGATCTGGATAAATATCAATCTTATCGGGACGTACACTATTGTGGGTATATACTCCAGCCTCTCCACGCAATGCTCGTTTGTTTACTTCCCATATATCATTATTGTATGTGATATCAATATTGTAACGATCCTTCCATAACAAAAGTAGATCACGAACAGATTCTATTTGTTGATCAGTATATTTTTCAAAGTGTACATGACCACGATAGGGCGTTTTTAAGGTTATAACTCTATCAGATGGTACTTCACCATTAGCCCAGTGGTAAAAACGTCCACTACGTTCTGTTAAAAAGCCCCAACTGCATATTTCAACCCCTATACTCTGTACGTCAAGGTTTGTATATGGCAAACCATGCTCGGTGAAGTGCTGATTACGTAGTCCTAAATGATATGCCCAATACTTTGAACTAAAACCTTGTACTATAGTTCCATCCCTACTTATGCATACACAAGTAGCAACTGGTGTTTTGTCGCTTGACCAATAACCAAACGTTGCTTCTCCATCTCCACCTCCTGCAGTGTGGTGCAAATAGATCTGTTTTTTCTCACTTAGGTTGTGAATGTAGTTTGTAAACTGGACTTGCTTGATATTCATTTACGTACAAATTGCTTGTAGTGAAATATACTTGCCCATGTGAACAAACAAGCATACCCAACATTCATAATAATTTCTGCAGTTGGAGGGTAACTTATGTATAACACATTCCATAGCCCCATCACTGCAGGTAACGCCAATCCTACCCTTAGCAATATCTTTTCGGCTAATGGTAGTTTGTCAATTCTTGAAACATGCCTACCAAAAACAAAAATATAGAATAGCGTAGCGTTACCGCATACGAGTAAATTAGCGATTTCATTTATTGCTTGTAGTAGTTCCATCTTTTACCTTTTCTTTATAAAATCTTTTACTTATTGCCTCTACTCCCTTTAATCCTAAAAAACCAAGAATAAAAGCAACTCCATTTTCATACTTGGTATTTTCAATCTTTAATATTTCCATTACTACGGGGGTCAAATAATTTGCAGATGCCGTACCCGTAACAATGGCAAACAATGATTGTTTTAAATTCTTTGCTCCTTCCTTTCCTAAAAACAAAAGTGAGCCAAACAACCCTGCAACGGATTGCATGATGTTAATTCCAATTTCGTCTAAAAATGTTTTCATATTTCTTCGTGTGGTGTGATTGTGATGTCACTCGGCTCACCTAATACCGTTTCTAATCCTTCAACGTGACGGATGTAATAAAACCCGTCAAGTTCTGAATAGGAATAATTTACCCAATAGATAGTAACATCATTAGGTCTAATTGGATAGCCTTTATAATCTGCCGCTTGTTGCCTTGCGGTAATCGCTTCTTGTTCG
>Ga0208767_1003733_pt1 | contig 10957 bp, 5 predicted proteins | sample VirMetDEL_Mar_21_FD_184514 | JGI IMG/M metagenome (GOLD analysis project Ga0208767, IMG submission 184514) | Aqueous microbial communities from the Delaware River and Bay under freshwater to marine salinity gradient to study organic matter... | ecosystem: Environmental > Aquatic > Marine >... | reverse complement strand
TTTTGATAACGAACTAAATCAAAAGTTAAATCGTGTGGGTAAAGAAGTTCCTCGGGCGGGTAGTGACGCAGTCTACCAAGCCATACTACAAGAAGCTCACGATAAAAACTATTTGTATATTCCCGACCAACTAAGTGCGATTAATGTAGTACGGACTCTCGGGGCAATGACCTCATCCGCTTTACGAAATAAATCAACCTCTCATTTTATTCCCCATCTTTACCATGCACAAAGAGCGATACCGGAAGGACTAGAGTCAGGCATCCCGCATCCGTTTCACGACCCTAATAATCCGGGGGCACAATACTTTGATATTTTACTCCTTCCGGATGGTTACTCTTGGGGAGAAAATTGGAAGAGAGATGTGGGTTTTTTAACTACCGCAGAAGCAAGGTTAGTTGATTTTGAACTTAGGAAAACTGAAACATATCGAGATGAAGGACTAGATAATTTTCATTGGGATTTTAATACGGGTACAATTTATTATGATGCCTCAAAATCAGATAGGTTCGCAGAAGGCGTCCGCCAAACTTTATTCAATGCTGAAGCTCAACCAATAGAGAATGGTTTTAATGAAGTCTTTATGAAAGAAAGAGATTTCATAAAAGATATTGTAGCATCTGAAAATATATTCCCGGCCCGTCCCGGAGGTACTTACGGTAAAAACGAAGGGAGCGGGGGTATCGGAGCTTCTACATTTAAACGGGCAGTCTTTGCAAAGAGTGTCAAAGAACAAGTCGAGGCAACGGGAGAGGCCCCAAAAAATAAATCCTCAACTCCGTTCGTAAACATTCTTGCATCTCGTAAGCAGAGAACCGCATTAAGGCAAAAAGAATTAAAGGCGGGCATGACCCGTGATAAAAATGGAAACATTTTCTACAAGGGTAAAGCCCCTAACGATTGGTTGCCCCAAGACTTTAAAGAAGTCGGGGATTTATACGGGATAAAAAACTTTGGTGGGTTAACTAAACTAGTAGATATCAAAGACCCGGAAAGTGGTAAGACATTTAAACTACCGGGAGGTATCAATGGTAAGTTTACTTACTACGATTTACTTTGGATCAAAGCAAACCAACCCGGGATCGAGGGATTAAGTGAAGGGCTACACGCCAAGGTAACAGAGAAGTTAGCCAAGTCACTAACGCCGGAGAAGGTAGATAAGGTTGAGCAATTTAATAGGTTAGCCTTTGGCTTCTTGTCACCCAATGCTCCCCTCTTGCCCAACGAGTTTGGGGTGGCCCGAATATTTAGTCAGAGCATGGATGACATCAAAGCGTTAGCCAAGTTAGGGGAAAGCTATCCGAAGAGTGCTAACACGGAGGGCATGACCGTGGCCCAAGCGAAGAGTGCCCGAGCAAAAGTATCTGCCCAACGCTCAGTATGGAACAAGAAAGTTAAAAAACTTTTTGATATCGGTAGCCGTGGAGATGGTGGAGTAGGGATCGGATTGACTCAGGACTTCGGTAGGTTAGCAAACTTTGCTAGGTTATATGTAAAGAACCCGGACTTCTTTGTTAAGAAAGCTGATGAAGATTGGTCTTTCTTTGTGGATCGGATGGCTTCACAAGTATCCGGCTTCGGCACAAAGACCGCTTCATTTGGTGGAGTTTGGCAAGACCCATTTAACGCAATGATCTCAGCCATAGATAGGCACATGGCTTCCAATTTTGCAGAGAAAGTTATTAAAGACCCTGAGTTAAAAGAAAGGTTCGGCTCTACTATCGTAACTAAGTTCAACAAAGAACTAGGTAAAGCCCGTGAAAAACGAGATGCCCATCGTAAAAAGTTAAAGTCAATCGATGCAAAGCTTAAAAAAGATTTAGCTAAAGCAAAGACTGATACTGCTAAAGTAAAAGCAAACGATTCCCACACCAAAGCAAAGATCAAAGCAGAAGCAGATTATGCGGATACACTAGAGTCAGGCATGGACCCAAGCTTGCGGGAAGTGAAAACACTTGATGGTGTTATGGCCCAAGTAGATCGACTCGGTTATGACCGAGTTTCTAAAGCTTTAGGTAAGGCAACCTTTGAAACAATGTCGGCGGTCAAACGAAAGTTTAAAGACCCGCAGGGCAATCCAAGTAAATCAGTAAAGGGCACCGAGTTTGAATTGTATGATTCCTTTATAGAGAATCCGGAGCAACTGAAACTAATGTCAGAGCCGTACCGGAAAGCACTAGAGGTGAACGAACAGAAAGCCGAGCAGTATGGCATTCCAATCTTCCCGGCCCAATGGACATTGTGGGATCGCATCCGTCAGCGGATCGAGCCACACGAAGTCATGTTCCCCGGGTTGCATAAGTTACCTCGGATGGGCCGTGAACAAATAGCCCGCAGTTTCAATGCAAGTTCAAATGCCGGATATGCGGTAGCCCCTCAACCGATTGAGAATAGTGGGTTAGAGCCCCAAAGTTTAGTATACTTTTCAAAGAAGAGTGGATCAGCCGATCCGATTACCGGTGAGTCCAAGTTTGGTATTCGATTGCAGTACGATGAGACTTTACCGAAACCATTCAGAGAAAATTTAGATGTACTTTACCAAGTACAGACACACCAAGAAGTCTTGGATTCTCTTAGGCCATGGCTCCGTGCGAGGAAAAATAAAAACTATGAGCAGATGGCAAGTGAGATTGTTAACATGGACAATCCCGATCTTACTCCGGAGCAGAAAGTATTACTTGGTCAAATTCTAATCAAACGACTCGGAGTAGAGTCAGATGCGTTACGGGCTAAAATGCTTGATAAGAAAAAGAAGGGGCAAGCTGAGTTCGACTTTGAAAGTACCTCCATTGATTTAAACCGCAAGGATAAGATGGCATTAGACTTAGCGGATAATCTAATGGAGTACGGTAGAACTTTGGGCCGTGGTGTTTCGTTGTTCCAAGCGTTCTCCGCTATGACTCCCCGTGGCCGTATCCGATTTGCAAAACGGCAGATGCAACGAGTGGTCAAAGCAAAAGTTGAAGCTAAAAGCCCCGACATGGAGAGAGTTGCTTCCGTGTTAGATGATATAATAAAGATTGCACAACAAGCCGGGTTCGATGCTTTGTCGTTAGAATTTTTTAGGAAGCGTAAGCCTAACTTACTGAAACTAATCGAAGATAAATACCCACCATCTTTGTGGGGAGCTTACCGCAAGGAGAGTGTAAACAAACTACACTCTGCCATCATGGCTAAGTATAATGAAACAGGGGAGCAAGCGGGACCAACTAAGACTCCTTTAGCTAGGTTTGTAAATGAATTGGTGTCAGAAATAAAATCTAGGACTGACCTTAACCCCCAAGCTAAAGCCGGTGAGGAGCGTAGTGTTTCTCAAGTTTTACGAGATGCTCTACTAAACTCAGAAAAATACGCCGAGGTATGGCATGAGTTCGCCAAGCGTACTATGTCAGATAAAAGGTTGACGGATGAGCAACGAGCGGAGCTTGAAACTTTTTTTGGGGAAATACCAAAGGACCCAAGTCAAAAGATTGTAAGGACTACTTTGCAAGAACGAATGAAAAAGTTCGACATGAAGCTTCAGCTAATCGCCCGTCAGAATATGACTAAGCGTGAAGGCCAAGCTAATACATTGGTCCCCGCTTTGATGGAAGAGTTGGAGTTGCCCCGTGATATCGCTAATCAGTTGGCCATCCAAATGAAAAGCGAGTTCAACTTAATGGTCAAGGAAGAGGCTAAGAAACAACTAGATGCATTTAAGAAAAAAGATTTAATGCCAAAGATTGAACGGGTTACTAAAGGGTCCGAACAATTTATAATCGAGATGGCAAACTTAGGTGCCTTTGATCGCTCCGATCTGTACGATGCATTGGGCAAACGATTAGGAGTCAAAGGTTTTGACCGAGCGTTTGCTCAGAAAGTTAAGAAGGTTGCAGACGAGATTGAGAAAACTCCGGAAGGCTTTCAACGAAATGATAAGATTACAGACCTAATGAATCTTATTCAGAACCAAGCCGGTGACGGTAGGGTTGCTTTATTAATGGCGATCCGGGTTGCTAATCTAGTATCCGGTGTTTCTACCCAACTTGTAAATCTTACCGGTAATCTTAGCACCGCAGTACCAATGGCCGGTACTCATATCATTCGATCCGGGTTTGATCCTAACATAGGCTACAGAGTAGCGGTCAATATGTTACATGGGTTTGGTAAAGGATTGGATGAAGCCAAGTCAGTCATGATGACGGGGAGAGGACGGGCCGGCTATGAGATGACTAAGTATAGTTTCGATCCAATCCTTGAGCGTAAAACTTTGCCGGGTGGAAATCTTAATCCATATAACTATTTAAAATATGTCCACCGCTTTATGTCAGCAATGGACATGGCGTTCAGGTTTGCGAATACTGAGGGTAAAGCCACTCTTCTTGCCGGGCTAGAGGCTAAAGGAATGGGGCTCAAGGGTAAAGCTAAACGGGACTACATTCAGAAAGCTTTAAAGTTAGATGGTAAGAATGTTGAGACCGCAGTAGCACAAGCAAGTGCTGAAGGATTGTCCGGTTTAAATCATAGGCGAAGGGTAAACGAGATACTTGAAAATCGAAGGGACCCGGATTTGAAAGAAGAGAGTGAGCAGTACGGACTCCGTTCAACCTATCAAAATGTTCCCGAAGGTGCGTTGGGAGTGGCTGCTTCTGCGATAGCTCAGTTTAATTATCCGAATCAAATACCCGGCCAATATGTACCACCGATGAGACAACTTATGGCGGGGGTCGGCCAATTCTTTATACCTTTTATTCGTGTAGTGGCTAATGTTCAAAACATGATGTTTGATTATACCCCCGGCATAGGTCTAGCAAGAGTCGGTTTACATAAGAGTGGCTTGAATGTTGTCCGTACAAAGGGTAAACCCGCTAGTGATGAGATGATTAAGGATATGGCAACCCGACAACTGATTGGGACGGCACTATCAGGAGTCTTAGGTTATTTATTTTTTAGTGAAGAAGAGGACGAAGAAAATAGATTGTTCGATATCACGGCGGGGGGGCCAAAGAACTATCAGAAAAAGAAAACTCTTATGGAAGCCGGATACAAACCATACACCGTAAGAATGTTTGGTGTAGACATCGGGTATAAAGAAACTCCTTTCGGCGGTATGCTTGCATTCATGGGAGGTATTAAAGACCAAATTAAATATGAAGATGAGCCGTTAGATATAGCTAGTGCTACTTTAGCGGGGTTCATGGCTTTCGGTAGAATCTCGTATGACCAAGCTTTCTTCAAGGGTGCGTCCGATTTCATAGACATAGCAAAGGCGGATGAACAAAGTGCATCAGCTATGAAACGAATGGTGCGAAGCGGGGGCCAAAGTTTTGTTGTTCCAAACCTTTTTAACCAAATTGATAATGCATTAAGTAATCGTAGGTACGACACCGGCCAAATGGATTCCGCTTTAAGTCATTACTTTTTACCACTTGTACCATTCGCAAAGAATTTAGGTATGCCAAACCTTACCGTATTCGGTGAACCGGCGGAGAGGCATACAGAAGGTTTTATAAATGGGTTGTTTGACCGGGTAGTTCGGGCACAAAAGACTGACCCACTATTAGAAAAGTTAGTCAACAAAGGAATCATCCCGGTTAAACCGAATGCCGGTCAACTTATCAGGGGTGAAGAAGAAGACGAAGCTTTAAGCACCCGCCATCGTGAACAAGATTTATATTTGTTCAATGAGATTAAAGGTAGGCATTACCGTAGATTCCTAGACAACTACGACAAAAGTGGTCAAAAAGATGGGATCGAGTCTAGGTTAAATCGCTTAACGAAACAATCTGCTCAACATATAAATCAACAACTTATATCGGCCTCTGCTAAAATAGCTAGGGCTCGGGTCCAAGCTATGGATCGAGACGAGGTTGAGCGTAGGTTAAGAATGATCAAGCGTAAGTTTGACGGGCCTCTTGCAAAATAATTTCTTTTTTTCTTGCAACGATTAAAAAGTTGCACTTTATTCGAACAACGGACTCTTAATCAATGGGTTCGGGGTTCAAGTCCCCGGCCCGGTACCAATAAATTGGTGTCGGTGGTATATCGCCCATGGGAGTTCGTTAATAACTGACTTACTATGTACATCCTAAAAAGAAAAAACCGCAACATCTCTGTTAAAACAATAATAGAGGTTAACGGAAAAGAACAAATAGTAGAAATATCTTGCTCCACTAGGGACGAGACACTCGCCCGTGAGCGGGCCCCTAAGTTGATTGAGGAAGCGACCCGGCATCTGATGAGCCCGGAGGTCTATTGCACCCTTACCGAACTTAGAGAGTGCTACTTCATGTGCCCTCTACTTAAATTAAATTACGAGACTCGTAAGCATAATTGGAACGAGCTTATCCATTTAATTAAGGCACTAGATTTAGATACAGAGATGCCAATCAATGAGCTTGGGTTACTTAAAGAAGGTAAGTCTATCATTCGACAATACGAGGACAAGTTTGGAAACCCGCACAAGCTACGGAAGATTCGCAGTATCTTTCAAAAGAAATTTATTTATTGGCTAGAGGTAGAGAAAGGGATCACCACTTCATGCTTCTCCCACATTCTAGCCTACTCACCACGGCAAGCCGTTACTAAACCATTCGTAGTATCAGATTATCAGATCATGGACATCTACGAAAAGGGTAAGAAATTAAAAGATACTCATCCCGAGTTCTTTAAAATGTTTTTACTCGCAAGCTCCGGTGGGTTACGCCGGGCCGAGGTACTGAGTTTAACATGGGCCGACATACATTCTTTCTCAGGGCGAAATTACATTGTACTAAGGGAGACCAAGGCGGGCCATGAGCAAAGGGTAAACATACCCGCTTCAACCTACGAGGCTTTGTTATCCATGAAGAACGGCCACTCCCCGGCTGACTTTGTGATTGATTCACCTAACCGGCCAAAGCTATGGGACCGAGAGTTTGTTCCGTTTCTGCGTGACAAACTTGGTATACATGACAATAAGCCGGCACACTTTTTAAGAAAATGCTTGGGAGCGATGCTCGCCACGAGACATGGTATCTATGTGGCTAGTAAAACATTGAGACACGCTTCCGTAACAACGACTGAAAAACACTATGCCGACTTGGTCTCTCCGGCGAATGATATTGAAATACTATGACGATTAAAACGGGTAACGGTGACTATGATGATGAGCTTGATAAGAGCTACCACGATAAGAACTTAATAATGACCGTGAATACGAGTACGGACAAAGCGTGGATAACTACTAAAGGAACTTTTTGGATGGGTTCTTTGTGCGAGATTATGGAATTTTTGCAGTCTAATGCAATTCCATGCAAACAAAAGGCGGGTAATGGGAGCGATAATACTAGCGACTGATCCCGGAGTTGGGGGTGCTACGGTCGCCCGGATGGAGGGCGGTGAACTCAAGGCTTGGAGTTGGGGTGGAGAAGCAGAGTTTCTAGGACTTGCAGAGTTCATGAAACTATCTGCCGTTGACTATAAAGTAACATGGCACCTTGAGCATCCCCCGAAAACCACGGGCCGTGGCCGGCCGGAAAGTACCGGCTTCGTACTAGGGGAGAACTACGGATTTATAAAGGGTGTGGTCCAAGCATCCGGTATCCGTTTGCATTTGATCCGTCCGCAAGAATGGCAAGCCGGTATCACCGGCATCAAAGGAAAAGAATACAAAGAAAGGAAAAATCTAATATGGGAGGAGGCCAAAAGATTATTCCCGGCTCCTGCCCATGTAACGAAAAAGAATGCAGATGCATGGATGATTTTGCATCACGCACAAACCTCAAATAAATATGATAATAAATAGACAGGAAGAAGGAGACCTACCAAGTCTCACCATCCTTGGATGGAAAGTGGAAACGCCCGCTCCAACAGGAGCCTACATCGCAAGATGTTTAGATGTGGACATTGACGAGAAGTTTCGCCGTAAGAAATATCAGTCTGAAGAAATAGAAGAGATACCGGCCGTAAGATTTTTGTTCGGTATCAAGAAAGGGGACCAAGCTTACCTTGTACAAACAAAAGTTTATAAGGCTAGTGGTTCACCTAAGTCAGCACTCTATGGATTAATTACCGGGTGGACCGGTGCATTTCCCGGTGAGTTTAACCCAAGGGATATGGTTGGCAAGATTGCTAACATTAATGTGGAGCAAAAGACTTCTAACAATGGCACGATCTACGGGGCCGTAATGAATGTTGCCGGAGCCCCGGAAGGTATGGAAGGCCATGCTCCATCTAGTGCGGAATGCAATACTCTAATGATATCAGCGGGAGCAGATGTCGGAGCGTTGCCGGAAACCCCGGCTGACCCAACTTTACCGAAGCCTACTCCACAAGTTCAACAAGCGATTGAACCTAAAGAAGACAATGGTGAAGCCCCCAAGGAGGTGCCGTTCTGATGGCAAATACAAGTGGTGGACATTGGTATCATTCGGACGGCACACCTTGTCATGAGGTTGCCAATGCGAAAGGAACCGGGTACAGAAACACAACGGTGACGGATGCTCGTAAGCTTGGCCTACTCCCAAGCCCGACATCCATTACCGGCGTGTTAGACAAAGGCTTCCTAAACAATTGGGCTAAAGAACAAGTCGGGAAGATGGCCTTTCAAAATAGACCGGCTGAAGGTGAGGATGCGGATGCCTATGCCAAGCGGATGACTAAGCTTGCATACCAACAAGTCAGCGACTCCGCTGAGTTCGGTACCCAATTCCATGAGGTGGCCGAGAATGTTCTAAATGGTGGAAAGGTTCCAAAGGATTGGGAAGTGTATATAAATCCGGTATTGGAATGGAAGGAAGAGGCGGGCCTAGAGTTCATCGAAAGAGAAAAAGTGGTGGTGAATTTGAAGCAAGGTTATGCCGGGACCATGGACATAGGGGCTAAGACTAAGGATGGTCAGCCCGTTGTAATCGATTGGAAAACCCGCAAGACATATCCGTCAATCTCGGACGATAAGATCAAACCATACGATGGCCAAATCATGCAGATCGCATCGTATGCCGGGGCTTATTGGGGCGAGGATCGTGTACTTGCTAAAGAAGTATACGGGGCCAACGCTTATGTGTCATCAACGGAACCGGGTAGGTTCGTAGTCTGTAAGTATACCGGTGAACAACTTGCCGAGGCTTACAATTGTTTTCTTCATGCCTGTGGCGTTTGGAGATACATGAAAAACTACGACCCCCGCCAAAAAGTTTAGGGTTACTAGGGGTAGTAACCTACGCAAAGGGTAGATCATGCCCGGTTGCATCCCGCTATGTGACCGGGCCTACCCGAGCTTTTACTTACAAAAAAATGGGGGGTAGCCGACCAAAGCTACACCCCCGGAGATCAAACCATAATATAAATGACTATACTTACTAATACAAGTCCGTTCTTTGATCGGAAACTAACACTCCGGGAATGTTTAACCGGTGAAAAAATATATGCACTAGATGTAGAAACTTTCTACGCCAAGGGCTACGACATGAGCAACGGGTTGGATGCATACATCAACGACCCACAATTTGAGATCACCGTCCTAGCATTCTTCAATACTAGTGCCGGGTTCTCCGGGGACCCAAAGAATGCACCGGTATCTGATCTAAACGATGCCATTATCTTTGCACACAATGCAGAGTTTGACCAAGCTTGTGTCGAGAGAGCTATCGAGCTAGGCCAACTGCCCCCGTTCAAACCAAAGCAATGGATATGTACCATGGGCATGGCCAAGTACTGCGGGTTACCCGGATCACTTGCAAAGGTAGCCGGCTTACTCCTTGGTCAAGAGATATCAAAGGAGAAGCGGGCGGAGGCCAAGGGGTGGACCAAGGAGGAGTGCCTAGCTGATCAAGGTTTCGTTACCTATTGCCGGGATGATGCAAGCACTTGCTATTGGATCGCTGACGCTTTGATGTCAAGATACCCGGCGTTCGAGGAAAGAGTTGCCCGGCTTACCCGTGAGTTTAGTAAGTACGGGATTGCGTACAACAAGGACAATGCGGGCATGGCAATCGAAGCATTAGAAGGTGAGCTTGTACGCCTACAAAATAAGATTCCATTTGAGCCATCCCTATCGCTGAAAGAATTACACAAATGGTGTGCAGAAAATAATATTTCAATACCGGAAACCACTAACGCAAAGGACCCAAGATTTTTTAATTGGGCCCAACATGAACCGAGAGGAACTATCGTTGTCTCGAATATGAGCATGGTCCGGAAGCTCCGGAAAATGATATCCACATTAAAGAGTTTGGAAATCCGGGTACGGGATGACGGCCGGGTGAGTACGCCACTAAAATATTGGGGAGCCCACACCGGTAGGTGGTCCGGATCGCAGGGGGTAAACTTCCAAGGGTTGGCCAAGAAAGAACTAATGGGTGTGAATGTCATGGGCTTTCTTGTGCCGGAAAAGGACCATTGTTTTGTCAGCTTTGACTTTGCAAACATCGAGCCCCGGATTCTATTGGCCATGGCCGGGCAGAACGATGAGCTTGAAATGATCAGGAACGGGATGGATATCTACGAGGTCCATGCCCGATCAAATAATTTGTACGATGGCGAGGAACCACTATCGAGGGCCGACCCCGGTCTTCGGCAAATATGTAAGGCACGGGTGCTAGGATTGGGATATGGATGCGGGCCGGCTACCTTCAAGGATGTGGCTTCATCCTTGACCGGTGGCCAACTGAAACTGACGGAGGGTGAGTCGGTAGATATCGTTAAGAACTACCGGTCTCAGAACAAAGGGATCGTCAAATTGTGGGACGATTTGGAGAAGATTGCCAAGCGTTCAGAGGGGGATCGTTTGATCCCTCTCCCTTCCGGTAGGCCACTCCGTTTCACCGTGACTAACCGGGACCCGTTGACCGTGCAATATATTAAGGGTGAGCCGGAGCAAAGAACATGGGGATCAAAGTTGTGCGAGAATTATATTCAAGCAATAGCCCGAGATGTTCTAGCTGACACCCTCGTCACCCTGCATTCCATGGACCTCAAGGTAATCCTCCATGTGCAT
>Ga0208767_1003732_pt1 | contig 10958 bp, 16 predicted proteins | sample VirMetDEL_Mar_21_FD_184514 | JGI IMG/M metagenome (GOLD analysis project Ga0208767, IMG submission 184514) | Aqueous microbial communities from the Delaware River and Bay under freshwater to marine salinity gradient to study organic matter... | ecosystem: Environmental > Aquatic > Marine >... | reverse complement strand
TCACAATTAAAAAGATATACAAGAATTAAACCTGCAGATTTATTAGATAAAATAAATAAGGTTAATGTAGTTAAATTAATTGGATAGTCCTAGAGTTTAAAGGTTTCCGAAAACGCATAGCAAATTCAAGGGAACTATTCCAAATTAACATTAGTAGGAAACTTTTAAATTCTGTATAAGACAGACACACACGAACAAAGAAACAATAATCATTAATCACGAAACATTAATCACGAAACATTAATCACGAACCCTTTCGAGTTTGGGAACTCACAACAATAAAAAAAGGTAGTTATTAATGACCACTAAAAAAGTCGTATCTGACTTAAAAAAGATAATACAAATACAAGAAAAGATAATTAAAAAACAAGAGAATGAACATAAAATGGTTCATCGACTATTCATTCATTATTTGAATAGATTTGAGGAGTTTTTTCATAAGTATAAATTCCACAGAAAGCTATGGCTACACTCAGTAAATGACTTCAATGAATTTACTAGAGCTATTTTGCACCCTAATAAAAAGGAAAATATCAAAGGTAAGAAATACGGTGCTAGAGATTTCCCGATAATTATTAGAGAGGGTAAAGATGATAAATAATTTTACAGATGGTGCTCCAAGGACTGCTAAAGAATGGCAAGACTTAGGTTATGAAGTTATCCCTTGTAATAGCGAGGGTGTTCCAATCATTAAAGGTTGGGATAAAGACCTTTACGATTCTAAAAAAATTACAGTACCTGCAGATTACATGGAAAAGAAAAATATTCCTGGTGTGTGGGGTGTAAGGTTAGAAAAGTTAGTTGATCTTGATATTGATAATCCAATACTACAAAAATTTTTAGGCGACATAATTTGTGGTGCTAAGTTTGGAAGAAAATCAAATCCTATAAGTCACTTATTATTTGAGGGTGTAACAGAATACGAGAGTGTAGTTGTGCCACAAGCATTTGAAAAACATTTTAAACAGTTTCCGCATGGTCGAGTGTTGCTAGATATAAGACATGGACAAGATCGTTTCACATATGTGCCTGGTGGATTAAGACCACATAAAAAAAATGCAGGTGCAGAAGTTTTGGATTGGATTCACTTCACAGGTTTCATGAAGTACGACACACGAACCAATGCTTTAATGAAAGAGATCTGTTTAAAGACTGCATTGTCTGTAATGTTTCCTGCTACAGGTCAACGAGATGTATTTATTACTGCAATAGCAGGTATTTTTGCAAAACATACAGATTGGACAGATGAGAAGATAAATCAATTTTGTTTTGATCTTGCTTTTAAATCTGGCTCAGACAATCCATCAAGGTATGCGAGTAAAGGAACTGATGCACGAAAACCAGAGAGCAAACATTTTGGAATTCCTAAACTTGCAGAAGTTTTAGAAGTTACTCCTGCAGATGTTTCAAAATTATTTAGCTGGGTTGGTGTCAAGGACGCCTCATCAATGTTCTCTGACTTAGTAGTATATAATACTGAACCAAAACAATGGCGATTGAAATTTAAAGATCATTGGATTGATATATGGGACACTTCAATATTGCTTTCATATACCAAAGTAAAAGTTTTAATTTTGGAAACTTGTATGGAAGAACCACCAGAAATAAAACCAAATGATTGGAAAGTCATTCGGATGCAATTACTGCAGAGTGTAAAAAAAGAAGATGCTCCACCAGAAAGTTCTTATTATGGAATTGTAACAGGAATGTTAATTGAATGGTTTAAAAGAAAATCTTCAAATGCAAATGATGTATATGACGACGCAAGATATAACCTACTTGATAATTGGGGGTGTGTTTATTATGACCATCATTATTGGGTTAAATCTGAAGCAGTTATAAAGCACTTAAAAATACAAGGACAATCAATAGATGTTAGGAAAGTGGCTCATTTATTTAGAACTGAATTTAATGCTGAACCTACTAAAATCACATTATCAAAAAAAGAGATTAGATGTTGGAAGATACCCAAAACCAATATTGATGGTTCAAGTGCTGATAATATTGGATCTAATGAACAGTACGAAAAAGCCTATAAGGAGTTTAAAAAGAATAAAGAAGAAAGATTAGGTCGAGGCTTGTTTGATAAAAATAATTATTAATAGTTATTATTATACTAAGACAGACAGACACTTATAAAGTGATGACCGAATTTTATAATTTCTAGTTTATTAATAAGAATGATAAAAAAGGTTTGTTAGTAATAACACCTTTTACTGATTAGGGGCGTTTGATCACCGCCTCTGATCTGAATAAGTTTTAGGGGTTACCCTCAGATCCCTTTAAAAAAGAAAAAAATTCAAAAAAGTAAGGTTTTATTAAAAATAATTAAAATAATTTAAGGGAACATATGCAAGAAGATATGACAGATAGATTAGTAAGACTTACTAAACTTTATGACGATGATAGTCCCATGGTCAATGATCCAAGATCCATGGAACAAGAATTAGAAGACTTTAAAGCACCAGTAAAAAAACCAAATGCAGCAGAATTAGAAAGAATTTTGACTCGACCAAAGCCCTCACAGACTCGTAGAGAACCATTGAAAAAGAAACCTAATACCAAGGTTGTAAAATCTAAGGAGGATTTAGAAGAGGACTTTAAGGTAATAGAAATACCTATAATAATGAAAGAGTTTGAGGAATGGATCAAAAATAACCCAGGAAAAGAATTTAGAGAATTCCTAAAAGAGCAGGAATACATAAGAAAACAAGACGAACAAAAATTTAAGGACATAGTCCTGGCAGGCGCCCTTGGAAAGATTGATGATGCTATGTCTGGTATAATGTCCATGGCTATGGGTGGTATTATCAGAGATCCTAATTACACCTATTACAGTGATGGTGGCAGTGCAAATAAACCAAAAGATCCAGCAACAAAAATTAAAAAATTAAATTTGGCAGATTATTTCCAATATGGGATGAAGATTGCAGACCTTACTGAGTCTGAAAGAGAAGTGGTTAATGATCTTCTTAAAAAATCCTTTGGAAAAAACTACTCTGATAACTAATAAAGATAAAAGAAGCCTGAGGCGTGGCTGTTGATACAAAAGTCTAATTACAAAAGGTATAAACAGCACTAGCTTCCATAAGTTTATTCAGTTTCTTATTACTCATACCAAAACTAATTAAACTTGATGAAGAATATTTAGCGTCATTAACTTCTAAAAAATTTTTAACTGAAGAGGCTTTAATTCCAAAACCAATTCCTTCAGATTTACTTTTGTCTAATCCTGAAACTGCAACAGCAACTAGATCTCCATCTTCATTAACAATAGGCCCACCACTATTTCCAGAATTAATTGCAGCATCTATTTGAATTTGATTTGAATTATCTCCAAAACCCTTAACAGAACTAATAATACCTTGACTAAACTTTAAGTCATCACTCAATCCTTTTCCAAAAGGATATCCTGCAACAAAAACTTTTTGCATTTTTTCAGGTGGATCATCTGAAATATTTAAATAATCTTTTGGTTTTACGTTGGCTCTTAAAAGAGCAAGATCTAATGTTTCATCTTTTGCAATTAATTCTGCGTCTACACTTTTTTCATTAAAAGTTATTTTAGATTGAGTGCAACCATCAACTACATGATTGTTTGTTATAAAATATCCTTTATTGTTAATAAAAAAACCAGAGCCACTACTGGCTATATCAGATCCATCACTTTCCATAGAGGCTTTTTTACAATTTACAAAATGATTAATTAGATTAATACCGACTTTTTTCATTCCTGCTTCTTCTTCTTTTTTACTCCAATTTGAATTCCATAATTTTTTACTTTCAGGTGTCATTGTTAGATATTTTTTAACTTCCATAGTTTTTAAATCTATGTCAAAAAAAGTTGCAAAAACAAAATTTCCTGAGTCATCATCTTCAATTAAATTAGTTCTAAGTTTGTGTCCAGCTTTACGGGATAATGATGTGAAAAATTCATCTTTTGTACCATCATTTATATTTTTAATTAATGGGTTCATATTACGTTCATGAGACAGTGAAAATTTTTTTTTTTCTTCTTTACTGCTCAAGGCTGCAACTTTTTTTTGATAGCCACTTGGATCATTAGTTTCACTATATCCAAACACATCTACATAAGCTACTGTAGTGAAATATTCAGTTATGTGTACTGAGCCGTTATTGTCTAAAATAATATCTAGACTTCCGTATTGAATGTCGGATCCCATAAATTTTAATTTATTATGATCGAAACATTTAATATTTAAGGCATAAGCATTCCCACTCAACAACAAACCCAGAACCACGATCCCTAAAAGTTTTTTCATTCAACCCTCTTTAAAACAATAATATAGCAGGTTTGCTCCTTAGATAAACCAACAGAACGACAACCAATATATTCATCACCCTTTTTAAGAACATAGCCAGTAGTAGTTCCACTAGTTTCTTGCTGAACTAGTTTATAACCATCATTTACAAAGTATTTAACATCATATTTAGATTGAATAAAATCAGCATCTTTAAAGTCTAAATCCTTGATATATTCTTTTGCTAATGAACTGCTTATGAATGAGAAGATAAGTATTAATGTTATTTGAATAATCTTCATTTAATTTTTTTTATCACAAGCACCTTTGGCAATTCTTGCAGCAATGTGATCTGGTTTTCCCTGATCTTTGTGGTATTTATAATTCTTTTTATAGCAATCCTTGTAGGGATCTGGACTACAAGAGATAATATTTAATGAAAAAATAAGTATTAATGTTATTTGAATAATCTTCATTTAATTTAATCCAATTTGTTTAACTTCTTTATATAAATTTAATATCTCTTTTTCATTATCTAATAACTCACTTAAATCCTCAGAAAAATTAAACTTTGAAATCTTATCTGGATAAAGTCGGTTAAAATAAACGATATTATAAAGCAGTTTGAAATGTAGAATTTGAATAGGTGTTAAAGGAATTCTAACAAACTCATCTTTTATTCTCTTAGACTTTAGCTTCATCTTATTTTCAACGATACTTTCCTCGAATATTTTAGGGGAAATTTTTTGCACTATTGAATAACCAAATGTTTCAATTAAATTTGCCTGATCTGCATTAAAGGCTTGTCCGTTATCATCTGGATTGTGTTTGATATAATGATTAACAAGTTTTAGTAGTGCCAACTCATAATTAAAACTCATCTAGTTTGCACCTACGTTCACATTAATCTTATTATGCACTTCCTGCAATTCTTCTTCAGAATTATTAAAGTATTCGTTCATGTTTTTTGATAATGGAAGACCATCAATTTTGTTGAATTTTTCAGGATAGAAATGTCTTAGATAAGATAAACGATAGATTAGAGTGAAATGAATTACCTGTCTTTCGTCTAATGAATGTTTCCAAGTTAAAAAACCATCATTCCAAGCATCATCATTTCCAATATATTCAGTTAGTTCTGGTTTATCGATTGGATTAATTCTTATAGATCCTTTTTTAATATTTGCTTCAAACTCAGCAGGATAAACTTTGTTTTTTAATGATTGGTGAAAACACATCCCTAAAATTGTTTTTTCTTTTCCAGGTACAGTTGTTTCAACACCGTCTTCAATTTTAATCTCATTATCTAGAAGTGTGTCTAAGAAATTGTCCGAAACTAAGTTAATGTTCATTAATTTTATTTTCTACCAATCTTCCAACATTCCGCCAATGAATAAAGCACCAGGCAAGAAAGCCAATAGAAATAAACCAATTATGTCTGCATAACTCCAACCCCAATCACCAATTTCTTTAACAATGATATAGCCAAGTATTCCAATACCTGCTCCAATTAATTGTTTATTTGATAGTGAGTAGAATTTTGTTTCTGCCACTTCATTAATTAGCTCTTCTTTTGACATGTCTGATAGCTTTTTTTTTCTTTTTTTTGATCCTCCTAGAGACCCAATGATTTTGCCTACATTTTCCATTGAAACTTGGTCTTTAATTTTTTTTGAGGTCTTTCCTAATTTTTCAAATTTATCTATTTGAATTTTAGGTATTATTGTCTTCTTATTTTCAAAATATTGTTCAGCTTGTTTTTTTGTAACTTTTTCAAATTTGTTTCCACAGCCAGAACAAACTTCGACATCTAGTTTAAGTTTAGGTATTTTTAAAACCTTATACTTTTTTGCACAAAAATTTTTTGAGCATCTAACAAAAGTGTCTTTGGAATTAATCCTTATTAAATCGTAGGTTTCATTTGCTACTTCTACATCACCAAATTTGTATGAATACTTTAATTCGGTTATTTTTTCTCGTTTATGTGCAGGAAATTCAAAACCACAAATTGTACATTTGTCATCATAACTTTTGACTTTTGCTCTGCATTTTAAGCAGTATTGATTGCTCATAATCCAAGACTACCAAATCCTGAACCATGACTCAAGGTGAGTTAATCTATAAGTATTGTGTAAGCTATATAAGCAAGTTCAATGGCTAATAATATTTCAAGTCCAGACATGTTATTTTTTTATAAATTTAAAACCTCTATTTGCATAATACCAAATCACTGGAAATGAAACTATCATCAAAATAATCTTAGAAACAAAGATAGTGTCTATTATCGAATAAATCACTCCAATTACCAATATAGATAAAAATATCCTATTTTTAGTTTTTGTTTCTATGTCTTTTTGTTTAATTTTTTGAAATGCAATTTTTAACGCGAAAAACATATTTAATAACATCCACGCTATAGAAAAAGGAGCTCCCATAGGTATCCATGGAGGAAATTTTATTAGAGCAAAACCAATCCAAGCCTTTGGAAATAAATCTGCACAAAGGTGAATTGCTATCCCAATTAAAAAACCAATATAAACATAGTCTAATACTTCTTTTGAAATGTTCTTATTTGAAAAGAATCTTCCAAAAATTTTATTAGAAATTTTAGAGTAACTTTCCATTGTTAAAAATTTATATAAGAAAAATGGAACTATTATTCCATGAGTTAATATTGATCTGTGTCCTAAAAAAAACAAAAGGTGCAAATCAAAATCAGGAAACTCTAATCCAGCTAATAAGGAGACATATAAAATAACCAAATAGGCTTTATTCATTTATCCTTATTTCTGGTGAACTGATTAATAGCATCACCAAATTTTTTAATTTTTTCTAACTCTTTCTGTTGTTCTTTCTTTTTCTTTTCAGAAGAATAATAAATTGGCATCACAATAGATAAGCCAACGATAATAATTGCTGATATTATTTGCCAAGTTTCCATAATTTATATAAACGGCAACCAACCCAATCCTAAAGTTGTAAAAGCTAATCTTCTAAACCACTTCTTCCCTAACTTTATTTTAATTTTTTTTTCTTCTTTTTCTATCATTTGTAATAATTCTTCTTTTTCATATTCGTAGGCTCTTTTTTTCATTGTGTTAATTTCAAGTTTAACTGCATTGATGGCTTCTTTTCTCAACCAAGCCTTCATTTTAAATTTGACGCTTTCACCCTCGTCTGAAAGATTAACTTGAACTAATTTTCCATTTTCATCTTCATCCCACCACGTAACAATAGAATCTCCATTTTCTTCTTCTTCTTCGATGTTAACTTTTATATTTGTTTTAAACTTTTTTAAGGAAGATTTTTTTGGAATATTTAATTGATAATCCTCATGATCAGTGTCTAGGTTTTGTCTAAATTCATTAACTTGTGTATATTTTGGTTTAGTTAATTTCCAATATGTATTTTTTTTAAATGCAGTATTATAATAGTAGTAGACATCATTAATTTCTAATAAATCATTTTTATTTGGTATTTCTTCTCTAAAATCTTCAGGTTTTAATTCCAATTCCTGGAAAATTGCTATTTCATTTCGCTTTTTCTTTTTTTTCTTAAAAAAATTAAACACAAATTAATTCTTATCGTTTTTTTTTAAAATTTGCTCACCTTTAGTTCTTAGTTTTTCTTTATTTCTAAATTTATCGAAATAAGCATCACCACTATATTTGGTATAAATTTTTTCCTCTCCTTTTACTCTAGATGAAGTTTTCTTTTTTGGTTTTTTTAAATAAAAAAATAAAATAAAAAATAAAACGAGAATAATGATATTTTTTATGAAATAAGAAAATGTGAGAAAATTTAAATTACCTGATAATTCAACCCATTTTAAATATTCATCATGAAAATATATAATTAATAAAATTGCAGCAGCTGTTATTGAAATTCCTTTAATAAAACGTTTTGAGTCAGGCATAGCCCAAGTCATCAATTTTGTAGCAAGTATAATTCCAATAATTTGATTAAATTTTTTTAACACTTTATAATAAAAGTATATCAATTCCAGCAGCTACCAATAGAGTGGTTAGAATACCTTGTCTAACGTCATCATTTAAACGTCCCTGCTCTTCTGCGATCATAGCCTCCATCTCATCATCAGAATAATCATCTATTTTTTTCTCATGTTTGATTATTTTTTCTTTAACTCGCTCAATTGCTTTTTCTCTAATTTTTATTTTGTATTTATCCTTAACTGCTTGAGGAGCTTTTTTTAAAAGATCAGATAAACTTGGCATCAATTATTGTAACAAATCCTGAACCATGAGTCTATTTGCTTTAAAAATGGCTATTTGATTGTTGAATTAGTTTGAAATTTTGAAAAAATTTTTACCCCCTACGTCTAAGCAAAACTGTCTAATACACTGAGAGTAGAAGCTACTCCTTTCTATTTTGAGGGGGTTAAGGATTTCATTAAAAGTGTATCTTGAAACTCACATGGTACCTCTATTTATAATCTAATCACGTCCTCTAAAAAGGACGTCATAGAGTCGTTATTTAGGCTTGAATATCGAGTCCTCAGCCCATAGGATATGTATTGAAATTGTTTGTTTTATTAAAGATTTATGAGACATAGTTCACGGCACCTGGCAACAGAACGCCCCTACACTATCCTTGATTCTTTAATCATAACAACAGTTCCAGAAAGCAATAAACAAAAAGACGTTCATAGGACGTTATTTAGAAAGTGGAAAGGACGTTATGGCATACATAAGAGTTAAGCGTGGGAAGTTTAAAGTTGAGATAAATAAAAAAGGTTATCCAAGAGTTTTTAAATCATTTCATACAATCAAGGACGCTAAGAAATTTGCAAAAGAAGTGGAGTCGCAAATGGAAAGACAAGTGTTTGAGGATTACTCTGGGGCAAGAGGAATTACTCTTAAAGAAATTTTAATTAAATATAGAGATAAAAAAACTGTAAATAAAAAAGGTGTAAGAGAAGAAATTTCCACTATCAATTTTTTAATTAAACATAAGATCAGTTTAAACTCATTAATGCGCTTGAAATCACATCATATTCATAAGCTAATGAATGAACTGAGTACTACCAGGAAACCATCAACCGTTAAGAAGTATGTAGTTATCATTTCTCATGCCTGGCGTGTAGCAAGAAAAGAATGGGGAATTAATCTACCAGCAGAAAATCCTTGTGACATGGTTACACTTCCAAAAGTCAATGACGCTAGGGACAGAATACTATCTAAATCTGAATATGTGTTGCTCCTAGAGTCTTGTAGAAATTCACATTTAAACATTTTAGAGAATATTGTGGTTTTTGCTTATTCTACCGGTGCAAGACAGGGAGAAATATTAAGGCTCACCCAAAACAATATTGATTATGAAAAAAAACTAATAACCTTTTTAGATACTAAGAATGGACAAGACAGAACAATCCCTGCACCAGACAATGTGTTAAAAATTTTAAGGAAATATAGATTTGGGAAAAAAGTTTTTAATATTGTTGCTAGAAGATTAAGAAAACATTTTAAGATCGCTTGTATAAAAGCAGAAATTGCAGATTTTAGATTTCACGATCTAAGAGCTTGTTTTTGCACCAATGCTTTATTGAATGGCTGGAGCATTGCAGAAGTATCTACAGTAAGTGGACATAAGGATTGGTCGCAATTAAAAAGATATACAAGAATTAAACCTACAGATTTATTAGATAAAATAAATAAGGTTAACGTAGTTAAATTAAGTGGATAGTCCTAGAGTTTAAAGGTTTCCGAAAACGCATAGCAAATTCAAGGGAACTATTCCAAATTAGCATTAGTAGGAAACTTTTAAATTCTGTATAAGACAGACACACACGAACCAAGAAACAATAATCATTAATCACGAAACATTAATCACGAACCCTTTCGAGTTTGGGAACTCACAACAATAAAAAAGGTAGTTATTAATGACCACTAAAAAAGTCGTATCTGACTTAAAAAAGATAATACAAATACAAGAAAAGATAATTAAAAGACAAGAGATAGAAGTTAAAGCTCTATTGAATGTTATAAAAAGAGCACAAACTAGATCTGAGGACTATTGCCAATGGTTGATCTGGTATAGACGAGAAGCAGAAACACTTACCAGAATAATTGAATCTTTTATTAGCAGTGAAAAAATTGATGCTGATTACAAAGCAAGTATTGAAGATTTAAAGCAGGAGTTGGCTTGGGCTGAACACCCAGACAATCCTAAATTTGATATGGAGGATAAAAATGAATCCTAATTTTTCAGATGGTGCACCAAGAACAATAAAAGAATGGCATGACATGGGTTACATGATGATCCCTTGTAGTCCAGAGGGAGTTCCGCTTGTTAAAGGGTGGGCTAAGGATAATTATGACTCTAAAATTTCAACAGTTAAAGAAGAGTATTTTTTAAAAAGAAATATTCCTGGTGTTTGGGGTCTTAGATTAAAAGATGTTGTTGATTTCGATATTGACAATCCAATGATGCAAAAATTTATCGCTGGTAGAATAGTTTGCGGTGCAAAGTTTGGAAGAAAATCAAATCCATTAAGTCATTTATTATTTGAGGGTACTACAAAAAATGAAGAAGTAATTGTTCCTGCTGCCTTTGATAAATATTTTAAACATTTTCCTCATGGTCGTAGGTTACTTGACATAAGGTCTGGGCAAGATCATTTTACATATGTTCCTTGCGGGTTAAGACCACATAAAAAAAATGGAGCCTCAGAAGTTT
>Ga0208767_1003728_pt1 | contig 10966 bp, 20 predicted proteins | sample VirMetDEL_Mar_21_FD_184514 | JGI IMG/M metagenome (GOLD analysis project Ga0208767, IMG submission 184514) | Aqueous microbial communities from the Delaware River and Bay under freshwater to marine salinity gradient to study organic matter... | ecosystem: Environmental > Aquatic > Marine >... | reverse complement strand
GCACCCCGGCGGCGAATACCGCCAGGGCGATTAGGTCGGTGATGTTGCGGAAGGTAAGCATTAGACTAGGTCCACGTTGACAACCAGCTCGTCGCGGATGACGTCGCGGGCGGCGTTGGCGGCGGCTTCTTCAACGCGGTCTTCGAGCTCCACCCAGATCGCGTCGGCGTCGGTTTCCCCGGCGGCGCGTTCGGCGACACGTTCGGCGACGCGTTCGGCGATGCGGGTTATCAAATCGACAAGGTCCGCGCCGTCGAGTGCGTCCGGGCCGTTGGTGCGACGCTCCAGATCGGCGAGGGCATGGCGGGCCGTGTCGCGTTCGTCTTTAAGCTGGTGTAGGTAATGCTCAAGTTCGGCAACGGTGCCCGTGCCCCAGCCCTCAATAGTGACGGGGCATTTTTTCCTCGGAAGGTCAGTGATGTCGTTTTCGTCTATTGACATGATATTGAATCTCCATGTTGTGCGGGCGGAATTGCCCGCCCCGTTTATCCCATAATAGCGCATTCGATGCAATGCCCTATAAATCGCCGCCAGTGCGCGAGGCTCGCGGGCCGGGGTCCGGGTACCACGGAACGCGGAACGCGGCTCACGGGACGGCGGAGCGCGGCTGGCGGTAGGTTTGAGAGGATAGGGGGCGGCGGGCCGGGGCAGGCTTAACGGTATAAAAAAAGAGGCGGCCCGAAGGCCGCCTCGTCAAGGGGAGAGTCGAAAGATTAAGCCGCCAGCATCTCCAGGGCGACGCGATGGGCCCGGGCTTTTTGCGTCCCGCCGGTGCCGTCCCCGAAAAGATGCGACGCGATGGCGTGCTCTGTGCCGCGATTTTTAATCGGGCGCTGATCGGCCAGCCATGTAACGGTGTTGAGCGCTCCCCATAACGTGCCGCGGGTGGTCGTGAGATCGTGGCCGGGGTTGATGCCGGGGGCGGGCGGAAGGACAACGTCATCATCTAGCCGGTCCAGCGCCTCGCCGCGCGTGATCCGGTCGAGCTGTTCGGAAACGATACGGGCGGCGTCTGATTCGTTCTCACGTCCTACGGGAACGAAGTCCTGCCCGCGATAGTATGCAAACGCCTTCCGGACGCCTTCACGGTGTCGGACGCGACCGCCGTCTTCCACTTTGTCCGTGCCGGGAAACACGGCGCGGAAATAGTCCAGCGCCTCGGCATCGGTTAGAGCCCGGGCCGCCATCTTACGGGCCGTCTCGCAGAAACCGTGGAAAGTGTCGCGGTTCAAGCCGAGGGCCGTTTCGACGGCATCGCGGTCCAGCGGGACGCGGTGATCGTGCCGGAAAATATCCGCGTCGTTTTCAGCAAGGGCGAACGTCAACGTGTTGTTGCAAACAACGCGGGTTTGGACACTGGCGAACGTGTTCGCGTCGCGTCCCGTGTGGCGGACGGTGAAAAGGGGGCGGGACGTGATCGCGTCGCCGTCGCCGATCTCTCGGGTTTCGTTTGCCTCAAGTTGGACCCATGCGCTTGCGCCGCCGAACAACGCGCCAGCCGTCACGATGTCAAATCCCCGGCGGTCGCGGATATCGTCGGCAAGGTCGAGGATTGCCCGATTCTGCACCGGCTGCCATTGCCCGGCGATATAGGGGCCGGTGACGTGCCCGGTGTCCGTGCGCTCAATATAGAAAGAATCGGGAATCGGTGTCCCGTTTGCGCGGTGGTTCGGGCGGCATTGGACGTCGTAATTTAACCCGGCGGCGTCCGCCCATATTTCAAGCGGGGCATTCGCGGGGACGATCTGCGGGGCGGTTTCTGCGGCATGCCATGGGGCGGCGTCGCCCTCCCGATAAGCCATTGCGATACGTCCGTCGGCCTGTTTTGCTAGTTCGTGTGACATTTTCAGTTCTCCATAAAAAAAAACGGGGCGGAATTGCCCCGCCCCGTTGTTCTCGCATAATGTCGCGTATCGTGTCAACGGTTTATTTTATGCCGCGTTAACCCGCCCGATATCGCCCGCGATGTGAGCCCTCAAAATAGTATGCGGTCGCAGTGTTTTGACGAACTCCCGGTGTGCGGCGGCGTCGGACTCGGCGGGCTCTTCGCGATTGGATAAACCGCGCCAATGCAACGCGACGTTACCGCCGCCCGCATAGCATCCGCCGCGCTCGGAATTGTCTCCCGCTTTTCGTTTCGATACGCCGTGTGCGGTAAACACGATGAAATATTCCCGTTCGGCTCGGGAACATAAGGGGCGACCATTGCCGCAACCGGCGCAACCGATACCAGACGTTTCGTCAGGACACCGGACACCCCGGACGCCGTGCGCCGTTGTTACCTTATCGCTGTCGCGACCGCTCCAATAATCGGCGGGCACGACGGCCACGCTGGCATTTCCTAGCGCGGTTTCGTTTGCGGCGGCCTCTAGCGTCGGGGCGGAATAATTAAACGTGCATTGTGCCCGGTCGCCGGTGTTACGTTCCGCCCATAAATGCGGGGCGAAATGCGTAAACAAAAAAGCAAGCCCGCGTTTTGGTACGGAATGCCGGACGGCGCTCTCGTACTCGCGGTCTATCTCGCGGGTTTTTGTTTCAACGGGTTTAAGCGGGCAGGTGTCCGGACAAGTGCCGTACATGTCGCCGGGGGCGGCGCGATAGGTGACTGCAAGCCCTGCGGTTTTTTTAGCGCGACTGATAGCGGTACAATTCAACATGATTTTCTCCTCTGTATGGGTTAACTCCCATACCTTATGCCAAAAAGAAAAGCCCGGGTCAAGCCCGGGCTTAGGTTTTATTTTTGGATAGTCTTAACGGCGCTCTTTGTTTCAATCCAAACGTGCTGGTTAACGTGGACGATGGTTTTCATGCTCGGCCTCCTCATCATCTGGGGTTACGTCCCTATCTTCAATCTCGTAAAGCCAGCCGGGCGGAAGGTTTCTAACATCAACCACGCAACCCGCCTCAATAATTACGGTGATGGTATCCATTATGCCGCACCGTTAAAAGTGAAAGGATAGTTCCGGTAAGCCTCTATAAATTCTGGGGAGGCATATTTGAGATGCATCGTGTCTAGTATGTTCTCGCGATATGTGTCGCCATACTCCCAGCGGCCAAATGTACCATCCGAACGGCCTGCACGGCCTGCAATAAACCACGCCGCATGGCGGGGGTTTTTATCTTCATCCTCCGGCGGCTCATATGCTTGCAAAACGCGCTGTTCTAAAGTGCCAATCCAAGGGACAGTATGCTTAGAGTTTGGCTGCCCGACGAAAATCGCATAAGGGTCATAAATATCTCTCAAGTCAGATAGTAAGTAAGTCATAGTCATATCTCCTATGTATGGGTTAAAGCGCATACGTTATGACAGAAAAGAAAACCCGGGTCAAGCCCGGGTCAAGTTTTATTTTTTCTTAGCGTCATCCCTTTTCTTTAGAAGGTCATACGCCTCATCAAAAGATTTAGCAGTGCCCCTTAAAAACTCCTACGGCGGCGGGACCTTGTCCGCATCTTTTTTGGGGGTGATATGTTGGCGTACTTTTTCCAATCTGGCCCGTACAACAGGCGTCCAAGTAAACTAAGTAGAAACACTGACGTCTCCTTTGATTGGATCAAACACATAGTTTACCGGATCATCACTTTCCTCAGTTGTGAAATCAACAGGCATGGTCCAGACCCCAAACCTACGGTCAGCACTAAGCCGCGCCTCCTCCTGGGTGGCAAAACGCTGGCCGTTATAGGCCCTTTCGTTGTCGTTCATAATGAACACGGGTTTCCAAGACATCTCTATTCTCCTTTCTCTCGTTGTTGTGATCAGTCCCGGCTTGGCGTTGCAGCGCTTCGCCGGGACGTTTGCACCCGAAACCCCGGCCACGTTTTCACGCTCCGGGGCTGGGGCCTAGTGGCCGATGTTGGGGGCGTACTCCTAGGTCAATTTTGCCTATTCTCCCCGCGCCTGGCGTACCGCTCAAAACGCAACACATTGTCAAAATAAATTCGCTTGTGGCCATTCTGGTGATAATGGACAACCCCACGGCTTGCGCGGGGCGCTGACCTTTTATCGGGTGTTCCGTCTGCCTTGGGCGGGACGTAAAATTTTATTTTTACGGTCCAGCCATGACGGCGAGGATGCGGGATTGTTTCTGTGTGATGGTAAATCATGTCTTTATCCCTTCGGTTAGGTGGTAGTTTGCACCCCAAAGCCCTGGCCAGGTGTGCGTCCAGGGCTGGGGCCTAGTGGCCGGCCAGGTCGGCTTGGCGTTCGTTGATTGATTTAGGCATCGTCTGGGAATTTCCTCTTTACCGCTTGAAGCGCTTTAATCAGGCGGTCCACCTCGGCCTTCGTCAATTTTGCCTGATCATCATACCACTCAACAAAAGCCGTCTGACTTTCATGATGGAACCCGACCATTCCAAGCTCCAGCGTAGTGCCTTTATTCCAGATCGTCGTATGATCCATTTCAAAGCCTTCTCTAAGAATGCCCATCTCGATTCTCCGTTGTGTTAAGGAGCGGGCACTGTATGCGATTATCTAGGACAAATCAACCCCATAATTTCATCCCAATTAAATGGCTCCTCAACTAAAAGATTTGGCGGGCAGTTTATCCCTTCCATTCTGGCGTCAATAGCTTTGGACGCATGGTAGACTCGGATTGTGTCTTTCTCTTTGCGGGTAGACCGTCTAACCAAAATCCAGGCGCTGCCGTTCTTATGGTTATCCATCCAAGTTATCTGATGGGGAGATAGCTCTATCGCTCTACCGCCAGTATGTTTTAGCTCCACAAAATGAAACAAGCCGTTCTCATCTTGTATGATGACATCAGGTATCCCCGGCGTCGCCCAGGTCTCCAGCCTCGTCATCAATAGTTTCCTCTGGCTCTTCGTCACCCCTTCCTTCATTAGCTTCCACAAGCCGCTTTCTCGCTTTGCTGCGGTTCGCGGTATTGTCCGGCTCTTCGGGAGTGATATCGATGGTGATGGGGGCATAGCTCTGCTTGATCTCCTCTAAGGCTTTTAACACTTCGTCTTTAGACATGGAATCGATGGACCCATGTCTGATCTCGGACTTGTTCACATATATGTCTCCTTGGGCCTGCCCACGTCGATACTCGGCCTGGACGGCGGCGGAGTAAGCACCGTTTTGCAATGCCATGTCACGAATTGTCTGGAGGTCGCGCAGATGCCTTTGATAGGTTACCCCAAATTTTACGTCTAGCTCCTCGCGGTACGCCCGGATAGCAGCTACTACGTGGGGGCTCTTATCGGGATTAGTAAGCTCATAAGCCCTACTGTGGGCGCTGCTAGCAGGGTAGCCTGCATTAATGGCCGCCTCCCGCAATGTTATCTGCCCGTCCTTGCTGACAAGTTCCTTTACGAAAAGCTCCTGCTTACGGGTTAGCTTAGTATTTGCGGTCAGCGGTTTCCGACCACGGGTCTCAACCCAATCAGGATCAGCGTCTTTTTTCTTTACAGCATGTTTGCCCATTTTCTTCACCGTTAATTTACATGAGGCCTACAAGTTTTCTGCCTTATATATAAGGGGGGTTCAACCAAATTTTTAAGAAATTTACGCTCTCAGATGGCATCCAATCACCTTGGGTGGAACAAATGGAACACTTTTTGGACTTAGTGGAACACGATTTTTGAACTCCAATAAGGGATACAGAGCTTTGTTCCATTTGTTCCACGTGTTCCACCCCAAAAATAATTTTTTTCAAAAAAAATAATTTCTCCCCTATATATATATAGCGATTTGCCTGGAACAGTTTAAGTGGACCGAGAGCCGTGGTTTATGGTTATTGGTCTAAGCGACCATCTCTCGCTCGGATAACGGCATTAGGGTTTTTCTGCTTCGACACATCTGTGTCTGGCATTTTGACGTTATCTGAGGTTAGTTCAAAGACTTCAGCGATACGTGCCCGTCGTTTCACTTTTGGGTGCTTGATAGAGACAATGCCCTCGGATGAAATACGGCCACACACGTAACGATTGCCACTAATCAATTGCCAGTGCCACCCTGCGACGACCAAGAATATTCGGTCTTTGCGCTGGCCGTGTGTAAGTCGAAGCCAGTGCGCCAGGGTGATGCCCTTGGACCGCCCAAACTTGCAACCTTCGGGCGGGGGTAGCGTGGTCATTTGGATACCGCAGTCGTTGAGGACACTCTCGACCTCGCTTGCATGCGTACCCGTGACCATGCGTTTTCCGGTTTTCATTCGGATTAGCCGTGCAGCCTCTCCGGTAGTCAGATCGGTGACGGCGGATATTACGGAAGGACCGCAAAATCGGTTTTTGTCTTTGCCGTGGTTGACGGCTTTCAGTTTAAGCTTCATTCGATTCTCCAATCGTTAGAGCATCTCGGTCCGCTTAAACCGTCCCAAGCATATTCACAATGTGTAAGAGCGTGACGGGGTTGGCCCCGTTCTTTCGATATAAGAATTATCGCATATAAAGGTTAACAAAAGGTTAACGGAATTGAGAGAGTTAACTTATATCTAGTTAAGAGTTAGTGTATTATTGCATACCAGCTATGCGTCAAACGCATAACCCCACCAGTATGGAGAAAACTGGTGGGGTTATTCCTAAAAAGGATACGGTTACATCCTTGGCCGCTACTGAACTTAGGAGGCCCACGGCACTTCAGGAATGTTTCATGGCTTTCGCACCGTTAAGAGAAAGCGAGGCACGGCCCTTCATGTCAGAGGGCGGTGAGGGCCTCAACTTAAAATGGTGGGTAGAGCTTGTCCTCCTCTATTTCGTCGGCCTGCTTCCGCAGGGCGTCGGCTCTAGCAAAATCTTTCGAGCGCCACTCTATTTCGTTAGCTTGGCGCAAGAGGTCCTTTCGTAGTTCCAGGCCCGTGGGCCACGTTTGTGGGTTCATGGGGTCCGCTTTTTGCCACTTGAGGACCGTGTCATAACCTTTTGTTATCATATCAAGCATCGTCGTCGCTCCAAACCGCAGATTTGTCGTTGGTCACGAGGTCTCCGAGGCACCTATCGGCTTTTAAGCTGGTAGCTTTGCCCGTTATCCTTTCGAGGCGGGTTATGGCCTTGTCCAAGTCAGCGGCAGTCTGCTTTAGAAAGTGTCCTATGGAGTAATCGACGGGGTCTTTTCCCGGTTCCGGTTGGTCAATGTCCAAGAGCCAGTCAGCACTTACATTAAGGGCCTTGGTCATCGGTTTGATGAAATTGCTGCTCGGCATTGACCTGTTGTTTATCCAACCGTTTATGGATGATTGTGCGACGCCCAATTTGCGTGCTAGCCGCGACTGGGTAGTTTGGGCGCAATACATTGCGACACGGAGCCGTTCTCCAAACGTGGAGTAACGACCAAGTGGCACTAAACCTCTTCGATGGAATTGTGGCGCTGAGATGGGTACATTATTTAGTTTCATTGGTCTCAGCCTCCTCGACAATTTTATCGGCGGCCTTGTACACGTAATCGCACCAATAGTCGGCAGCTTTCCAGCACCCGTCGTTGAAGAGACGCTCCATTTTAATCCAGGCTTCTTCCGTTTCTTGGATTGTACGAAGCCCAACGGTGTAAGTGTCGAGCAGTTCGCGGTTTACACCGCGCATGCAGTTGATGGCGTCAAAGATAATTTTTCGCTCATCGTTGTTTAGTCTAGCCATTTAAGTTCTCCTATGTGTAAGGGCCTATAACATCCCATATAGACCCTTACGACATAGGTGTCAATTATTTATTCTAACGTCTACAAGATCACTTTTTGCGGCCATGGTTTGGATGGAAGTTTTTCTCGCGCTCGGCTTTGCGGCGCACCCGCACGGCCTCGTCAAAGTCCTCGAAGTGTCCGAGGAGCGTGGTCACATAATTGGAGGTTATTTTGGTTCTCCATTTCCGGCGTGCCTTGCACCAACTGACGCCTGTCACACCAGAGATATTTGTTCTGTATCGAGCTTTGTTCTTGCTGTTAGCGCCTGCGGGAACGTCGCGAAGATTAGCGATACGATTATCGGAGCGATTGCCGTTGATGTGATCGATTAGGCCCGAGGGCCAAGATTCGTGAGCAAAGGCCCACACCACACGGTGGGCGTAGACGTAATATGTCTTCTTTTCCCAACGTAGGTAGGTAACGATGTAGCCTTCTTCATTGATGGTTAGGAAGGGTTTCCAAACTACCAGGGGCCCGTCCTTGCAGGCGCGGTACACCAACCCGGTTCGGGTGTCGCATCCAAATTTATCGAAGACTACCTCAACGGGGCAGGCCATGGTTTTCAGCGTAACCGTACTTTAGATTTGCCTTTTTTCTCGCTCGGATGGCGTCCTCCAGTTTTTTAAACTGCCCCAGGAAGATGCGCCGGTTGTTGTAGTGAATTTCGACGTGAAATGAGTTAGATCGTTTTATTTTATAGATGCCGTTGTAGCCGGAGGAATTGTTCTTGGATAGCTTCCGGTTCCGTCCGTTTTCAGCGTTGGTGACGACGCGGAGATTGACGATGCGGTTATCGGCTCGGTCACCGTTGATGTGGTCTATTTGGTCCGTGGGCCACGTTCCGTGGACGAGGGCCCACGCGAGGCGGTGCGCTCGGACGCGCTTTTTTCTGCCAAGGTAGTTTAGCTGGACGTAGACGTATCCGTTGTCCCCGGCGTTTAGTTTCCTAGACCCATACTGAGAAGCCCATGCCTTGCGGTACGTTTCAGACGAAAAGTGTTCAAGGGGGCGCTCTTTCTTCCAGCGAAAGACGCCTGTTTCGGGATCATAGTCAACCGAATCTTTTAAAAAGGATAATAAATCATCCATAGGGTATCACTTAGCTCTTTAGACCTAAACCAACTATGTTACGATACGTTTGATTGTGAGGTTTTGTCCTTTAACGTGAGTGACAGCTTACGGTATCACATTATTTTTACAAGCTCACGTAACAATTTATGTATTGTGCCTTGGGTAAGCTCAGTCTCAATTACAAGGGCGTTGCCTTGGTGGACGGTGAGGACTCTCTTATCACCGGACCTCTCACCTGACCGCACAAAGGAGACGTACACCTCCTCTTTACATTCATTTTGCCGGGTTTTTCTGTCTTCAATCGGATCAATGCCCTCCGCCAGCAAAGAACGGCAACCAGCGGCTTTCTCTCGCGCATCCATGAGGCTCACGCCCTTTAATGAGCCCAGTCCCATTTCTCGCGATCGCCCATTCAGCATAAATTTATAGAGCCAGGATTTGGTGCCTGATTTAGATACCTGGAGATAAAGACCGCCGCCGTCGGCAAGCAGGCCAGGTTTTTTTACGGTTTCGACCGCTCTCGCAGAAAGTCTATTAATCCCCCGTGCCATAACGCCCCCAAATCTCATACGTGCATTTTTCTGCATGTGGCGTATCCCAAATGCCAACGGCCAAAGCCCTATCTGGTTTTCCGCCTTTACCTAAATAATCTTCCCTATAATCAAGATTTATCCACCTAGTCGGCATATGTCGTTTCCATTGGTTGCTGCCTTTTTTGCATGCCCACAATCTTTCGGGACAGACCAGCGCCATTCTCAAGACGCCAATGGAAAACGCATGATCAATAAAATCTCGGATGCAATAAAACGGGGGGTTGGTAATGAGATCCGTTGTTTGTGCGTAATCCCAATCAAAAAAGTCTTTGCCGGTGGTTATGTCGTGTCGGACCGTTTTGCATCCGTATTTTTGATCGAGTGCATCAGCAAATCGGCCATCCCCAGCGCACGGTTCCCAGGGAGTCACGTTTTCCCAATTCAGGTGTTCTATTACAATTTCAATTATTGAATGCGGGGTTGGATAGTAGTCGTTTGAGTTACGCATCACCGTTGCTCCCCAAAAGGGTTGCCGCCCTCTCTGGCTACCTTGCGATATCTATATGCCTTGGCGCGGGCCTCTGCGAGGGTAACCGTTTTTATACCTCCTAGACCCATGTCCCTTCTTCGGCCATGCACCATAATGCGAAGCACCCAGCGTTTAGCGCCAGATTGATCGACAACCAAATAAAGACAGTTTCCATCAGCATAACGTCCCGGAGACGATATCTTTTTTACCCGCATCGCATTCAGCGCATTGAAGGGATGTTTGCCTTTAGCCTTTTTCACTTTTCTGCTCTTTTGGAAACGACCTCGGGCATTTTAAGCTTCCAGATAATGTACGGGTCACCACATTCGCCCGTCTCAGGATCACACAACCGTCCGGGTATTGCCTTGGCAGTAGGGTCCAGGGGCTGCATACCCACATAATGCCACTTGGCACCTTGCTCCATCTCCTCAAGAGCCGTCTTAAAAAACTCTTTGGTGTCGTCAGACACGAGCATGGTGCCGAAGGATACAATAATAGCGAAGACTGTGTCCATTTTGTCTATCTCACTTATTAATTGTGTCGATTAAGTCACGAAATGTCTGGCTTAAACTATTAAGCGCCTTGTTAACGGCGCTGTCTTCATGCTTGTTATGGGCGGCTATGTTTAAGCCAATAACATTACCGCTATCATCAAAATCTACCTGCGCGAACAATGTACCAAAGTCAGTCGGCACTCGTTCGGTCAGGCAATGTCTTCTGCTCATCTATTCTCTCTCCATTACAACAATCTGAGATTGGTCTCTTACAAACGGGACATTGGTAGTGCCCGTGAACTAAATCAAAGCGCGTGCTATATTGCCCGCACCATGGACAATCTTGAGGTTCGATCATGCGCTTGTGCGCTCAATGCAATAAATCGCCCTAACGGTGACTTTTGTCATTTCAATAACCTCCTCCAAAAAGACCGTCGTTTACGACGTATCGGAGCGACGCCCCAACCAAGAAAGATCAACTCTCCCTTGATCGCTCTCAGGGATGGGTTTGATCTCACCCCACCCCCGACAGACCTCGCACTCAACCCTTTGCGTGCGAATTTCCATCCACCGATCAGGCGCATAGCCGCCGACAAAATATTCATCTTCGGTCCATCCGTTTCCGTTACACTCTGGACAGACTATCATACGCCGAGGATTCCTCGAAGAAGGCCTTCGATAAAAATCTGCACTAATAAATCACCCATCATTTTAATTCTCCTTTCA
>Ga0208767_1003725_pt1 | contig 10972 bp, 18 predicted proteins | sample VirMetDEL_Mar_21_FD_184514 | JGI IMG/M metagenome (GOLD analysis project Ga0208767, IMG submission 184514) | Aqueous microbial communities from the Delaware River and Bay under freshwater to marine salinity gradient to study organic matter... | ecosystem: Environmental > Aquatic > Marine >... | reverse complement strand
GGGTTCGTGCCGAACTCGTGGTCTGGATCACGTCTACCGCTACGCTCTGCTAATACTTTACATGCCTGTCTATTGAAGACACCTCGTTCACCTGACTTACTTTCAACAAGTGCAAGCCACTCACGCATGAAAGTTTCTGAGTCAGGTTTTTCTGTATAACAGACAGAGTTATTCGCCAATGCTCTATGTCCTGCTGTCTCCCACCAGTTACCTGATTTAGCATGTCTCATTCTACCATCTGATAAATTGGACAGTGAGATCATGGCTGATCTACGCACACCACCTACAACAACGATCTGTCCAATGTAACACATCAAGTCGTGACACTCTATTGATGACAACTTTCTACCTGATGCAGATCTAAATGTATTTACACAGAAGTTAAACAGGTCAATTAATGGTGCAGGGCCAGATGCTCTGCCACCAAATGTCTTCAGCCTAGCTCCTGCAGGGCGTACCTGACTGACATCCCACTTCGGTATCTCTCCTGCCCAGAGTAGAGCAAGAACCTGTCTCAGTCCTTTAGCCCACCCTTCTTTGCTATCCTTTACAACTACGGTAGTCTCACTCTCTGATAGCTCTGGTACTTCAGGTAGGTTCTGTATGTACTGACGCTCAACACTGAAGCCTACACCTGTACCACATAACAGTATGTACATAGCTTCATCAAATGCTTTAGGGTCATCTACTGGCAGGTAGCTACAGTTGTAGCCTGCTGTGTTGTCACGGTTCAATGCAGCACCTGCTGTCATCAAGGCTCTCATGCTTGGCATGACACTAAGATTAAGTATGCTATCCTCTATATTTTTAAATTCTGATTCAGTTATCACGATAGGCTTTACAATATTGTCCATGTACCTACGTACAGTCTCAGGCCATGTCTCTCTTCTGTTCTCGTCTTCTAACCAACGAGCATACCGTGAGGTATGAATAAATGCTTGGTAGTCTGTAGGTAAATAGTTGTTGCTCATTTAATTACTCCGTTGTTACTCGCATGGCCTTAATCTCCATGCCGTCTATGTCATATACAAATTCATGTACTGCTTCTTGCAGTTCTTCTTCTATCCTTCCATCTGAAGGCATCCTATATTCTTCTTCATCAATGTCAAGTGTTAGTAATATCTTAGCTATCATTGCTAACCTCTGACTCAATGAGCCTGTCAAGATACCATCTTGCTTTCTTTAAATCTTCTACACCATTCTTATACTTATGTCTCCATATATATTTTAGTATGTTACCCTGTAAATACTCTTTAAACCCTGAACCTAGAGCAGCACGAATTGCATCTATACATTCAATGCAATTATCTTGATTGTAATGTTCTGGTTTGTCTACCACATCATATTCTGGTTTAATACTCATTACTTACTCCTCTCAAAGTTTACTTTAATTATATTGCCAGTTGTATTAGCAACTGACTCTTTAACTATGTCTTTCTTTTTTAACTTCTCTTCCTGTTCTATCACACTTTCTGCATAATCACAAAGCATTTCTCTAAATTCTTCATTTAATTCCATTAAAGGTAGTGATGAACACACAAGAGATGCTACTTGCATTAAGCCTATAAAGTCTTGGTTATTTGTTGTACGTTGATTATCTGTTATAATGTCTATGTCTATATAACCATTCCATTTACTGTCGGTAAAGTTAGGTTTCATTCGTATGATTATATCATTAACATCAAAGTCATCTACTTGTATTGTCATAGGCTACCTCCTTATTATTTTTTTATAGGGTAAATGTATTACAGGTTTATGTTTGTTCTTTCCTTTTTCTTGTATCCATTCGAGTGGTACGATCCTATCATGGTATAAAAACTTATGTTTGTCACACCAACCTTGATACGTAGTCTTTGCACCCTTGCTTAGTTTGTTTCTGCTGTTGTAGAATACAAAGCGTATATCTAATTTAGGGTGTTGCTTCTTTATTTCAATGTGTTTGCGTCTATCTGCTGCGGTAAAGCGACCCTTACTTTCTATTATGATACCATTAGGCAACACAAAGTCTGGAGTATACGTGCGGTACATAAGGTCTTCCCATTCAATCTTAATGGCCTCATACACCACAGGTATATCCAGTTCCTTGAGGTAGTCAGAGATCTTCATCTCCAATCCACTCCTATACCCATGCTTCAGGGCAGCCTGAAAACGTTTACCATTCACCCTACTACTTCTCCAATGTAAGACACAGTAGGGGGTGTCTTCTTACCTTGGTATACTTTGGATGGTAGATCCTTTATGGTATCCCAACAGGCATACCTGTAGTCGCAGAACTTACAGCCTTCAGGCAGTACTTTATTACCTGATGCCTTACCTCTGTACACTTCAGGGTCTGGCTCAAAGCAACGCTTGAACTCATTTGAGTCAACAGTCTTTGCTGTCTTGTTTAACTTGGCTATCTCTGTATCTAAGTCTAAGCCTGTAGCAGCTACGTATTTAATCTGACCATTGGCCTTATTAACTACCCACCAACCACCAGTCTTCTTACCTGATGCCTTGATGTATCCTGCAAGCTGACCTACATAACCAAAGGAATCTCCATTAGCTAACGTGTCATACGATTCAAACTTATTTGTATATGACCAGTGTGATGCAGACTTTACGTCATCCAAAGCACCATCGACAACAAGATCATAGCTTCCATTAACTGTAGTGTTATCAAGCTCCAAAGATACTGTGTCCGAATCTTCGTAAGCAACTCCTGCTTCTTTAAGTATTCCTTTAAACGCTGCCTCAACTATATCTCCTATTAGCATATTTATTACGAAGGTGGTAGGCTTGGGGAGTGCCTTCTCTGGGTGGTTCTTCTCCCACCAGAGTTGGCATGTAGGTCTACCTATGTTTGACATACGTAGACGAAACTCTCCTCTCCTATTGCCCCCACCAAACTGCCGCTTCAACGCATCCTTGATGTCTTGAGCTACTTGTTCTATGGTTTCATCAGACATAGTTGTCTGCCCATTAGAAGCTTTATCAAGGTACTGATGAATTGGCAGTTCAGCAGGATGGTTCATTATACTAACTCAGCAGTATCAATATCAATGAACTCATTGACAGTATCTGTGTCTACCGACTGATGCTTCTGCATGTTCTCATTCCAAGCACCCATAATGTATTCATTATAGTTAGCTACCCAAGCTAAGAAGTTAGCTAGGTTTTCCTGAGTGTCTTTGTCCATATCCAATGTTTCGGATAGATCCAACTCAGCAGTAGGCAGATAGAATGAGTTACCATTTGGCAACTTACGTTCCTCTGTTCCTGCCTTTACATAATGCTGTACAGGTAGACGTTTCATTTTATTTAACTTGTTAAACACGTCACCCATAGTCTTAAATGCATCACGGTTTTCTACCTCCCATATAAATGGGGTAGTCTCCACGTCTACAGAGTTACCATTGGCATCAACAGGATTAACTAAGTCAACAGTACCGAACAGTACACGAGTACGTTTGATCTGTCTAATCAGATCCTGCATCTTCTCAGGCAGAGCCTTGAAGTCTTCTATGTACCCTGCAGGTTTACCACAGTTAAACTGTCCATCGTTATCCTTCAGATCCATGTTGAGATTGTCTGCCATAATAGTCTTGACATACCTGTTAGGTGTACTGTCAGTACCTTTAATGAAACGCTTGTACATAAACCTCTGTAGGAAGGGGCGTATAGCTACACTCTCAGCGTAGTATGTCTCACCCTCTGGTATCTCCAGTTTGTATGTACCACCACTGACTACCTCAACGTTAGTCATTTTACCTTTGATCTCTTCCTGACCCATTAAAGGTGTGTGATGTATGCGTAGTCTTGCAAGAGAGTTAGTCTTCTCTTTAGTCGGCACAGCCAGTGAACTCATGCCCATTGCCTTTGCCATTGCTTCATAATTATTTGTATCTAAATTTGTTATTTGATTCATATTTATATTTCTCCTTTGTTAGAATTGTAGGTATATCATGCCACGTCTTTAGTGTCAAGCCATTTAAGTGCAGCACCTAAAGTTTTTTTACAGTCGTTGAAGAGGCCCAATGCTCTATTACAATTATTACAAAGTAATCCTCTTACTTGCCCTGTGTTATGATCGTGGTCAACTGCAAATGACCAATCCTTTCTGTTACCTTTGTGGGAAGAATAGTTCTCAGACGTTCCACATATACCGCATTTACCTTCTTGCTCTTGTAGCATTGCATCGTAGTCTACTGTGGTAATACCATACCTGTGCCTTAGATGCCGTTCTCTGTCAGTGCTATATGCTCTATCTTTATTCTGTTCTTTCCACTTCCTTTTCTTTTCGTTGTCACACAGTTTGCAGTGCGTTGCAAAACCATCTGGTGAACTCTTTCTCTTATAGAACTCCTTACAACTCTTGGTCTGGTTGCAAACTGTACATATCTTCATAGTTTTTCCACTCCATAAATTCCTGCAAAGAGGTATTGTGCTTCTGTAAGTATTCTTCCAAAGCTAGGATGAAATCTAAAGATGCACCTGAATGTTTCATTATAGTGTCTACTTGTGATATATGCATATGTAACTCCTCACTTTAATGTAACCCATCCCCCCAAACCCCCCTTCCCTTGAAGTTGAGCCACCTATAGTTATAACACATATAGATGTGTGGGGCAATTGTTACGTTACGTCACTTATATATATTACGTTACGTCAACTGTATTTAACCAGTCTGGCCCTATTTTTGCTTCTAATAATAATGGTACATTAAAGTCTATGTTCCACTTCTTATTGACTATATCAACCAGTACTTCGTTAGTACGCTTGATGATCCGTATTACCTTCTCCTTCTCATTAGGGTGTACGTCAATCACGATTGAATCGTGTACGGTATTAACGACACATGATTGTAATTTGTTAGCCTGTAACATCTTGTCTATATAGATAAGAGATACTGGCACGATGTCTGCTGTAGCAAAGGATTGCACAGGATAGTTCTTTACCTGAGTAAAGTATGTGATACTTCCATTCGCTCTACGTGTAGCCAAAGGGAATGCAAACTCACGACCTGATGGTGTGCGAACATTACCTGTCGTAATGACTTCCTTGGCAAGCCGCTTATGCCATGCACCTATACCTGAATACTTGGTGGTAAATTGTTGATAGTATGCAGCTTCGGCAGGTGTACGACCAAAGCCTGACGCACCATAGAGAGGAGCAAATGTATGTGCCTTTGCGTCTTGGCGAGAGATATTCTGCCCTGCTTCAGTAATAACTTTAGCTGTGTAGCTATGCACATCAAAGCCTGTAGATACTTCTTTGATAGCTGTTCTGTCCTGACTGAGGAATGCCGCAACTCTAAACTCTAGCTGTGCAAAGTCAGCCTCCATGATCTCTCCGTTATCCCAACGAGACACAAATACTTTTTTCACAGGAAACGTACCACCTCTGGGCATGTTCTGCATATTAGGATCAGCACCAGATAACCTACCTGTACCTGTCCTGTGTTGCAGTAGTCTTACGTGTAGCTTACCATCCTGTTTAACATGAGTAGCTATGCCCTCAACGAAACTAGATAGATAAGTATCAAGTGCTGACAGTCTACGTACTCGTTGTAGAAACACCTCTGCATCATACATGCCACGAGATCTAGCTATACCTTCTAAGTATACGAGATTGTCTTTGCTTGTACTGAAGCCATTGGCACTTGCCCATTTAGCATCTGGTGCATTGAACTTCAGCCCAGCTAACTCTTTTCTATCACGGTACAGATACCCTGCTCCATCACACTCAGGACATTTGTTTGTGTTTTTGTAGGGTGAGCCATCCTTACGCTTCTTACGTATCCAACCATGACCCATACACTGAGTACAGACGACAGCGTATTGTTTGTGCAGGGGTAATGTCATCTGTCTTACGTTGGCTAGATGTTGCCTGTCGGATACACGATCCTCATATGCCTCAGCCCATACTTTCTTATCAAATACCTTACGGCTGTATATAACCCAAGACAACTGCTCTGGGCTGTTCAGATTGATAGGTCTGTCACCCATCAGTTCCTGTACCTGTTCCTCTAATTGTTTAGTAAGTTCAGTCTTCTCAGTCTCAAACTCTACACGTACTTCATCCAGTGCATCCATGTCTACCTTGAACCCACGTTGATATATACGTGCTAGGTGTACAGCTAACTGGTTCGTCAGACGTATTGTATCTACAAGTGTCCTGCCTGTACCATAAGTATACTGCCTGTCCTGCTCTCTGAACAACTGTTGTGTCGCATGTAAGTCAGCAGATAGATACTCAGACAGTTCATTGTGTGGTATTTCTGCAACATTTAATCCCTGTTTAAAATATTCTTTTAATGTGTCTTGCTTCTGTGTATGTAACTGGTGACGTTCAGCACATGCTTCTAGTGATAGAGGTTCTTTCTGTCCTCGTTGTAATATGTACTCACCTAGCATAGTATCAAACACCTCACCCTCATAGGTAAAGCCTGACTCCCACAGCCACATCAAATCGTGTGCGGCATTGTGTGCGACAAGGCGTGTGGTGAGGTCAAGTTTATCCTGTACTATCTGTCTGCCATTTAATGTGGGGGGATGCTCTGTGTGGTCAAAAGTTATAATTTGCTCGTGTCCAGTACCATCTAGCATCCCCACCATAACCAATGTATTCTCTGGTTCGAATGGATCAAGGTGCATCTTGCCATTTCTCTTTGTGACTGTGTTCTCTACGTCAAGGATTGTAATCATGTTGGTGATTCCTTTTTACTATTTATAATATCCGTGTTCATCTTTAGGGTGAAAGGCTCCTGTTAATCTTTTTACTTCATCAGGTACTGCCTTGTCAAGACCCTTTAATATTAAAATGGCAGTATAATTATCTAACTTAAACCATTCAGAGTTGTGTTCTGAAGCGACCTTGCTTGCCTCTAGGTGTGCCTGTGCCTCTGCTCTACGCCTGTCAATAAAGAACTCCTTGTGTATCAAAACGTAGTCTCTGTGTGGGCTTGATGTCTGATAACTATGTAATCTATCCTCTGCATCAAGTGCCATACCTATCTTTACCCAGCCATCCCATGCCTTGTTTGCTATTATATACACATCTCCTTCTTTAGGTTTGTTGTATAGTTCTAGTACCTTCTTATTAATTAAGTCTACTCTCGTTCTTACCCTTGTCATGCTACATACCTCGCTGTTTTGTATTCCAATTCGCAATGGATAATACCATGCCAGCCTGACAGTTTATTCTTAACTAGGTTCAGGTGACGCATCGTATCCTCTTCCTCTTGCCCTTCTACTGGTGGGTTCTTAGCTATCAGTATCATCAGGTCAGCTTCAGCCGCCTTACCTGTACGTGAGCCTTCCATCATGGCCTGATTGAGTACCACCTTATTCTCTGCATCAGCAGACAACTGTGACATATAGAATATAGCACAGCTATGTTGTTTAGCTATCTGCCTAGCGTGTATGGCATTAGCCTTGAGTGCCTCGTCAGTACGACTGAAGCCTCCTGTCCTAGCAAACTTGTCACCCATATCTAAGATAACGATGTCAGGTTTGTAAGACTTACAGACACTCTCAACCCATGCCATGTCACGGTTGCTTGCATCATATATTTTAATGTTCTGTTTTACAGATGCGTATCTGTCTCTCGCCTTGGCAGGGTCTTGTTTAATCTCCTGCATGGTCATGCCTGTAGCCGCAGTCAGATACCTAGCACCAACACGGTGAGAACCTTCTTCGTTACAGAGTATGATACACTTAGCACCCTGATGTGCAAACCCATTAGGTGATGCCACCAGTGACGCATGAAAAGATGTCTTACCTGTGTTAGGTCTAGCACCTATCTCAATTAAATGCCCGTCATTCACACCCTCTAACTTACGTGTCAGAGTAGGTATGTTAAATGTCCAACGTGCTTCGAGATCATTCTTTGATAGTAAAGTCTCAACGTCAATGTCATCCCACTGTATCGTCAGGTCAGGCGTGAAGTCATCGGCATACTGTTCCAGTAGATTACGTAAAGGTTCAAGGCTTGTCTTGTCACCATTCACATAGTCAAAGCCTAGATTAGCTATGTCCTCACCGACTACCTGTTGGAATAGCTTGGATAATACTTCCTGTGCTATGTCATTACCTAGCGGTGGCTTACTGTTTATCTGTGTAAACAACGTACTGTATGCCTGCTTCTGTGCCGTAGTCATTGTCGGATTGTTCGACATGAATAGTGATTCTATCTCAGCAGGTGTAACTGTGCGTTCATACCTGTCCATTGCCGCATCGACTGCTTCCTTTATCTTGCGTACATCTTTGCTGAATAGTCTGTTAGGACATCTAGCTCCACGATGTTCATCGTAAAAGTCTTTGTCCATCAGGCTTCTTATTAAACTCAGTTCCATTCTTGTTCTCCTATGCGTGTTAAGTTATGTAGGTCATCAGGGTTTCTATATTTCAAGTCATCGTTCAGTCTCAGGACACGTACTGTATCTACGTATCCTCTTAGTTCTTTAGCAAATTGCAGTGTCTTCGGTAGGGCATCTGGGTCTAGTGCTATTACTGCCGTTGAAAACTGTGCGAGATACCTCTTGTGCGATTCTGATAGAGATGTACCCAACACTGCAACCCCTACATATACATGACTACCAATAACAGCGGCACTCACACAGTCTTCAACAACTACTGCGACACTACCATAGCCGTGAGCATATGGCAAGACATTCTTTCCATAGCGTTTCCACTTAGGTAATCTTTTACCCAGACTACGGCCTGTAGCATCTACAGTGTGACCATTATGCATCACTGGAAAGACAACTCTGTGTTCCTTCACGTCATACAACAGGCCAAGTTCTTCTGCATCTAACCCCCACTCTTCACAGTAGGGTGCAATCTTATCTGAGTCACGTACTAGCCACTCAGGTTTATCAAACTTAGGTATACCCCTAGTCTCTGATACAGTCTTACCCAGTGACTTACGTATGTCATCACTGGATAGGTGTACACGTCTACCTCCTGATACAGTACACCCTGCTTTGTAACAGTTCCATACAATAGATCCCATATTATTCGTGATAGTAAATGTTCTCTTACCATTACACTCAGGACAATCCATTCTTTTAGTGTCACCATTTATAAGTGTTATATCATTTAGTAATTTATTAATATTCATTATGTATCACTTTCAATGTTACTCACAGTGTTCGATTGTACAGATACATTTCTACGTGTCAAGGCTTCATTTGCAGAAGTGTATGTATTTTTTAAATAGGGTTTCACAGATGCAACATTAGCATGTCCTGTCACTGACATAATATTAGGTAAAGGTACGCCCTTATCCACCATCTGTACTACTCCTGTCCTACGTAAGTCCATTAATCGTAGGCTCTCAGACAGCCCAGCTTTACGCATGACAGCCCTTCCGTTTTTCGAGAACCTTTGCATCGCATAAGGATGATACACGCCATGTACAGGCATTATATGAGGAGCTACATACTCTTGAAAGCCAAAGTCTTCATGCTGATCCTGTAACATTGCCATCAGGTCATCTGATATGGGTAGAAATACCTCTGCTCTACGCTTACTCTGCTCCAGTGTCAGTAGTTTATTCTCAAAGTCTAGGTTAGACCAACGTAGAGTACGCATGTCTCCTATTCTCTGACACCATTCGTATGTCATCTGTATAATTAACCCAATGTTACGTGTCGTAAAGTCTGAATATGCCACATCAAGAAACTTGAGTACATCCTCGTGCTTCCAGACTACCTTGCGTTTGATTTCAGGCTTACGCTTGATACTAGTGAAGGGATTCTGCATGGCATACTCCATCTCTATGGCATAGTTAAACACTCTAGATGCACAGGTAGCTACATGGTTAGCGAAGCTGACACCACGCCTGACCCAATCCTCGTATGCCCACTTAGCTTTCCTAGATGTAAAGCCTACAAACTTATCCTTGCCTATCGAATCAGATACAACTCCAAGAAAATATTTGTAGTCACTCTTCGTTGTATCTCTAAGCATGTCATAGTCATTGGAATTGTAGTATAGTTTTATCAGATCATCTATGCTTACAATTTTATTTCTACCATTTGTATTCATCTAGTTTACTCTCCAACATATCTATTAATCCCAATAATTCACCTGCCTTATCTCTAACAGTAGGCCGTGACTTGCACACTGCGTCTGACTTTATGATGTCAGCTACACGCCTGATGCGTACAAGTATACGCTTCGTATCTTCCTTGGGTGAATCCCATTCCTCTGCCGCCCATTTAGCCATTTGTTAGTTCCTCTTCATTCATTTTAAATGTTATAGTGACATAATCATGTTCATCTATTGATTCAAACTTGTGTGTAGGGCATGTATGTACCCACTCCCAAAACTCTTCACGTGTCATCTATAGTCTCCTCTATCTCAAAGTTTACAGTTCTCAATCCTTCAACTACCCCAACCATCAGCCAATCAAATGGACAGGTCTTTAGCCACTCATGTAGCTTCTCTTCATCAGTCATTAAGCATCTCCTTTATCCGTGCCATAGCGTAGCATATATCATCCCACTCCTCATCGTGATGATCAATACCCTCTGGTATGCAATCCTCACGATAGTTGTGCAAGACCTCCCATATTCTACTTAACTCTTTACTACCCATGTTACCACTCCATCTCTGAAGTAAACTGAAAGTCAAGTGCGGCATAAGGCAGGCGTTGATGCCAGTACTCTACCAGTTTAGCGAACTCATGTATACCATGAACATGCTTGTCTATTGCGACAATCTCATACTCACGCTCATCAGGCATGATGTCTTCACGCTCCTTTGTATCTGGATTCCATTTAGTCGTTTCAAATGTTCTGACTGTTACTGTTCCTACTGTTATATACATATGTTGCCCTCCTTATGCGGCTAGTTGATTAAACTGTGGACTATCTATCCACTTAGATACTTCTACTTCACGATTGAACATGCTTATATTCCTCGTGTCATAGCCTGTGTTACGTAGACTGAAACCGTTGCGCTCATCAGCCCATGAACTGTAGTT
>Ga0208767_1003724_pt1 | contig 10974 bp, 9 predicted proteins | sample VirMetDEL_Mar_21_FD_184514 | JGI IMG/M metagenome (GOLD analysis project Ga0208767, IMG submission 184514) | Aqueous microbial communities from the Delaware River and Bay under freshwater to marine salinity gradient to study organic matter... | ecosystem: Environmental > Aquatic > Marine >... | reverse complement strand
TTTTCTCTGCTTTAGCCTCATTAATTTGGTCTATCTGCAGACCTAATTGTGCAATACCCGAAAAGTCAAATACCGTTGATGCTTGACCTAAACCTGCTGTGCCGTCTGCCATTACTTAAATCTTTTTTGCTTTAATAAGTTTCTAAAGAACTTAGACTCTTTTGATATCTTTTTGGCTTGCTCTGGGTTAACGATATACTCGCCACCAGTAGCCTCACCAGTTACCTGTCCGTTCTTGTCTACTAAATATAAAGGGTTTTTATCGTGAGAGAACTCTCCTTGAGTCTTCATCCCATTTTTACCAGTCATTGTCCAATTATATTTAGAACCATCATTGTCGCCACGACTAGAAGAACTTCCACTCTTAAACATGTCTTTTTCGTATGATGTTCCAGCCGTGATAGCACCAGTGGCTATAGCGCCTAAGCCTGCCCCAATGTTCTGAAGTGCGGCTTGTTGCGCTCCTTGAGCCTCTCCGTATTGCATTTGGAACCTGCTTTCTTTCATGCCTGCCAACTGCTGTTGAGCGCCACCAAGTACTTGTAGTCCTTGCATTTCTCTTTGACGCTGTGCGTCTTGAGCTTGGATTTCTGCTTCGTTGGCTGCTGTTACTTGAGATTGAAGACCGCCTAGCAATGCACGTCCACCAGCCTGAGATAGAGCTTGTGTTGACGTTGCTAGTCTGCGATTAATAGCTTCAGTCTGAGCTCTGAGTGCGGCTTGGTCCATAGCCTTTTGAGCATACTCTTGATAAGCGCTAGGGAGTTCTAACTTAGGAGCACCTGCAAGCAATCGGTCCATTTCTTTTCCTGCCTTGCGCGCTTGTATCCCTCCGTATATAGCCTGCCCTACTCCTAGACCTGCTTGAGCAACACCTCCGATAAGCCCACCTATGGCGTATTTTTTGATTGGAGCTGTTTTATTTTTCTTTAATCTCATAACTGCAAATATACTAATTATTGTTGAGAGCCCCCGTTATTATTTAGCGAACTCTGCGCCACAGAGGCGTTTACAGCGAACACTTCAAACTTGGATGAATCATCTAAAACATATTGAACCTTAGCGTAATGACCTCTAACAGCATCACCATCTATACTGGAATCTGATTTTATAGCAATGACATCACCAACAGATATTGCACCAGCATTTGTGAATGAGAGTGAATTAGAATCTATTATGCCATCAACATTTGAATTAAGAGGTATGTAAGCACCATTAGAGTACACGTAGGCGTCTCCACCTAGTCTGAATGGTATTCTGCTTACCCTGCTACTAAAAGTTATCTTAGGGTCGTCCTCTGCAGCAACAACACCTAGAATCATGTACTCACTACTTCCTTCTGACCTAGGTATATATCCATACCAAGCATCTTCACGCTCTGAGAATGTGTTCTTATTTATAGTAGCTGAATTTTTAGCAGTCTCTATAGTTATGTCTGCAGGACGATTAGACTCCATGCTTAATGCTTGGAATACTTTTGTCGTTGATGGAGATGAATTAAATACAGTGGTAAAGCTAGCATCGCTCTGGGTGCCAAAGAAGTTGCCGTATGTTGTACCTTTTTCTGCCTCGTAGGCATTGTTATCACGAATCTGAAAGAATCTATTCCCTAGGTTTCCGTAATAAGAACCCGTGTAGGATACAAAGGATGTAAACTTACCTAACTTTTTAGAAAAGATAATAGATTTTGTATTACTGATGGGTTTGTTTTGCAATGAGAAGATTACTTCTTTATTGTCTTTGTCATTACCAATACTAATGAAGTAACCTTGTGGGTCTTCTAGCATTGAGTTACAGCGACCTTCTACCCAAGATGATACTCCTTCTTCAGATATTTCAGAAACTCCTTGAGGGGTTATCGCTATTAGCTTAGAGCGCGTAACGTCCACTAGGTATACATCACCATCTGCCTTTAAGAAAGCAGAACGGTCTTCATTGATACCGAAGTTACCTTGGTAGTGCTGTTGCAAACCTAGAACATCTGTAGACTGAGTTACAAAGCTAGTGCCTGTTGCTGTTGATAGAATCTGACGGCTTACTGGGACTCTAGATACCTTATCAGACTGCAACAGCATGATACTATCGGAGGAGTCTATTAACCCGTAAATGCCACCGTAATTTGTCTCGTAGTCGTTAAAGTTTGCTAATGAGTTGTTAAACGAAGATAGATTGTTTTTGGCAGAATCTACAAACTGAGCATCAGAGTAAGTTACACTTGATATTCTTTTTTGTTTCTTCTCGTTATCAATCACGCCATATGGCTTACCTCCTAAGTCCCCTTTTGAAAGTCTGTCTTGGTCGTTGTAAACGCTTGACTCAACATACATGATTGAATCCGTAAGCGTGTTGTCGGAAGCGTTTGAAAGCTTAACATTTCTTCTCTTAAACCAACAGTTTCCTTGAGTCAGTGTTATAGTAGTCCCTAGTTGTGTTGTGCTGTACTTACCTTCTAGGGCTCTATAAATCTTATTAGTCTGTTCTTTTTTAGGTGAGAATATTTCAACAATACATTCGTCGCCCCAAAAGTCGTCGTCCGCTGCAACGTCTTCAATTCTAAACCCTACAATATCTTTTGATTTTATAACCAAGAACTCTCCAGTTACCTTAAACTCGTCAACATGATTATGACTAAATACATTCTCATCATGTCTATGCAAGTCAATAACATCGAACACATAGTCCTCTGGGTATATCAAATCCCCGTTAGAATCTCTGTATCTAATCAATCTTAACTTGTCTCCTTCAGAAAATTCATACTCAATCTGACCAGAATCTTCTCTGCAGAAAGACTGACCCTTTCCTTGAAGGGTTCTAAGACTTAAATGTATAATATCTGAGTAAGTATCCTCAGAAGCAACCGTGGAGTCTTCCAAGTAAGCCTCACCTACAGAATACTGAACATATTCTTCAATACTATTTCCACCACTGTACACAAAGAAAAATTTATTTAGAGCGGTATCTAAATTGCTAGCAGTTATAGTTGCATCAATATAAGCAGGACCTAACTCGGAAGAATCTCTAGAACCAAGAGGCGGCACTGTTATAGAGCCTATTTCTTGAACTCCTGTTGTTCTACCGTATTGGTCTTCAAATACAACACCTAAAGAGTGTGATTCAGCGGATTTAAAGCTTTTAGAATCAATGGCCTCAATAGCCTGACTAGAGCCGTTTTTAACATCTAAGTTATTGTAAACCACATTATTAAGCAAAACGGTTTCGTTAACATCTGCTGTTGAGCCTATTAATAGTTGATTACTTCCCGTGCTTCTGTTTATCGAGTATAAATCTACATTGTACGAATCTATGTTTATAGAAAGTTCAATACCCGTAGATGTAGCAACAGCAGACATTGTAGCGTTTGCTATCCCTTGAAATGTCATCGTATATGTTGTTCCCAACTCTGTGTGAACCACTGCCGCCATAGGGATTACGGAAAATGTAAAAGACGTCCCTGTCACTGCATTTGCTAAAGCTGTGTTGTACGAGCTATAACTTGTTGTAGCTGATATTGTCGCGAACTTAAAGAACTCTTTTAGGTCAAATGCCAAAGACATGTTTACATTATTCATTGTAGTGAAAAATGCACCGCTCGAAAGATATACATCAAATGTTCTTTGAGCGTTATCGTCAATAAACAGACTATTATTAACGTCGGTTCCATCGATGTTAAATCTAATATAAGATGGTATATCGTCAGTTCCGTTTAAGAACGGAGTGACATCTTGAGTATCTATATCGATAGAGAACGTTCCATTGATAGTTTCTGGGAACCTAGCGTTTAATGGTCTTGGCTGAAGGTTAACAGACAGTACAGAAGATACACTTGGCTTGTCAAAGCCTTCTTCGTAATTTCCATAAAACAGCCTGTTAGACGATATAGTCTGAGCTTTAGACGAACGAGGAACAGCGTCTTGTATCTTATTGTACTCAGCGTCTGAAACAACAGAGTAGCTCCCGTCATTATAAAAACTTACCTTATTAAATATTTGCGTAGATGTATATTCACCTACGTAGTACATTGTATTATCGTAGACATCTCTAAAAAATAGTCTAATTTTGGGAATAGTTGTACCTAATCCCAAGCCTAAAGTACCACCACCTAGACCTATCTCTATTTTATTCTCCCTTAATAGGTAGGTCTCGGAATCTACTGTTGTGTCTAGTGTATTTGCGCTAGCAAAATTTTCGCTGTACTCACCAATAGCAGATACCTCTCCGTCTCTGTATACGTACTGCAACGCGAACTGAAAAGACTTGCCTAACAGCTCATTAGAATCTCTAGAGGTATCTGTTTTAAAATCTACGGTAGGAGCCCATGGAGCCACCTTCATTACCGTTGCTTCGTTTTGACTAGACGGATAAGTACCTAGAGTATGACCGCTATCTACATTTATTTTTTGAGGCTCATTTACGCCATCTGTAAAGTAGATGTGTAGGTCATCATCAATGACCATCCCGTCGAGGTGAAGGTGTTCCCCGCTCAATAGGATGTTGCTAGACTCAATGATTTTGGTAAACCCGCTGTCACCTTGGTTCATCTCGTAAACCGTGTGGGTTCCAAGGCTGTTATGAACAAAGACAAATAATCTGTTGGTACCCTCGTGTTCGTATGTGCCTACAACCTTGTTGGTTCCTAGACCGTATCCCAAATTCAAGGTAGCTGCAGCGTTGCTGGGTATGTTTTTAATAACACCACTATTTCCATCGACATCCTCAGTTACCCTAATGTTTAGAGCATCTGGCATCTCAGATGGTTGTATTATTTTATTATCGTCATCTATTTTTAAATAACGAGGGGTGTTCTTAATTACAGCCATGGCTTATCTAGTACTTAGGTGATTGCTTGGTATTTTTTCTAATAACAAACATTGCTTCTTCTTTGCTGAAGCTATTTAATCTTGCTTTAGCTCTACGGAACTCGTTAAAGTACTCTTGACGAGCTCTTTGTTTCTCAATGGCAGGTACATTAGACTTACGCTCAATTAAGCGCATGTAGATGTACTGACGTAGGGCCTCTTCTGTGTATACGTGTATATGAGGATTGTTCTCGCGTGCGATATCTGCAATGTACTCAACCCAGACATACTCGTCTATAGATGCTGTTGGTAGTTCTATTCTGTTTTGCTCGTGGTTAATACGGAACTCGCCCATAGCCTTAGCCCCACCATAACCGTAGAACTTACCTTCGGTTGCATCATATAAGTAGCGAGCGTTAATAAAGTTGTCAGCAGTATCATTAGTGTTTGAGCCTGAGCGTGTTACATTTCTAGCATCTTTTCTATCGTAAACCCCATCACCATCGCTGTCGATAGGATTGTTGTTAGAGTCTAAAACATAAGTCTGAGCAATATTAATATGCTTGTTTTCTTTAAAGGCGTAGAACAGCCCATCAGAACCTACAGCTCCAATTCTAAGAAAGTCTACAAAGTCATCTGGAAGGTCAACAGTGTTTAATGTCTTGTCCACTTCCATTCTGACAGACTTTATTCTCTTCATGATATCAAAGCCCATCTCACGAGCTCCTCGCAATGCTAGGTTATGTACATGGTAATCTGTTGCGTTTGACACGTAGTCATCTTCAGACAGACTCAACAAGAAGTCATTTACTACATTTTTTATAGTTACTAAATTCCTAGCCATTATTCGTATCGTTTATTAACTTCTTCGTTTTGAGAGTAGGAGTAAACCTCTTGGTCTCTCAAATTAATTCCCATCATCTTGCTGATTTCTAGTACCAATTCGGGAACATAATGGTCTGGCAATTCAAAATCTACACTTGTCAATACATCGTAAGTCTCCTCTCCGTTGACGTTTACGCGATAACCAAACTTTGGTAAACTAGCAACAGCATTCCCCGTTACTGGTTCAATGCCCTCTGGGGTCTTGTAGTATCTTAGCTTTATCTTTCTAATAGAAGTAGGAAAAACCTCTATACCTCTAGATATTAATGCAACTGGATTTTCTACCGTAGGGGCAGACAACACAGAGCGTAAAATCATATCAAGCTTCTCCTCATCGTAAACAGCTTGAATAGCAGCAGATGTACTACCGTCAAAGAACCACTGACCAGAGGTGTTTATAGATATAATTCTTGCTAAATCTAATGGTTTTTCAAAGGCGCCTTGAGCGCTTATTGATATGTTTTGAGATTTAGAAAAATAACTTAAGTCTTCTTGAAGCTGTTTTACTCTATTCTTATCTCTACCCCCGTCAACTTGACGGAGTGAATTCTTTTTATTTAACTGAAACTCACGAAAAAGATTGTTAAATATATTTAGTTGAGCTACACCAGCAAAAGCATTGAACTGAGACGGCGTAATCATACCTCTCGCATCTTTATTTGCCAAGTCTTTTAGTGTGCTGTATACTTCAAAAACAGATGCCATATCTTTAATTATTGTTACGCAAATATACAAAAAAAAGGAGTAGACCATAGCCCACTCCCTTTTCAATTATAGTTATATCGTGATTTGCGAATTACAAATTGGATAACTGACTTTCTATTTCGTTACGAACAGGATTACCTTTATCGGTCGTTAAGAACCTAACAAATACATCAAGAGTGTCTTGACCTACTGGTGTCGGCATGATTAAGGTGTTGCTGTCGTACCAGTACATTCCGTCTACAGACTGCTTAAGAATCTGAAAATCCAAGGCTGTTACTACATCTGCACGCATCTTAACCATTGGGTTATTGAACGACTGCATAAACTTCTCGGGGTTTCCTTTAGCTTGCTGTAGCAATGCTCGTTTAATCTCTAGACTAGATAAGTCTGCTGAGATACCGTACGAAAGCGCAACTGGAATAAGCTCATCAATATCGCTGATTTTAATCTTAGCAATAGCATCATGAAGCAAGAACTCACGCTCTAATTCTTTTTCTGCGTCAGCCTCGTTGTTTATCTCGTTGAAACGCTTACCCCCATTTGCTATATTGTCTGGATGTAGACGAAGATACTCTAACAAGATAGGGTCTGTTTCTGGGACAGACAACAATCCATCACGGAAAACAATCTGTTCTCTGCGTGCTACCTCGCTTTGCTCATCTCTATATACAGAGCGCTCAGCAGGGCAGTAACGAATCTCACGATTGTAACCCTTTTCTTTATCGAAAATAGTAATATTATTCTGTGGTAACTTATACCAAATACCTCCACCTTTGATGATGTTAAAAACAACAGGTTTTGGAGAAGCTGGTTTGCGATTAGCTGTCAGCTTTGTTTGAGACTTAGGGGCCGTAGCTCCTTTTAGTGCTGGTTTTGACGCAGGCTTACGCGTCACTTTCTTTTCTGCCATGATGAAATTTAATTAAAATTATTTATGTCGCAAATATAGCAAACTTTTGTGACATTTTTTTAGAGCAAAAGAAAGGGCCCCGAAGGGCCCAATCTAAAGTCTATATGAGGAAGTTATTACTTCAACAATACGTGACGGTTAGCTGCACGTGTAATCAAGTTACACTCAGAACGGTAGTTGAACTGAGCAGCATCCTCTCCGTTAGTGCGAGCACCAAGGACAGAACCTGTTAACCAGTGCTCCATTTCACGGCTGTAGCCGTTAGCAGCTTTGAAGTTCATTTCCAAAGCAGGAGACTTGTCACCTGTTTTAGCATCAGCAACCATAGCCATAGGAATCATAACACCTTTGAAAGCGCTTCCACCCAATAGGGTTGGGTCGTTCAAAAGCTTCCAGTCGTGCTTGTGGAAAGTGTAACCACCACGTCCGAATGATTTAAATCCTAATTCAACAGCCATGTCTTTATCGTTGTTGAACGCACCATAAGCGTTAGCAAGACCACCACCAGTGTAAAGACCAGCGATAGTATCATCAATAGCTAAGTCGATAGCACGGTTAACGTACATAGCGTACTCAGATGCAGCACCTTGCTTGTCCAATTCAACGATGATATCGTCGATAGCGTTCAAGCCGTTAGTAGTCAAGTTAGTTACGAAGTCGCTGTCTACAAGACCACGGTTTGCGATAGCTGCAAAGTAACCCTCACCCGAAGTGATACCACCTAGGTTTGCGTGAGAACCTGCAGTCTCACCCAACAACATCATCATTTCACGCTTGTCGATGAAACGCTTGCGAGTATCACCTTCAGACTTCAAGTACCAACGCTTCTCGCCGTTACCCAAATCAACCCAGCCGATGTTAGTTGACTGAGAACCTGTTACTTTGTAAGTCTCTTTCATAATCATGAAAGGGTTAGTGCGCTTTTGAACACCGCTTTCCAAGTAAGCAGAGCCTTGGTCTGTTCCTTGCGCGTACAAGTTACCTACGATAGGGTAAGAACCAGCAGCGATACCAGTGTAAACAGCAGTACCACTAGTTACGTCGTAGAAGTTAGTACCGTCAAACCATACACGGTCTTCACCAATCAACAATACGTCGTTAGAACGTAGTGGTTGGTTAGCAGCCAATGTATCAGTACTGCTAAATGTTACTTCAGCGTGAAGACGACCTTCTTCCCAGTAGGTTACTTCGTCTTGTACAGCTTGAGCTTTAGTAGCTCCAACCATTTTAAGGAAACCAGTAATACCTTGGTCACCAAAAGTTTTTACCAACGCAGCACGGTTGTCTGGTTGTCCTAATCCACCGTCTAGCAAGTCTGCTAGAGAGATGTATGAATCTAATGTAGGTGCTTGAAAATTTGCACCCAATCCGCCTGTTAAAGCCATAATAATTTTGTCTTAAAAATGTTAAAGTTTTTTCTAAATTTTAAAACGCATTTTGTCGTCTCCACCACGCAATGCGTCTAGAACTTGTTGGCGTACTTTGTCTTGTGCGGATGCAGCGTCTACCGATGCGCCTTTAGCGTTAGGGGTAGAAGGGTTAACAGTCTGTTTCACAACCTCCGATTGACCGTCTGATATACCTTGAGCATAAATAGCTTTCGCAATGCTGTCAATATTATCTATAATCGCTCGGTGTGCGGACAGCGTGTCAAAATCCCAATTGCCGTTGTCATCAACATAAGGGTCAAAGAACTCGTCCAACTTAGCGTTCTTGGACTTTAGAGTCTGCTTGTAGGAATCATCAAGACCGAATGAAAACGATTTGTCTTTGCCTAGTTCAATTTCTAGTGCTTCAATCGCATCAACGTTCTGACTCATCTCACTAACCCACTCCTCAGTAATAGGGCTTTCAATCTCTTGAGGCTCGCTCATCGCTTCCTGTCTAGCAGGTGCTTTATACGACTCACGAACTGTTTCAAGTTCTTGTCTTGCCTTGTTTGCATCCATCTTTAAGTTAAGTTGCCCTAACTTGATATCGTTCTCAGAGTACTCGTCTTCGTTAATCTTGTAACGAGAGTCTAACAAAAGTTGCGCATCTTCTGTAGACAATTCGGGATTCTCATTAAGAATCTTAGTCTTCATAACAGTCAAGTCATCCATTTCGGATGGGTTAAACGACTGATAAGCAAACCAATCTTCTACAGAGCGCCCAGTCTCTGAGACGAAATCAGCAATTGCCTGCACTGCAGGGTCAAGCTCAGATTTCTGCTCTTTATTTAGTAGCCCCTTTAGGTCATCAAGATTATCTAGTTCAATACCAAGCGTTTCGCTCACTGTATCTAACACAAAATCATAGTCGACTTCTGGAACTTCCGTTTCTTCAAAATCATCAGTAGTCTGTTCAACTGCTGGCTCTTCCTCAGAAATAATTTCATCTTCTTGTAAAGAACTTTCAGACTCTTGAGGGGCTTCTTCTGTTACCTCTTCGGTAACTTCTTGAGGCTGTTCCTCTGCTACGGGAGTCTCTTCCGTTTTCTCTTCAAATTGCTCTGGGGAATCAGCAAAACTAAAGCCCATTCCGCCTAAAGCGTCTTCTAATTCATTAGCCATAATATTGTATTAAATTGGTATTTAAGCGCAAATATACAAATAAATTTTGATAATTCGTTTTTATTACATACGCGCGCAGGCGCACGCACTATCTCATATACCATGGTATTGTGTGTTGCTTATAAGCAACAACACACAATACACTAAAGACATATATATCACAATAAATAGTATTGATTATTTTTGTAGTTACCTTGTTTTTATTGTTTTTATTGATTATCTTTAAATATAAAGCAAATCAAAAAATATATACTATGTTACGTTTATTAAGTACTATTACATTTCTAATCTGTATTTCTTTTATTGAGAGTAAAGGTGATATAAAGAATAGCATATCGTTAGACGATGCGTACGTATTAACTACAGACTCCGTATGGGAAACCGTATTCAACATTTGGGCACACGACGTTACTGAAGGTCAAGCTAGAATGCTTAGCGAGTTTGGAATGGATGCAGATTCTATTTGGACAGAGGTAGAAAATGGATGGAATGCAATATACATCACTAACGAAGCATACGATACGGTAGCGATACACGAGATAAGCCCTGAAGGTCAGGTAGGATACCAATTTTTAATTTGGACTGAAGAATGAAAGAAACAGACAAAGAAACTCTAGAGCAACGTTATGCTACTATGAGCAACGCAAGACTTGAAGGCGAGACATTCGAGGAATACAAAGAACGAAGGAAAGCAACCAACTATGCAATCCGACAACATTTAAAAGGAGTTAAAATAAAATGAGACCAATTAGCAAAATAATTTTACATACATCATACACTCCTGCGGGAAGAGAACACGATGTAGACGATATTAGAGCATGGCATAAAGCCAAAGGGTGGAAGGATGTCGGTTACCATTACATCATTAAAATTGACGGAACCATAGAGCAGGGTCGTCCGTTAGATAATATCGGAGCTCATTGTAGCGGACACAACCAAGGTAGCATCGGAATCTGTTATATCGGAGGAATGAGTGCAAACGATAGAACACCAGAAGACACAAGAACTGAAGCACAAAAAACAGCTTTAAGAAATCTTATTCATTCTTTAGACTTAGTATTCGGTGGATTAACCGTTCACGGTCATTCGGAATTCTCTTCTAAACCATGCCCCTGCTTTGATGTAT
>Ga0208767_1003723_pt1 | contig 10978 bp, 17 predicted proteins | sample VirMetDEL_Mar_21_FD_184514 | JGI IMG/M metagenome (GOLD analysis project Ga0208767, IMG submission 184514) | Aqueous microbial communities from the Delaware River and Bay under freshwater to marine salinity gradient to study organic matter... | ecosystem: Environmental > Aquatic > Marine >... | reverse complement strand
AGTTGAGCCATCATCATTTGTTCCATCTCTTGTGGAGATTTAGGACCTTCATTACCACTATACTTTATAGATGGTGCGTTAGTCTCTAGCTCTTCTGAAATTTGTATATCTGTTATTGCCATGGTTTTGCTACTTTACTTGGTTTTTGCGAACAAATCAAGAGCTGGCATGATGACTTTTACATCTCGCCTTACGTCTTCTTCGGGGATATTAGCAGCTTTTAAAGCTTCTTCATCCTTATAAATTTCGCCTGTTTTATTGTTTGATATTGTAGTTATGATCTCTTTTGGAGTCAGCATTTTTATTTCACTCATTATGTCGTTACCTCTTTCTTAATGTTTAGATAGCTAATAGCTACATCAAACGAGTCTGTTGTGCTTGCTTGAACTGTAAAAGTTTTACCACCTTCTACTATTAGCGGTTGGGTTAATAATTCTGTTGTAGTATTAGCTGTTAATTGTGCTGATTTAATAGCTGTAATACTATTGTTTGTAACAGTCACTGTTGGTGTACCAGCTGATGTAACTAATATTGATTTAATAACTATTGTTTCATTGACTGCAGGAACACCTGAACCAAGAGGTGCAAGTGCGCCACCTGTTGTACTATTATCTACTCCTACAAATTTATATTGGTTTACTACTGCCATTAATCTAAAAAGAAACTTCTAGCTTCTATCTCCTGTTTTAATTCTTCTTGAAACGTAGTGTTTAATTTCTCTAACACTGCATCTAAATCTCGCACAAGTGATTGTGCTACGTCTTCTTCATACTCTGAACTTGCTCTAGTTAGTGACTGTACTATCTTTGCCATTATGTATATAACCTATTTATCATTGCTATAATTGCTGGGTCTAACTGACCTTGTTTGTCTTGTCTAAATTGATTATCAACTCTATATCTTTGTAAAAAATCTGACATTGAAGCATCCATTCCACCGCCAGTTACATCATCTTCTGTAACAACTTCTCCTGATATGTCCATCATATTGGGAGAATATAAATCCATAATTCCATCGCCTCCACCACTATCAGTAGTACTGGGTCCTACCGTAGGCCCTAAACCTAATAGATTTCTAGCTTGTGCAGTTTGCAATGCTGTTTTACCTACATTATAAATTTGTGCACCTGGAAGTAAATTTTTCAAACCCATAGATTTTCTTTGAGCGTTAAAGTTATTAAGAAAACTTGTAATAGTATCTTTTCTTTGTAATGTTGGTACGTTTACTTCTGAGTCTGGATCTCCAAAATGTGACATGTCAACTGTTGGAGCAGGACCTGTTATGTCTGCCATAGTTGGTCTGTCAACCCCTTCACCACCTCCAGGAGGTCCGCTTGGTCCGCTTGATGCTCCCATATCAGCTCCACCACCAAATTGAAACATCTGTCTAGCTTGTTGTAATCTTGTAATTGACATTATCGTCTTCCTCCAGTTTGTATGTCTAACCTAAAAGTCCCTAATTTCCAACTAGTATCCACTGCAGTGTTAGATATGGTAAGAGCTATAGCTCTAGCTCTAGCTCGTGTGTCTACTTTTGTTGTGCTAGATGTAATACTGAATGGTCCTAATGATGAGCTAACTGCTGTATCACTAGGATAGTTTCTTAAATCTAATTGTATAATAGAAGTTCCTTGTTGAGATATAAAGTCAGGTATAATTCTACTTACTCTCATAATATTTTCACCATCACCTCTAAGGTCACCCAAGTTTGTTGCAGCTCCTCTTACAACTTTTTGTGTAATATCATAATCACCGGATGTAATGTTAGCAGGGATAGCTGTTGTAACACCTAACCTTACTTGGTTAACACCTGTTTCATGTTCATAGTAATATGAAATACCATCTGTATTACCAACTACATCAAAAGAACTATCTGTTCCTGCATCATATTGAGTAGCATGTGGTAAACCAAATACAGCTGAGTCTTGCCATGTTGTTCTGATAAATAAAGGACTTGCGTTTACAAACCATATAGGTCTTTTAGCTGTTGAATCTAGATAACTATATGTAACTGATTGTGTATTTACATTAGAACCAGCTTCTGGATAAAACCAAGTTACTTCACCGAACAAGTTATTTATTCCACAATATACAAATTGATTAGATGTTGTGTTAAGGTTATCATAAACATAGTCTTCAACTAAACAATCCATAGATTCTAGTTTACCAGTGTACCTAAAGAAACCATTGTCAGACATCCAGTACGCAGCACCATCAACTTCTGCCGCTGCATTCTTACCTATCAGTCCACAGTTATTTCCAACTTGTTCATAAGCAAATGTAAAAGGAGTTCCAACAAATCTCATAGTAAATAAAGATGTATCGGACCAAATGTATATTGCATTTCTACCAAGTTTCGCACCCATGATCCGTGATCCGGCGGCCAGTCTTTGTGTACCAGCACTATTTTCAGCTGTTGGTGTGTAGTCATTAATATTTTCTTGAGACGAGAATCTTATAAACATATCGTCTTGTGTAGCCTTGTTACCTATTGTTGTTTCTGTACCAAAAAATACTAAGTGACGATCGGGCGTTGACACTAACATATCACGTGACGCTGTTGGTGCACCTGATATAATTGTAGCTCGTGTTGCTGTTGCATTTGATGCATCAGCATTCCATTCAAAACATTCTCCATTAAATATTAAAGCAATTAGTGTGCTACCTAAATTGTCCAAAGACCATAGACCAGGTTCTGCAACTTTATCCGTGGTTGATGCTGCTTGGCCCCAGGCTGAATAACTACTAAAGTTAGTAACTGTTGCACCATTACTGTGAGAGGCGTTAGTTGTTCCTCTAACATTTCTAGTGATGCCAGTAAAACTTGTAGATGTAATTCCTGTGTACGATATTTCTTCGTTATCTACTTGTATAAAATTTGTTCCTGTGCTTGGAAATCCAGTTGTGCTAGCTACATTAATCGTGGTTCCTGTTCCACCAGTTCCAGCAGAGTCAGCGTTTAATGCTCCATTTAAAGTTGTTGTTTGTGGATTTGTAACTGTTCCTCCCCATTGAGATATACCATAACCAAAAACTCCAATTTGTTCAGCAGGTCCAACGTGGTAGTATTGAAAATAAGTTATGCCTCCAGATGTCGTTGCTCCTGCTCCACTTTCATTACTGTCCATTGTAATAGTAAGTGTGGTTGTAGTTGGAACACTAGTGATCATAAATTTTCTATCGCAAAAATCAGAAGATCCAAAATTAGAACCTGTAATAGCTGTAAATGTAGAAGGGTCGCCAAACAATATAATGTCACCTACTTGAAAATTGTGTGCGGAAGAAAATGTCATTGTCACAGTAGGCTCTCCATTAGTTGTACTAAATACATTTGTAATAGCTGTGCCTGATGGATTAGTTAAAGGATGTATATCGTAGTAAACTCCTCCAGAGTATACGTATAAAATTCTGTTGGTACCAATAGCTGCATATTTAATACCTTCTTTATTAACCATATGATGCAATCCTCTTGCAGCACCTGTTAATTTTTTGTCTCCTAATTGAGACCAACCACCTATCTTTTCAGGTGTACCATATCTAAAACGAACGTTCTCACCTCCTGTCCATTGAGACTCGGCTCCTGTAGATGTAACTTGTTTATTGAATCCTGGTAAAAAACCTAATTTTTGTAGCATAGTTTCTCACTATATATTCTTTTTAATTTTTTGGTAGTTTAATATTAGCAGTATTGAGCAACGCTGTCTATGTTCATAGTAAGAGACATTTTTTTATCTTTTTTGCTTACCACTTCATGATAGACATTTTTAGGAGAAATTAAAGTTTTTTGAGGAGAAAGCTTTATTTTTTGATCTCCTACAATCCAATCTGAATTACCGTAAATTTGTTTTACAAAAACATCATAGTTGTGATGATGAGCTGGAAAACTGGCTCTTTTTCCTGGCCGACTAAAATAAAGATTACAATTAGGAATAAATCCTAATTCTTTTAAAAAAGTTTTAGATAATTTTCTTAAGTCTTTATGTATGTCTATAATGTTTGAAATAATTGTCGTGTAGCCCAATTCATATATTTCATGCCATTTATCATAATCTAAAAAACCATCATCAGAAAAAAAAGAAAGTGTCTTATATCCTGTAATATTTATTACTTCTATAGAAGGTTGATTATACATAGGATAAACTTTTGGCCACCTTTTTCTTATTTTTAGAATTTCAAGTATTTCTTCTTCAGTAATATTGACTTTAATATTTTCTAAAATTTTTAGTATTTTATCTGCTTCTTTGTAATCTAAAAAAAGTTCCATATTAAATTTTGTATAAATTAAAAGCTAAAGTTATCCTTGTTTTGTTTTCTTTTAATGTCTCTACCTCATGAATAGTATTAGAAGGAAATATTAAAACTTCTGATTTTTTACCATAATAAGTTAAGTCACTAAATTTAGTTGGACAATCGAAACAATCTGTATAATAAATAACTCCTGATAAAGTACCAGCGTGTCCATGTTTAGAATTCTTAGAATTTTTATGAGCAAAATTTACCCAAAAATCATAATGGTCAAAATGATCAGTATTTTTTCTAATTCTAATTTCTCTTTCAATTGGATTTGAACCAAAATAATGTTCTCCTAATTTTATTAAATAACCAAACATTAAAGACGATTCAAATAAACTTGTATCAACACTTACTTGATAAGAATTTTTACCGTGGTTATTATGCTCTACTAAAAAATTATATTTTGATTTTCTTTTTTTATCTGCTTTTTTTACAAAAGCATTTAATTCTTCAAATATTTCTGTAGGAAGTTTATGTTTTAAAATAGCTTTTGTTAAAAACTTACTATCTTTAAATAAATTTATATTTGAATATTCCATTCTAGTTTTTCTATAATACTTTCTAAATATATTTTTTTCAACTTATGTTTTATAACATAATTATTTAATTCTTCAACATCTACTATTATATAATTTTTATTTTTTTTAAAAACAATTTTATCTGCTTTAGATTTTATACTAATTTTTTTACCTATTTCATTATTAAAATGACTTACGGGTCTTGTGTCAAATTTAAATTGTTGATTAGATTTATTTTTTAAAACACCTTGTATATCCCATAGCTGAGTAGTTTTTTCTTTTTCGGTAGCGTATTTAATATTATCTATATGTTTCAAAAAATCTTTCATTTAAATATGTCTTCTGTTTTTTCATTACAAAACAATTCAAAATTAATGGAGATTCTATATTTTTCTGTATTGGGTTTTTTAGGTGCATGTCTTAAGTAACTAGGAAATATAATAAAATCATTTTCTTTAGGAAAAAAATCAAATCTATTTTTATTATGCTCAAGCTTTAACTGACATTTTTCTTCATTCGGAATACTTAAATAATAAACTGAATTAATAGAACAAGTACTTTTGTGATCATGCCATACTTCGTGGTAATCATTTTTATTAGTACAATAAACCCAAGCCTTGTAAGTATTGTCTTTATGTAAAGTAAATTTGTTTAGTAATTTTTTACTGGCATCTAAAAACTTTTTATACATTATTTTATTAAATGACTCATTTATAAATTCTACATTATGTTCGCCATAATTATTATTATTTAATTTAATTTTAGGCGTTAATATTTCTTTAATTAAATTTTCTTTTTGCGTAGGTATATAAAAATTGTTTATTACAAATAAGGGTAAATTATTCATCTAAAATGCCTATGTTAAAGGCAACACTTATTCTTGGTTTTTTGTTTTTATTAGGCTCTGCCATATGTAAGGCTCCTGGAGGAAACAATATTAAATCATACTTCTGAGGCATAAAAATATATTTTGAATAAAAATTAGGGTTGTCGAAATAATCAAGACCACTCCCTTGAAATCTTCCGTAATCATTATTTAAAAAAACTAATCTACCGCTATCTTTAGGAACCTCAAGATAATAAACACCAGACAAAATTATATTTTGTGAAGGGTCTACATGATTATGTAAAGAATTATAATCACCTAATTTATTTTCATTAATCCACCAAGAATGATTATATATTTGATGTTTATTGTTTTTTGGATTTAATTTTTCACAAAATTCTTTTGAAGATTTTAAAAAAACATCATTACAAATATCTACTTCATTTAAAGATTTAAAATTGTAAGTTTGATAACCTCCTTCGTTACTTATATTAACTCCTTTTTTATTTATTTTTTTTTGATTTTTTAAAATTTGTTTAAAGAAATTAACGTGGCTATCGTTTTTAACCTGTGTTGTATATACCGATGTTTTAAATATGTCTGTGATCATTTAATTATATGTAGTTAAAGTTAATATTAATTCTAGCATCTTCATCTGTACACGTAGCGCTACAATGTTTTAAAGATGGATTAAAAAATAGAGCTCTGTTGGCAACACTTTTTATTTTTTTTCCGTCATTCATTTTTGTGTAACCATTGTTAGTGTTTACACAAAAGATAAATCCTTTATGAGAAAAATCATAATCAATATGGTAATCATGTTCTACTGTTTTTTCTGTTTTAGTATATAAATTTGCTTTGATTCTAATAATTCCATTAGCTTTAATTTTATTTACTAGGTCTTCAATTAAATTACTAAAGCCAGAACTTATTGCAAAATCTTTGTAAAAACTATGTGTAAAATATATACCATCTTTTTTACTTCCTACTCCTTTAGTATAAAACCAAGGAAATTGATCATTTGTCATAATTTTATTTAGTTTACTAAATTCATCATTAGACAAAAAATTATCTATAACTTTATATGTATCACTCACTTTTATAGTTCTTCTAATAATAGTTCTAGTTGTCCTATTTTATCTAAATATTCTTTGTTCATTTTTAAAAGAGCGTCTCTTTCTGCTTTTAATTTATGAACATAAAATCTAGATTCTTTGTTTAATAAAAGAAGTTCTTTGTTTAATTTAACTTCAGATTGTTTTACCATTCTTTCTGAAATAACTTCTTGTTTTAATTTTTCTATTTCTTTTTTTAATTTGTCTATTTCTTTTTCCATTACTTTCTTCCTTTAAACCAATCAGGTAAACCTATAAAAGGTCTACTATCATATTTATTTTTATGTTTATAGTCTACGTTATTATAATGTAAAAAAACTTGAACACAAGTATCACCAGTAAATTTTTTTCTATAATGTTCAAATAGATAACCTTTATAAATTAACATATCTCCGGGTTTTAAAACAATTTTTTTACCTTCTTTTTTGGAAGGAATATAATCTTTGTTTTTGCCTGGTGTTACTCGTTGACCTTCTTTTGCGCTTTCTAAAATATAAATAGGCCAAGGATCTCCACCTAAGTTTAATGTAGTTGAAATTTCACATTCATGTCTATCTTTGTGTCGTTTTAATTCATCTCCTTTAGTATATATTCTTGTATAAGAATAGTTTGGAATTAATTTTTTATCTGTGTGTTTTTCCATAACAGGCAATAAATCTAACAATAAAGTTTCCATCGCAATATCTGCATAATGAGAGTAAGCATTAGGACATTGAAAATCTCCGAATGTTCCATAATGAGTATCAAAGTCTGCAATAAAAGTATCTTTTATTAATTTAGCGGTTACTTTCTTTTTAAGAGTTATATAATTGTATAGATGATTAACCAGCTCTTGCGGTATAATATTTTTAATTATTTTATAATTTTCTTTTTTAGACATAAGGTTTTCCTAAACACCAAGATACTAACGAGTGTCTATTTCCTTTTGTTACAGGTTTGACTCTATGATAAACAAAACTAGGAAAAACAATAATAGATCCTTTAGTGCTAAATGATTTATCTGAAACAATATTAGAAGTGTTTTCTTTTGTAGAATTTCTAAAATCAAATTCTAATTCACCTCCTTCGTATTCTGAAGGATCAGACAATTGTATGATACAAGATAGTTTTCTTATTTTACCCCTAAAGCCTTTAAATTGATGATTATCTGAATAAGGTACAGGAAAAGCATCAGCATGCCATGTGTAATGTTGTGTTTTTTTATAAATAGTAAATTGACAACTTTCTGTAAAATCATATTCAAAATTCCAACCTGCATTATGATTTGCTTTTGAAACAAATTCATTAACAGTTTTAAATATCCAATTTTTATCTAAAAAAGTAACGTTTGAATTTCTAGTTTTTTTTAAATCTTTAATAACTTTTTTAGTTAATTTTTTATCTTTTACATTTCCTGTAACTGCTATATTTGAATTTTGTTGTAACCCGGTTTTTATAACATCGTCACAAAATTTATCAGAAAGAACTCCTTTCCAAAACCAATAGTAATATTTAAATATCATTTCTTTATTTGTTATAAATATAACTTTAAGAAATTAAATCAAGAAAATTTTAATTAGGAGTAATCGTATCAGAAGCAGCGGTAAACGTACCATAAGAATCCCAACTATTTGTATTCGGATTCCAATGATCTACTTCTTGAACATCGTTTTCATCAACAGGGTTTTCTAAATATTTAAGTCCCTGCCATACTTGTAAATCTTCATTCCAACCGATACTGTAGTTATCATCTTCTGGTTCTGCAGTTGGTGCATCCCATAAATAAGTTGTATTATTTAAAGTCCAAGAAGGATAAGGTTTCTCATCAATAAAAGCATCTGCAGTAGGATCATATGTTCCACCTATACCTGCAAAATTTTTTCTTCTAGGAGTTCCTCCTTGAGTGTGTTGTCCGCCATAAGTGTTTATAGAAGTTTGAACCCATCTAACTCCGTTTTCAGATAATGGACAAAAAGTTATTATGTATTCTTCAGATGCTGTAGAATATTCAGGTCTTGCTTCAGTAAAAATATCATCACCTACTTTTATGACTTTTATGACTTCATTATTTGAATTTATTTCTGCAAAATGTGCCATAATTAATCCGCTTGAATCGTTCCTGTTACAGTCATTGTAATAACAACTGTTCCATCTGGTTGAGCTGCTACTGAGTTTGAACCTGGAGCAGCTGTGTAAGTATAGTCTCCTGGGCCTCTTAAAATAACTCTTCCTCCGCCGCCGGTGCTTCCTCCGCCGCCTCCACCAATTCCTGTTGGTCCACCATATTGTCCGTTAGATCCTGGCTGTCCACCACCACCCCCAGCATATCCAACTGAAGATCCTGTAATACTGTTTGCCGCGCCGTCTCCACCTTTACCGCCTGTTGGTGTTAAAGCAGGTCCGGGACTACCATTTTGTGATGCTCCTCCGCCACCAGCTCCACCTGGTTGTAATGGATAATTTTGTCCGCCACCGTTTCCTTCAGGTGGACTATAACCTCCAGCGTTTCCGGCTCCACCCCCAGCTTGTGGGTTTCCTGTAGAAGCTCCTCCGCCAGATCCTCCTGGCCAACCCGCTGTAGTCCAGCCAGGTGGTTGAGTTGGAAAAGCGCCTGCTGGGCCTCCTCTTCCTCCTCCTGTTGATGAAATGTTAAAACTTCCTCCAGTAGATGTAGAATCACTTCCTCTTTGTGTTCCAGGTCCTGCAGCAGCTCCAATTGTTACTGGGTAAGGTGTTCCAGCAACTAATTCCATTTGAGTTCCACCAGGAAAAGATGTTCTATATCCTCCTGCTCCGGCTCCTCCTTGTTGTCCGCCACCACCTCCAGCAACAACTAAGTAATCCATTAAAGGTGGTCCTTTAGAACCACCAGCACCAAATCCTAAGACTTGATAACCAAAAGATTTACCTCTTCTTGATTTTATATTTTTTGTGCTCTTACCTGAAGTAAGATTGTTTTTTAAATCTCTCATATCTAAATTCCTTATGCGTCGTTAGCTGCATCAGTAGTGTAGAATATTTTAATACCTAAAACTCTTGCATCGGCACTAAATGTATCTCCGCCTGCGTTTGCATCTCTGAATAACTGGAAGTAACTTAATTCTCCTGCGGCAGGAGTTCCTGCAATTGTCATTGCACTACTTTCAGCTGAAATTTGTTGATCTTCAACAGTTCCTATACCTGCATCTGTAATATTTACAGCTGTTCCGTATGCAACGTCAATTGTATCACTATCTCCACATGCTACACCCTGTAAACCAAAAATACAGTCCCCTGTATTAGTTGAAGCTGGTGTCCAATATACTTGATAAGTTACTGTTCCTTCATTCCATGATTTAGGCATGGCTATTGAAAATTGTGCAAATTCATCTGTGCTTGCATCAAAGTCTAATACTTTCATATCAGGTCTTGTTGCTGTTGTTTCAACTTGTTGTGCATCTGCAGGATTAGTTGTAGCTCCATACATTGCAGCAGCAGGAACCCATATAGTTTCTTTACCTGCAATTTTTAAAGCTGAACCATTTCCTTGTAAAGTACCTGTTCCTTTTGGAACAAGGTTAAGACTTACATTAGTCTCACCAGCAGCAGTAATACTAGGTGCATTACCTGTAGCAGCATTTGCTAATGTAATTTCATTAACAGCTGAACTTGTTGCAGTAAGATTAATTAATTCATTTCCATTAGTATCTAAAATGTTAGTACCAATTTTAGGAGAGGTTAAAGTTTTGTTTGTTAAAGTTTGTGTGCCAGTAAGAGTTACATCACCATCACCAAAACCTAAAGTATATATGTCTGGGTTAGTTCCGTCATTTGCTGTAGCAAATACAAGTTGGTCGCCTTTGTCTGTTGCACCAAAAGTAAATGTATCTCCTGATCCAGAAGCATATTTAAATTGTACTGTGTAAGCACCTGATGTTGAATTTCTTAAAAAATAAAATGTTTGTGCATCTAAAGGAATTGTTACGATTTGGTTTCCAGTAATAGAACCTGTAAACTCAATCATTCTGTGAGACATAACTGCACCAGTCGATCCATCAGAAACTGAAAGAGCTGTAGTTTGTGCTCCACCTGCTATAGATTGTGCAGAAAATCCACCTGAAATTTGTTCTATTATATTTAAGTTGGTGTTAGTTTTTGTTCCCCATGTACCGGCGTTTTCACCAGTTGCCATTAGTTCTACACCGAGAGCCGTATAAGTTGATGCCATAATTTTGTTCTCCTAATTAGTATCTTTTTTTAATTTGTTTT
>Ga0208767_1003720_pt1 | contig 10979 bp, 7 predicted proteins | sample VirMetDEL_Mar_21_FD_184514 | JGI IMG/M metagenome (GOLD analysis project Ga0208767, IMG submission 184514) | Aqueous microbial communities from the Delaware River and Bay under freshwater to marine salinity gradient to study organic matter... | ecosystem: Environmental > Aquatic > Marine >... | reverse complement strand
TATCTACTCCACCAGAATTAGTATTTTTTACTTGTAAATCAGCGTCAGCAAAAAATTCAAATGGAACAGCAAATGTAGTTTGACCACTACTTGCAGTATATTGTATTCTTGGATCAGTTGCCGATATTGTTATACTCATCTTAGTCCTTTTTGTTCTACCTCGTCAAATAATGAATCTAAAAACCATACATTCTGAAACGGTAAAAGTCTACGCACATTCCTTGCTGTGTGATGATTGTACTTACCTGTACCCCAACTAAACGCAATATCTGCTATATTTTCTAATTGAGAAGCTGTTGGGCCAAGAACATCAGCTATTGGCATACCATAAGGCCCAAGATTTTTTCTTTGATTATATGTTCCATATGGTTTTTTAGCTCCTAATAATGGTCTAAATCCTATTTGATTATTACTAAGTCTTTCAACCGCATTATTAATATCTGAAAAATATCCACCTAAACCAGATCTATCAAATGCATCTACAAGTTTTTGACCAGTAGGTTTTTTAGAATAATCCCTATTAAATGCTTTTTGTCTATATGCATCTACCATAGCACCAGCTGCCATTAACATTAAAATACTTTGCATAAATAATGCGTCTTTTTCTTGCAAACCTCTAAACAACATTCTTTGTGTAGAAGCTATACCAAATTTTTTAAACTGTAATAATATCCCACCTAGTTCAGTATTTGCCCATAATGGCACATCACCTTTGCCAGGTGTTACAATATCTATTTTTGCTTGTTTACCTAATGCAGCATGAAATGCTTTTGCTGCTTCTATACCATCATCTGTTTGATCCCATACTTCTGTATTACCAACTCTCATATGTTTATAATTATCACCTACAGATTTCCATGATTTAGCATTTTTACCATATCCATGTTTTGTATATTGCGTATATATTTTTTTTGCTAGATCATCTGTTATACCAAGATTTCTTAATCTCATTTTATTAACTTTATCTAATTTCCCAGTAAGAACTAATTTTTCAATTGATTCTAACATTCTAGCTCCATTAAAATATACTGCCATTGTTTTAACGCCTGTGTTCCATGGATTACTTAAATTTAAAAATGTAAAATATAAATTACCTACTGAGCTAACACCTCTTTCAAATTTATTAAAAACTCCAAATGCATCATCTATTCCATACATTGACATAGCTCTTTGACTTGTTGCCATATCTAATGCTTCACCACCAAGATTAGCTGATCTATTTGACATTTTGTATATTTCTTTTGCCATTCCACTAGAATACATTTCCCAAGATAATTTAAATGTTTTACCAACACCATTAATAGCAACTAATCTAGCAGTATCTACAACTTGACTTAATCCTGTCAACATACTCATAGCATTATATAATTTAGCTATTCTTATTCCTCTACTTATAGCTCTATTAGGATCTTCTGGTAATCCATAAGTACCTCTAGATAATGCTATTGAAGCATCTAAATCTTCTAATATTTCATCTTTTTCTTTAATTAATTTTTTAGTTTTAGCAGTCATAACTTTTTTACCATTTACAACTTTTAAACTATCTTCAATCATATCATCATATTCTTCAGCTATTTGTCTTATACCTACAATATGTTTACCAGCTTGATAGTTAGATCCATATCCCATAGGATCACCAAATCTTTTTGTTAATTCAATATCTGGTATTGTTTGATTGTAATACATTCTATTAATTATATTAATATCTTTTTCAATAAACCCAGCTGCAGCTAATTCTTCATAATCAATATTTAAATTTCTTGCTCTAAATCTAGATGATATTCTATCCATCTTAGTTAATAGTTCTGTTTCTAATAATTCTTTTTGATTAGAATCTAATGTAGAATATCTTGATAATCTTTTAAATTGTCTGCTTAAATTTTCAAAAGCTATATATGGTTGATACTCTATAAAACTTTCAATAACTTTATCTATTTCATCATCTGATAAATTTAATTTAGATCTTTCTATTGATCTACGCATTATTAATTCAAAATCTTTAAACCTTCTAACTATTTCATCTTTTTTGTAAATAATAGGTACATAAGTTTCTTTTCTTAATATTCCATTTTCTTTTATATCATCTCTTACTTTTTCTAATCTTCTTATTCTTGCAGCTATGTTTGCTTTAACATCTGCTTTTTTTACAGTTACTTCTAATAGTTCTAAATATTGTATTTGTGTATTTACCCATGCTGGAACAATTTCTAATGATTCATATTCTTTACCAATAGTATCAAAAAAATCATCAGATCCTTTTGACGCTTTAATTACTTCAGGTTCTACATTTTTATCACCTAGTCTATGCATAGTAATTTGTTCTCTAAATTGTTTTGGAGAAAGAATTTTTGCATTACCTTTATTAGTTCCTCTTTTCATATCTAATGTTCTTTCAAAAAAACCTTGTGGTTTTAAACCTACTCTTTTTAAATACTCAGTATATGCTCCTTCAATAATTGTAGTATTTTTTAAAACAAGACTTGTAAATCTAGCAGCTATATTTCTTTCTATTGTTTGAGAAACACTAACTCCATCTTTAGCATTTTTAACTTGATATAATGGATTGTCTAAAACATTTTCTATAAATATTTGAGCATTACTTATTCCTTTTTGCAATACTCTAACTACTGGATTCATAGGGAAATCTTCTGCTATAAATCCTAATCCAGTTTTTTTTATTTTATTTAATGCTTGTATTTCTTCTTCTTTTAATAAATCATTATTTTTTCTTGCAGCTGCTCCTACACTATATTTACTATCAAAAATAATTTCATCAGTTTTATCTAATGCATTAGCATTATCATCAAATTTTTTACCTACACTTTTAGGAATACTAGGAAACATAGCTGGTATAATAAAACCACCAGCACTAATCAAAGCTGTTTCATGCATTGGTCTTTCATCAGTCAACATTCTTTTTGATAATTCTTCAGCAGTTACTATACCACCAAAACCAGCAGCTCTTTTTAATCTACTACCACTCATTAATAAACTACCAGCTTTTGTAAAAGCAAACAAACTAGAAGGATCTAATAAACCACCAATTACTCTTCCAATAATATAAGCTGGAGATCCACCAACTTTTTGTTGTTTTTCTATAAATTTTTTAATTAAAACTTTAGTATGTTCTGCATTATTACTATGCATAAAATTACCAATGTAATCTTGATATTGATCTAATTGAGGATCTGCAAATATATTATAATCAGGATCATAGTCATACATAGAGGTATCACCTCTAACAGCTTTTGCAGCATATAATGCTCCAAGAGTAAAAGTATTTTCATCAACTACTCCTGTACCAAAATTTACACCAGCTTGATAAATATCTTCAAAAGCAGAAGTTCTATCAACTGGTTTTATATCTTTGTATGTTCTAAAGGAACGACCAAAACCAATACCTATTTCAGGCATTATTTTTCCTCTACATTATTAGTGTATTGACCATTTGCCCAAGCTAATAATATTTTTGCCCTTTTATCATTACGAACAAAAATACCAGATTTTTTGTCATCTCTTGCTGCTAAACCATCATTATACAATTCTTGTAACACAGTTACTTTTCTTGTTGCGTAATTAGAATCTTCTTTTCTTAATGCACTTCCATCATTTGTGTATGCAGTATATGTTCCTAAATAAGACTTATCACCTGTTTTAATATAATTAGCTAATGCTTCTGTAAATGCTGGGCCTAATAATCCTTGATATTGCATATCTGCTAATACAATTTGTAAATGACTATTTTTAACTCCACTTATATCTACATCTAAATTTTTCATTTTTTGTTTAGATATTTTTTTTGCTTCATCTACTTTTATTCTAGTAATAGCATCACCATCTTCTTTTGTAATTTTTTCAGTTTTATTTTTTAATTTTTCTATATTATATCCTCTACTAACCAGTTCATTAATAACACCTTTATCATTTAAAGATAATCCATATCCAATAGTAATATCACCTTTTATATTTTCATATGCTTCAAATTTAAATATACCACCTTCTTCATTATCAATAATAAAATTATAAGCACCATCAGTATATGTAATTCCTAATTTATTACCTTCATTAATTTTTTTTAAAACTTTTTGAGATTGTTCTTCCCAGTTATCATAATTATAATCTAGGCCGGGAATTAAACTTGCTACTTTTTCTGCTCCTTCTTTACCTAAATTATGAATATCATTTTTTAATTTAAACATGGTAAATCTTGTAAATTCTGCAAGTTGCCTTCTGCTTTGTGTTATCCAACCGTTTCCTGTTCCTATTGTTTGATCATATGTTTTTTTTCTGTCTTGAAACCCTTCTGACCATTCAGAACGATATGCATCATTTCTTAAATTATCAGGACTAAATTGTAAATAATCAGGTTTACTTCCTGAAAAATCATATGGAGCATATAATGTATCTTCATCAGGATTAGATAAATCATAAAATGTTCCATCACCATCATAATCAATTCTTATTCTATATGCTGGTTTATCAATTCCTGAACTTTTATCATAAGTAAATCTTATTCTTTTATCATCAATCATTTCAAATAAATTATTTTGATCCATAAAATCTTCAGTAATATTCATTTCTCTTCTTATTTCTTCACTCATACCAAACAATCTATTTTGTATAGTTTTTACTGCATCAGTTTTTATTTCATCTTCAGTAAGATATTTACTGTATGTTTGCATAATAGGAAATTGTACTAATTCTTTTGCCATATTATTCAAACCCATACCCTTCAGCATTAATATCACTAAGAGCAAAATTAATAATTTCATTAATGTCATTTTCAATTTCTCTTTTAGTTCTTATTTTTAATTCTTTTTCTGTTATTGGTTTACCTCGTGTTTTATAATATGAGATCATATAATTAGGCAATCTATCTAATAATTCTTCTACCATAGAATCCATTTGTAATTGTTCTTTTTCTTGATCTGTTACTACAAATTCTCTTAATATAGGTATATCTATTAATGGCTTTACTGCTGGCTCTTTAAGTATTCCAGTACCAACATTTGTTCCCATATTTATACCAAACACTGATATAGCTGCCATTTCCATTTTTGATTGTAATTGGTTAGCTAATACATCTTCATCTAATAATTCTAATTTTTGATTAAAAACAGTTAATAATTTATCTGATTCATCTTGTGTGTATTCATTATGTAATTCAAACCAATTTTTAATAAAATCACTTTCAACAATACCTCCACCTTCTCCAGATCCACCTAAAGTATTTTCTCTATAACTTTTATAATCTTTATAAAATTCAGTAAGCAACATTTCATCTTCAGAAGATAAACCTTCTATTGACATACCTTTAACCGAAGGTACATCTTCTTTTAACGATTTTACCATACCAGCTATTTCTACAAGAGTATCTCTATTACCTTCTTTTTCTAAATTTAAAGGATTGTTTAAATTTTCTGTTATATATCTTGTTAATACTGGAGGTACTACTCCCATATTTATTGCATATTGTTTTAATTTATAAAAATCACCTTCCATAGCTTCTTCATTATTCATCATAGCAAAATCATATTCTAATGATAATCCATCTGACGTTTTACCTGTCATATCATAAATATGTTGTTCTATAATTTGATTTTTAATATCAGCTTCATTAATCTCACTTTCAGGTATTCCTTCAGCTAACATTAATTCTCTTATTCTACCTATTGTTCCTATCCAACTTTTATTATATTTACCTAAATTATAATCTTTATTTTTATACATAATTTGAGTTGTGTCAGTATCAGAAGTGTAAAGTATTTTACTTAAAGCACCTATAATATTACTTTTAGTATTTGCTGTTATAATTCTTTCTCTATCTTCTGTTGTTGCATCAATAGCATTTAAACTTCTTGTTAATTCTTCATTAGTATATGTTGTATATGGTTTATTAGCACTTGCTTCCATAGCATTTATATTTCTATTATATGTAGCAGCAATTGCATTTTTTATATTGTTTTGTTCTGTTGTCATTTGATTATGCATATTATCTACATAACTAATTGCATTTTCTTGTAACCCTATTCTTTCTTCATTTGTTGTATTAGTTAATGTAGTAAATCCATCAAGATTATCTACATCAGGATTATTAATATATTCTTTCATATTTTTTTTAATTTGATTTAATGCAATTTCAACATTTGTTTTTTCTTGTTTTTTTCCAATAAATTCTTTTTGGTAAAATCCATCACCATTTAAATCTGCTTGCAATAAATATTCTTTATCTAATATTTGTGCAGCTTCTAATAATGCTCTATTTTTTGAATTTAATCTTGCACCTTCAAAAGCTATTTGATGTTTTCTTTTCCATATTTCAGGAGAATCTAATCCACTTCTAAATTGTGGATCTAATGAATTATACATATTTTCATAAGAAACTGCTTTTTCTGAAAATTCAGCTAACACACTACTAAACATTTGATTATCCCATTCTGCATAAGGAGTTTGTTCTAAGTTTCTTAAATTATTATCAAGCCATACTTGATTACTATCTTGATTTAATTTTATTAATTCTGCTTGTTGTGCATTATAATGTCTGTTAATTATTTGCTGTCCTTCTCTTGCAGCCATCATACCAGCATATTGTTTTGCCCAACCTTTATATTTATTTGGTACTTGATTTACTAATTCAGAAACATAAGGATCTACACTTTTAGTAAATCCATTTGGATTCATTCTATTTTGCATAGCAAAATCATTTATTGCTTTATAAGTATCAATACTAAATTGTGCTTTCCATTTTTCTTCTTCCATAGTAGCAATACGTTTAGTTTGAACATCTAAATTTTTACCAATGCTTTCAGCAGCTGTTGCTAACCAATCACCACCATAAGTAGGAACTACTCCCATTCTGCTAGCTATTGAACTAGGAGTAACTGATGTTTCTTTTTTTCCTCTAGTTAATGCCATTATAATCCATACGGATAATTAGTCCGCCCTCTACTATTATATGTATATGTTTGATTAATTGATGGTTGTTTATTTCCTTTCATATATTTATATGTTGCATAACCACTTGTTAATTCTGCAATAACAGAAGTATAACCACCAAAAACTAAATCTCTTTCTTTCATTCTATTTTCAAACATCATGCTGCTATATTTTGTATCTACAACTTTTCCCATAAGCCTAATATCTGCAACATCTTTATTCATATTTTTTGATACTTGTTTATTAATATTTAAAAAACTCATACTATCATCTGAATATCCAGCAATAGATTGAAATGCTGCATTGTTAGCTAATTCTTCTTCAGCTTGTTGTCGTCTTTGATTTTCAGCCTCTAATGCTCTTAATGCAGCTAATCTTGATTCTGCTGCAATTCTATAATTTTCTCTTGCTAATGCAGCTCTTTGAGCTTGTATACCTTGTAATTGACCAACAGTTTGTACTCCTTGACTAATGGCAAATAATGTTGCTGCTTCTACACCACTCATGCGAACTGTAACTCCATAGCTATTCCTAATACCTTTAATGGTAAAGGATCGTTTTGGCTAATAGTAATTGTAGGATTTTTACTATAACCTAAAAAATTAAATTCTTTTTTATCTGTAACTGGACTAATATCTGTACCAGCAGTAAAACCAGCTTGTTGTATTACTAACTCTTTTGAATTTAAATCTTGTGCTTTCATAGTTATATCTAACCCACCAGATATATCTACAATAGCTTTATTAACTCGTCTAGGTTGTCCTGTTAATGGGCCTGTATCTATTTCTTTATCTATTGGCATTGTTTCTAATATAGGAGTAAAATTAAATCCTACTCTAGTTCCAGTTGGAAAAGGAGCAGAAGTTAATGTTATTCTATTATTACTATCTACTGTAAATTCACCTAAAGATCCATTACCATATACTGCAAATACTTTATCTGTGTTTTCATAAATTGCATTTACTGTATGAACAAATCCTTCTACAATAGTTATTACAGCATTATCACTAGGACTAACTGCTAAGTTTTGATCTAGTGTTAAATCATATCCAACAGCAGTTTGTGTAACAGCAGTAATAGTATATTTAGTTGCATTACCAGCAATAGTAAAAGTTTCTTGTATAGCTGGTGCAGAAGTAAATCCATCTACAGATAATGAGTTTCCAGTTTGACTAGCTCCATTTACTAAAGGTGTACCTTTTTGAAATACAGTAGTAGTAGTAGAACAATCAAGAGTAATACTATCATCATTTGCATATCTTTCTAAAAAATATTTTGTACCAGAAGGAACTACTCTTTTTACTATAACAAATAATTGATCATTTAATGCTGCTATACTATGATATTTATCTCCAGTTTGTGTTTCCCACATAGTCCAACCAGCTATTTTTTCATCACGAATAGAATGAAATACAGCTATTTTACCATCATCATTAGATCCACTATTTAAGAAAAAAGCAAATTGTTCTGGTTTAATTTCATTACCAGTCATCATTGATAATTGTTTTGGTGTATCAATTAAATGAGAAGCTAATACAGATACACTTGTAGATCTATATGCTTGTTCAATATCTGAAAAAACATATTCTCTAATTGCTTTACCATTTTTTTGACTAAACAAAGAAGCACCATCAAAAGGTATTGGCGCAGCTCTATTGCAGCCATAAGGTGTTTGTCTTAAAAATGCTATACTTGCTGGAGTAATTGCAGCAGACTGTGATGATACAGGTACATAATATTCACCACTATCTGTAAATATTTGTAAGTTACGAGAAGATAATAAATGCCTTACTTCATTTACTTCACCACTTGCAATAGATACATTAATTGCTTCATTAGCTAATCCAGTTCCTAAATCAAAATTAAAATAACCTCCAATTTGACTTGCAATAATTGCTGAAGGTTTATCTCTTACTCCTCCAAACCATAATCTATTATCATGGAAACAAACAGCTTGAGGATAACCTCTAGGAACAGAAATAAGTTCTTCTTCCCAATCATATAAAGGCCCAGTTCCTGAAGCTACTGTTTCAATAATTGTTCCTGTTACTACTGTTGGACTTGTATACCCAGTTATTTTAACTTGAGATCCATCTATTTTTAAATAATGATTTACATAATCTGCTGTAAAAAAACCACTAGACGCTGTAATTGTTCTACCTGTTCCTGTTGCAGAAGTGCTTAATGTTAATGTTACATCATGGCTTTCATATTTATAAAATGGTGCATGAGTTTTATATGCACCAGAAACTACCACATCTTCATCTTCTTCAAATTCAAATTCAGAAACACTAAATGTACTTGCAGAAGTTCTTTTAATTTGAATTGAAGGATTATTTCTATGTGTAATAAAAACAGTATCACCAAACTGTGCAAAATTTAATTCAAATAATTGAGCAGTAGTCCAATTACAATTAGAAGTTATATTAGATTGTATTACAGCACCACTATTAGAATAAACATCAAGTCTATTATTTGATAAAACAAATATTGCAACCTCATCATTAGAAAATATAAATGGAATAATTCTACATTCTGCTGGCATTGTAGCCATATACTCAGTAGCTGGTCTACGCATTACTCCACCTTCATCTAATAAATACCAGTTGCGTACTTGTTTACCACCTTCAAAATATGCTTTAGCATCAGTTCTTGCATTAAGGAGATTATTAATTTCTCCAGCAGAAAAATTTGTATATACTTGTCTTACTTTTCTAGGCATTATCCGACCACAAGTCCACTACGACTGCTTCTTCTTTCTGTTATAAATCTATCAGTAGAAAGTGTTTTAGTAGTAGTTTCTTGTGAGTCAGTGTTTTTAGCTATTAGCATTTGTCTTTCACTTAGTTGATCAAACTCTCTTACTAAAGCTGCGTCTCTTGCTACTGATCCACCAAAAATACTAGCTAGTTTATATTCTATTGCTAATCTAAAATGAGGAGGAAATTGATCTTCACTTTGTCTAAAAATATAATCCATAATTACTGTGCTTTGAGATCCAAAACCATCTAAATAAATTTTATCTTCGTATCTATTATACTGTATTAATGCATCATTAACTGTAACTGCTAATATTTTTAAACATTCAGGATTAGCTGGTATTTGATATGCATATTCAAATCTACCAGTAGGAGAATCTGCTAATAAAGATAATTGTTGTTGTCCTGTTGCAAATCTCCAATTATGTCTAGTTAAACTAGATTCAATAATTTCTTCGTATATTGTGTTAGTTACGTTAGCTTCTGTTGTTCCATCAGTAAATGAAGCAATAGGATTTGCTCCTATCATTACTAATGCTCTTGAAGCTATATCTACTTTGGTTACTGCCATACATTACTCTCTAGGTAGCATTATACTTAAATTTTTTCCTTGTATTTGATTAATTTTATATTTTTCATTTAAATAAGAAACAATATTAGTAAATTCTTTTTTTCTTTTTTGAGGATCATCTGAAACAACAATAGATTCTAACATATCCATATTTATTCTTACATCATCTATTTCTTTAGGATTTAAATGTCTTGGTGACATAAAAGTATTTTTATTTTTATCACCAGTTAAATTAACTTGTATTTGTCCATCTGGCATTTTTTTATATGTATAGGATACTTTACTTGCAGAAGCTAAAACAGAAGTTCCTAATGTTCCAGCTATAATACCACTTATAACTGGTGCTTTTTCTACTGTTTTATTAATTTTTTTATTTAAATCTTTAACTTTAGTTTTAGTTTTATCTATTGTTGGTTTGGCTGCTTTAATAGCTTTTTTTCCTGTTTGTGCTGCACTTGCTCCTACACCAGCAATAATATCAGGTGTTTTCATAATTTTTCTTGTTGCTTTATCTGCGTCTATTGCAGCTTTGTTAGGATCTATAGCTGATTTAAATTTTGCATTAGTTAATTCTTCTTTTACTTTTTTTTGTTTTATTCTACGACCTTTAGTTTCTAAATCTTTTTTTTTCTTTTTGGCAGCACTTATAGCTTTGCCAACTATTTTTTTACCTACACCTACTGCTGCACTTATTGCCATAATTTTTTCCTATT
>Ga0208767_1003719_pt1 | contig 10980 bp, 6 predicted proteins | sample VirMetDEL_Mar_21_FD_184514 | JGI IMG/M metagenome (GOLD analysis project Ga0208767, IMG submission 184514) | Aqueous microbial communities from the Delaware River and Bay under freshwater to marine salinity gradient to study organic matter... | ecosystem: Environmental > Aquatic > Marine >... | reverse complement strand
AAGATCAGCCAAGAAATTCGCAAGAAATGAGTCGCTACCGATCATACGGGCAATTAGACGATCAGTTCGTTATGGAAGGGGACACCTTCTTCCAGCGAATGAACACTCGTCTTCGACCGAGCCAGCTACAGGCTGGCGAGGTTGCGTTGTCACAAAATGGTCGAATGACAGAGGATGGCACATGGCAACCACGCAAGGGCTTAGAAACTCTTAGTGGTGCGATCACAGTCGATTCAGCGGCACTTCGTTTGCCGTACACCATTTCGGGAGGGCAAAGAAGCGGGGGATTGGTAACTCTTACTTTGGACGATATTCCAAGTGTAGCTTTTGAGCCAGGGGATTCGGTGACAATAGCTGGCATCTCAGGGCTAAATGGAACCCATACCTTGACCGAGGTATTTTACAGCAACAGGCAATTGCAGTTTTCACAGGCGGGTAGCGATCAAGCATTTACCACTACTTCTGAATCAGTTGTGGCTCCAGCTAGTGTGATCCCAACAGAGTTGGACTTTATTCTATCAGATGATGCCGCCAATGAAGTGTTTGGGGCCACAGTTTACAGCGACCCTGAAAGCACCTTTACGGATGATTACATTTTTACAGCGACCAATAATGTAATGCAGATTTTAAGGTTGCGGGATCGGGTTGAGTACAAGGTTCGTTACCCTGTAGGTGAGAGCATCTTCTCAAGATGCGAGATGATCCAAGCGGACAATAAGATTTTTGTGTTTCGCGGAGCGCAAACTGTGATGGAGTGCGATCCAACATTGAATCAATTAACTATCGCATCTGCATCACGGGTTAATAAAACAATCTCCATTTTATGTGCTGGACCCCACGGCTTTAGTGCTGATCAATTTGTAACCATCATTGGATTAGGTGGCTATGACGCTGGGGGTAACCCAAACGGGATTTACCAAGTAAATGCCACTAATCTTACCACCAATGGTTTTGAGGTAACATTTCCCACTAATGATACAGGCAACGAGACTTACATTGCCAGCGGTTCAAGGGTTGAGTTTTTCAATGACTTTACTTTAGTTCCTAACGGGGCTTACACATTGCCCGCCACCATCACCGACCTTAGTGCTACCATAGATGGATCAGTAGTTACCTTTAATGAGGTAGGGCATGGATTAAGTCAGGGCGATGAGTTGATCATCGTTAACACCGCATCCGCTTACTCTGGGCGAATTGGAGACAAGGTACGGGTGAGTGAAGTTCCTGATGTAGATACATTCAAGTTTATCATGCGTGGCATAGACAGTTCCAGCACTACCATTTCGGTAGCTAAGAAACAGCCAATCAGTTTCCTTGTTCATATGCCAGCCGCTCCCTTTGGGGTTCAAAACCAGCGAAGAATTTGGTTACCCTATTTCTACGAAGAAGATTACACCACAACCCCCCGTAGTTGGAAGGCCCGTGCGGGTAAGGATGAAATTCTAGCCAGCGATATTCTTAGCTACGATAGCTACGATGTAATCGGAGGTAGCTTCAAAGTAACAGGGGGAAGTAATGATTTTATTGTAGGGTTTACTCCTTTCACAGAAGACAGACTACTCATCTTATGCAGAAGGAGTTTGCATCTTCTTTCAGGTGCTAGTGGCAGTTTAAACGATGTACGAATTGATGTAGTCAGCCCAAACCTTGGATGCTCTGCCCGTAAGACTGTAGCACAGGTAGGTAATCAAATTTTATTCCTTTCCGACAAAGGAGTGTACGGCGTCAGCTTTATCGATGAGTACAATTTGCGTGGAGATAAAGTACCACTTAGTGAACCTATCCAATCATACATCGACCGAATCAATCAGCGATTCATTGGTCGATCAGTAGGTATTTATTTCGACAATCGATATTGGTTAGCCGTCCCATTGGACGGCTCCAGTGAAAACAATTTCCTGTTCGTTTACAATTTTCTTAACGATGGCTGGGAGAGCATTGATCGGGTGGATTCATTGGAGTTTAATATCCGGGACATGGTAGTCGCTCGTGAGGGTGAAATGAATAGCCTCTACATTACTACCAGCGAAGGGGGCGTTCACAAGGTGGATGCTTTTGATGGTGGAGATATGGTTTCGGTACGGGCTGGAATTAATACACCCGAAACAATTCCTATAGAGAGCAAACTTACCACTCGCCAATACGACTGCGAGACGATGGATCGCAAAGTATTCAGCCGATCCGAGATACATCTCAAAAGCCAGCCCGACACAGTTTCAGATGCTGACATTACTTACTCCACAACCGACCCTGATAACGACTCAGGAACAATAGCGGTCAGCTCATTACTCTCCTCACAAATTCCACAGAATGAGGATGCGAGTGTTCGCAGTCGCATCCGATTACGAGGTTATGGTTGTCAGGCAATCATCCAACCAACAGCGGGTAGACCCTATGTCCGGGCAGTCAAAGTCGAGGGTAGGGTGACTGACCGATCAACCACTTCAACCACTTAAAACTATGCCAATCTTACAAGTACAAGATGAATTTCAAAGCGGTGATAATGTCACCGCTACCTCACTTAATAATTTAGTCGAGCAAGCATCGTTCGATAGCGGTGCGGTAGACAACGCAACCTTGCAGATCGACTCATTGGGTAGCGGTTACCTCAAAGTAAAAGACAACGGAATTTTAAGTACTCACTTGAAGAGTGATGCGAGTAACGATGCACAGCGAGCCGTCACCACTAACCACATCCGAAACGAGGCGGTTACTTACGCCAAGATGCAAAAAGTCGATGCTTTTTCGGTAATCGGTAATAACACTAATTTAGAAGCAAATCCCACCTCCATTGCGATTGATGATCTTAGGGACAGCATCTCCAATGCAACTCCTCATGACTCTGACACTAATTCTGACGGAATAAATGACTCAGGCGGAGATGACGGTTTAATGTCTGCTGGGGATAAAACTAAATTAGACGGAATAGAAGCTGGGGCAACCGCAGATCAAACAGGTGCAGAAATGAAAACTGCAATTGGTAATGCTACTGCTCACACTAGTGATACTAATTCTGACGGAATAAATGATACAGGCGGAAATGACGGTTTAATGTCTGCTGAAGATAAAACGAAACTAGACGGGGTGGAAGCTGGGGCAACCGCAGATCAAACAGGCGCAGAAATGAAAACTGCAATTGGTAATGCTACTGCTCACACTAGTGATACTGATTCTGATGGAGTAAATGATACAGGCGGGACTAATGGTTTATTGACGGCCAATGACAAGACAAAATTAGACGGGATAGAAGCTGGAGCGGAAGAAAATGTGCAGTCTGATTGGACCGCAACCAGCGGTAATGCGTTTATTAAGAACAAGCCAACAATTGCCTACACCTCTGCAATTGGCAATGCAACTCCTCATGACTCTGACACCAATTCTGATGGAATAAATGATACAGGCGGAAATGACGGTTTAATGTCTGCTGGGGATAAAACTAAATTAGACGGTATTGCCGCAAATGCTACAGATAACGCAGGTACAGTAACTAGCATAACTGCTGGCACAGGACTGTCAGGTAGTACTATTACAAGTTCAGGTACGATAGGATTGAATGACGGTGGAGTAGATACTGATCAACTTGCTGCCGGTGCTGTAACAAGTGCTAAGATCAGTTCTACTGATACAACATTTAATGTAGGAACAACGGTTGGAGTGGGTGCTTTATCAAGTAATGCTTATAATCTTGAAGTTGAAAAAACAACAAGTGCTTCTGCTGGTATCGCTTTGTTTACTGATGCTGCCGCTAATAGTCTTGTTAAAGTTGAAAACAGAACCGCTGGTGCGTCAATAGGAGGAACTAGTTCTGAGATAAGATTAGATGCTCACGCTGGTAGTACTAATATGGCATCTGCTAATATTGGAGTTTTCGACAGCACGACTGTTGGGTACGCTTATGTAAAATTCAATAACGGAGACCAATGTGAATTTAGATTTGATAATACAGGAAACACATCAAGCCGTGGTTCTTTTCTTCCCGGTGTAGACGCAGCACAAATATTAGGTAGACCTACAAATCGTTGGGAAGATGCTTATGTAGTTAATGGTGTTACAACCGGTTCAGATATTAATGATAAGCAAGACATCGCCGATTTAGATGAAGCTGAAAGAAGAGTAGCTGTAGCTGCTAAAGGTTTAGTCAAGAAGTTTAGATGGATAAAAGACGCACAAGCTAAAGGAGACGCTGCTCGTATTCATGTCGGTATAATGGCCCAAGAATTAGAAGATGCTTTTACCGCTGAAGGTCTCAATGCTTTTCGTTACGGTATGTTATGTAAAGATGATTACGAGGAAGAAATAAACGGCGTGGTTACTCAAAAAACTAGATACTCTGTTAGATACACCGAGCTTCTAGCATTTATCATTTCAGCTTTATAAAGTAATGATCGACTCCATCTCCAGCTTTCTTAACACCGCCATCGCATAATGGGCCAGCTAAAGACAGAGCTGATCAACAAGCTCAAGGACTTTCCGCCCTTCGAGCAGATTGCGGCATTGTACGAGGATAAGAATTTGTTTATCCGTGAGCTTAATAACTACCTGGTGGGCGGTTTAGTGTTCTCCACGCCATCCATGTTCATGATGCTCAAGCCAATCGACTCCAGCATCGATCCAAGCGGTCAATGGTATGCACAAAAGCCCGATGCTTGGTATGTTCGCTGGGCGGCTGGGCGAGGATATTTAAAATCCATGATGGATATTGTGGAACCCTTACCAAAGGTGATGTTCCGCAGAGTCACCGGGAACGGGGAGACTGAATTAAGAACTTATAATTGGGAAACAATGTATAGAAAAGTGAGTAAGTAATGGGAGGTACACAAAATAGTTTTAGTCCGCAAGCAAGGGATGGATACACCCCTTTTCAAATGTACGAAAAAGATGGGCAGTATTATCAGCGAACATCACCAACACCTATAAAATTGGACGCTGAATCTGCACCAAAACCAACCTACACACCTATAAACTTCGGTGGCGGTCAGCAGTCCGCCAACCGCTACGGTCCACCTCGCAAATACGGCACACCTCGTAAATACGGCACACCAAGTAGTTCTTACCGCGCACCCGCTACTTACCGCAATACACCAGCACCATCGTATGGTGGTGGTCATGGTGGTAAAGGCGGTGTGTCTGCACCGCCTCCATCGTATGGCGGATATGGTGGCGGTATGTCCGCGCCTATTTATTCACACCCACTAGATAACCCAATGCATGGTAAATTTAAAGCACCTGATGGGAGTGTGGTTTCGCACAGGGGGGGTGTTGGTTTATCTCCCAGCGTCTATTCATCTCCACCCCCCGCATTAAGAAATTATGCGAATCAGCGGTCTTCAAGCAAAGGTGGGGTATCGCCAACACCTCCACGCTCATCTCAGTTGGGTAATCTTGCCAAAGCAAATAAGAGTGGTGCGGGTGCGGCACTAGGTAGAAATTCACCTTCTAAACCGAAAGTGCCTCAAAACAATATTTTTTAATGGGCCAACTAAAGACAAACTCGATCCGTAGGTTTGAGGGACTTGCTCCTTTTAAACAGATTGCATCGATGTACGAAAATCCTGAAGATTTTCGGAAAGAGTTTCAGAACTATTTAGAGGCTGGCGGAATACTTTGTACACCCACTATGTTTGCGATGGGTAAGCCTGTTGATTCCAATATCGATCCAAGTGGTCAATGGTATGCCCAGAAACCTGATGCCTGGTTTGTGAAATGGTTTGCTGGCGAAGGAGCTTTGCAAGCAATCATGGATGTGGTTGAGCCGTTGCCAAAAGTAATATTTAGCCGAATCAAAAATGGCAGAAAGAGCGAACTGAAAATCTACAGTTGGAACAAACTTTATAACCTAGTCAGTAGGAGAAAATAATTATGGGAGGAACTAACATTGAAGCACCACCCCCGCGCGATTACGGGGCCGAAACAAGAGATACTTTAGAAGCGCAAGTCGAGTTAGCACCCGAACTTTTTGCCAGCGAAGCACAATTCCGCCCGCAGTATGCAGACCTTGAACGAGGTATTATGCTGGAGCAACTTGGGCTTAATCCAAACATAGGTTTACTCGATGCATTTCGCACAATTAGCGGGGCGCAAAAAGACATTCAGTATGACTCCACTTTAGCCGACATTAACATGATCGGTGGGCTAGGTCAGGAGTTTGCAAATGCGGTACGATCTGCCGATCCACGAGCCGAAGGCTTACGGCAGTCCATCATGGGCGAAGCAGAGCAAGGACTCGCAGAAGGTGCTGGTGAATTTGGCGAGGTTGCGGACTACCAACGCCAGCGACTCCAAGCCAACCAAGGTGCATATGAGCCACTCATGTATCGTGCCGAGCAAGGACTGAGCGGGGGTGCAGAATATGATGCTTTAGTAAATGAAGCCGCACAGGCACGAGAAAGCAATCCATACGACCAATTGGTAAGTGACGCACAGGCGAAAAGAGGGGAAGACCCCTATGCTAGACTAAGAGATAAATCATCTGCTCGCCTCGATGCTGATCCCTATGCAGAGGTAACTGCCAACGCACAATCCTCTTTAGGACAAGACCCATTTGGAAACATCGAGCAGATGGCATCCGAAAGGTTGCAGTCCAACCCCTATGACGAACTACAGGCCAATGCCCGTAGCCGCATGGACAGTAATCCATACGGAGAAATTGTTAACCAAGCCCGTGAAGATTATTTAAGTGGTGAAGGGTTATCTGCCCTAGAGTCTCGTGACCTAGACCAACGAGTATTAGAAGGAGCCGCATCCCGTGGAATGGAAGATAGCTCTAGCACACTAGCGGACCAAATCGGACAAAAGCTATCCGCAGACCGAGGCATCCGCAACCAACGCAGAGACGCACTCACCCAAGCCCTCGGCATGAGTGAAGGGTATGATCGCAGATCACTAGGTGATTACACCAACCTTGTTGGACAGGGCGATGAATATCGCCGAGCCGGTATGCAAGATTATACAGGAGTCAAGACACTCCAGGACGACTATCAAAGAGGTAAACTTAGCGACTACACAAACCTTGTCGGGCAAGGCGACCAATACCAACGCGGTGGAATGCAAGACTTTGCGACCGCTGAAGGATTAAGCCAAGACTATGGCCGCACAGCCACGAGCGACTACTCGGCCGCGCTAGGCCAGCAAGAAGGTTATAGCGATAGAGGTTTAAACAGATTCACATCTGCCCTTGGTCAGCGTGAAGACTTTGGTCGCAGAATGGAGCAAGACTACGCTGGTGCATTGTCGGGCAGAACAGGATTGGAAGCCGCTCTCATGGGCGACTATGAGCGAGCAATCGCTAACCAACAATCCGCACGACAGCAAGGACTGCAAAACGCATCTGCCGCCTACGCGATGGGTAACTTCGATCCACTCATGGCACTCACAGGTAGATCGGGAACCGCACCAATGATGGCCCAACAAGGGTTTGGTTCAAGCGGGTTCGCATTAGATAGTAGCCCAGCGATATTCAATCCCGAAAGCCCGTATAGTGGAGCGCTCGCCGCAAGCAATCAGCAGAACATCATGGATGCGAGAACCGCGAGTGCGGCAAATCGGGCTGGTATGTTTAGCGGGCTGATGGGTGGACTAGGTTCGCTTGGTGGGGGATTATTTCAAGGAAGATTTGGAGGATAACAACTATGGCAAGAACACCATTTTACGGACGCAACGACACCAAGATCGCAAAGATGGATATGCAAGCCGCGACCGCACCAGGTCGCGCATACCGCGATGCATTTGAAAACCTGGGGAAAATAGCCGCAGATACACTTGAAAAGTTTCGCGAGAAGAAGGAGGAGAAGGAGCAACAGGAGTTATCAAAAAATCAAATTGTAAACTTGTATAAAGGTAATCCTGATCACCCTGTATTTAAGGCTCTTGATGTGCAATCGATAGACGAAGCTAAAGCTGTTGCCGGTGACTTTTCCAAACAACCTGAACTTCTAACTCAAGCCATGAGTTTCGCTAAAGCTGTAACTGATGAAAAACAGGCACAGGAAGCATCAAAGGTTCGCGATTTGCAAATGGCTCAGATTAGGCAAAATATGGCTAGGCAGGAAAGTGCTGACCAGTTGGCAGGGGAGAAGCGCATGGCCGACAATCAATTCATGCAGTCCCTGATGTCGCAAACAACCAGCCCACAGGCACAGCGCCAGGCGGACATCGCTCGACCTGGACTGCCAGCACTAGGTAATGCCGATGCTCGTAATCGGTTCATGCAGGCACAGCTAGAAGATCCTAGAAACCAAGTACCGGTTATGAATTTAAACGACCGAGACTTTCTTAATCAGTTCAAAGATGATCCGCAACAAATCAAAAGAGCTTTAGCGTTTATAGAGAAGAGGAAGGCTAATCAGCAGCCACAGAAAATAGCACGAACAATTACTGTGCAGGATGGCAAAGGAGGCTATACACAAGTGGGAGTAGATGAAGCAGGTAATCCTGTAAGAGACTTTGGTCCACCTAAGCCTTCAGGGATGTATCCAACTCCTGAAGAACAAGCTAGAGGAAAAGAGGATATATTATCAGTTGAGAATGCTAATGAGTTTGTAAATCAAACACGCACAAACTCATTAGAGTCAGCGAAGTCTATAAGACCCGCCACTCGAGCATTAACATTACTCGAAAAAGGAGATTTGGATACTGGTGGTATTACAGAATTAAAAACAAATACCATTGCGATGCTTGATAGCTTGGGGATACCAATCGACAAAGAAACAATGGATAAAGTTGCCAATACTCAAAACTTTCGTGCAGAGGTTGGTAAGTTTCTTTTCGAGAATATTAGTAATACAAAAGGCTCTATATCTGAAAAAGAAATGGATATATTTGCTAAGATATCACCAGGCTTACAGATGACACCCGAAGCTAATAAGGTACTACTTCAATATGTCATTAAGAAAGCCGAGCGGGATAAAGACAGAGTGAAATTTATACAAGATATGCGCCGCAAAGGAGTTAGTATTGTAGAGCAAAGAAATCGTTTAGAGGATTATATGATTGAAAACGATTTATCCGAAGTTCTTTCACCCATTGCCGGTCAGCCGAGTGAGCAGACCCCTCAAAACACCTTTAATCTAAATGGTCAAAATGTGCAGGGAGAGGTTGTTGGAACAAAACCTAATGGCGATAAACTAATTAAAGTAAACGGACAGATATTTGTTCAACCTGCTCAATAATGGACGAGCAAACACTTAGTCTTATTCCTGCAAGCGAGGAGGATTTGCAGTACCTAAATCCCGAGCCTCAACCGATTAACCTAGTACCTGCAAGCCAGGAGGATCTTCAGTATATAACGCCTGTCCTTCAACAGCCGACCATGCTTGATATGACGGCTGACTTTGAGACATTTAAAGCATTCCGTAAGGCTGGAGCTTTCGACTCTCAAAAATCAATCGGTGAATCCATAGTAGAATCAGGTGCAGGTATGTTATCTGATTTTTGGCAGTCTGCTAAAACATTACCTGTGAGGTTTGCTTCCAACTTTTTGTTTTTAGATAAAATAAATGATATCTACAAGCCACTCGGCAAGGTAAGAACACAAGCCAAAGCTACATCATTACAAACCTACGGAAACCTTGAGTTAGATTATAAACAACTAACTTCAGCGATTGTTAGGGGAGTCCAAAAACCCTTCCTTGAAGACGAGTCTGAAGAAGATTTAAAGTCGTCCTATGAGTTTTTTCGGACTCAGGCTGAACTCGAGCATCAACGCCAAGGTAAGGCCGCCGAAATGGTAACCGAAGGTTTCCTTGGTATGTCTCCTGAGTTTTTAACTCTCGGTATGCCCGAAGAGGAAAGAGAACAAATTCGCACACAGCAAGTTATGCCGGACATGGCCGCCGCTCGAGGTGCAACCATGACGGGAGATCCTATTGGGCTTTTGCCATTAGGTTCTGCATTTAGACTAGCAACAGGTACAGGTAGACAAGTATTAAGAGGAGCCGAAAAAGCCTTACTTAATGAGACAATGGATCTCGCCAAGTTGCAGGTGAATATGAAACAGGCTCTCAATAGAATTGGGGACAATACTGTTAAGAGTAGAAGGCTCGCAATAAAACAAGCACCGGCAAGAGCTAGGTTGGAAAAAGGATTAGCCGAAGTCACCGAGAAGATTGCAGAAAACAAAGCAAAGCTAAAACCACTAGCGGCCAAGCGGGATATGGCACTTACCGATATTGCATCAAAACTGCCAGCCAATCACCCGCTAAAAGAGTTCCTTAACGAATCCCTCAAAGATGTCCCCGTAAAGCAACCGCTTAACCTTCTAAACAAGGCAGGAGGAGCCACACTAATCAGCTTGGCGAAACCTGTTGAGTTTTTAGGCAACGCATTGCAGTTCATTAGAACACTTCCCCAGGAGACTGCTATCAATATGTTAATGAAAGCAGGGGAAAAGGCTGGTGTGGAAGTAACCGAGCAACAGGCTAATCTTCTTATTAAAAGCGGAGTTGTTGGTGGTGTAGGTTACGGAGGCTATCAGTTCTCTGAGCAGTTTACAGACAGCGAGGTTGGTAAACTCGGCGGGGCTTTATCTTTCCTACTCGGTCCACAATTCCTCTCCCGATTTGGCAGAAATACTGCAATTCTTGGAAGAGAGGTAATGAAGCCAACTAGCGACATGGCATTCTTTTCCAGGCTCGCATCCAAGGATGCTGAAAAACTGACCACCCAGTTAATTGATCGTACTGCAATTATTCCAGCCTCCTCCGTTGCCCGTAAAGTAACAGGAGCGGCAGAGGGCAAGGTAATGAGCAGAATGGCAGGCAAGGAGGCATTCGGTAATATGTCACAAGGCGGACAGGCCGCTGTAAACTTTTTGGACCGCACAGGACTCGGACGATATGTGGAGACTACTGGTAGAATCGCTAAAGGTGCTGGAGTGGGAGGCGCGGTGGGCGGAGCCTTCGGCCTCGCGGCAAGTGGTGGTGGAGATATGCCTGAAGCTATATATGGAGGCATAGGAACAGGGATGCTCCTTGGTTCTGCCGG